>Ga0209036_1000924_pt1 | contig 12708 bp, 11 predicted proteins | sample MarorgKNORR_S2LV_3_FD_188222 | JGI IMG/M metagenome (GOLD analysis project Ga0209036, IMG submission 188222) | Marine microbial communities from the Southern Atlantic Ocean, analyzing organic carbon cycling - DCM_A/KNORR_S2/LV (SPAdes) (version 2) | ecosystem: Environmental > Aquatic > Marine >... | reverse complement strand
AGGATAACGATATTGCTTTACCAATCACAGTTGGTTTAAAAATTAAACCATTAAATTCATTTGTTATTGGGGTAGAAATTTCTGCAAAACACAGCTTTACGGAAAATCTTGATGGAAGCTATCCGGATTTTAAAGATAGTAGTATTTATTCTCAAAGACCATTTGGAAGTAATTTGAGTCAAGATTGGTATGTGTATTCAGGAATTACACTAACTTATTTATTTGGAAACTATGAGTGTGACTGTACAAGATAAATTATTAAAAGAAGTTGATAAATCAAATATTCCCAACCATGTGGCTATAATAATGGATGGGAATGGAAGATGGGCAAAAAAGATTGGTAAAGAAAGATTCTTTGGACATAATAGCGGAGTAAATTCTGTAAGAGAAACAATTGATGCGGCCATTAATTTAGGAGTTAAAAACTTAACACTTTATGTTTTCTCGATGGAAAACTGGAAAAGACCCGATGCAGAAATAAAGGCTTTAATGTACCTATTATTTAATTCAATTACTGATGAATTAGAAAATTTAAATAAAAATAATATAAAGTTAGATGTTATTGGAGATCAAGATTTATTAACTGATAAAATTCGAAAAAAATTAGTTAATGCTAAAGAACAAACCAGTAACAATAAAGGTCTCAAGCTTAATTTGGCTATAAGCTACGGATCTAAACAAGAAATTATAGAGGCTGTAAAGTCAATTTCAAGTAAAGTTAAAAAAAACATAATTTCTCTTGAAAATATTGACGAAAACATAATAAATGACCATCTTTACACTCGAAATTTAGACAATGTGGATTTACTAATAAGAACAGGTGGTGAAATTAGAGTTAGTAACTTTCTATTATGGCAAATTTCATACGCTGAATTAATTTTTTTAGAATTGTTATGGCCAGATTTTAAAAAAATAAATTTTTATGAAGCTATAGTTGAATATCAAAACAGAGCTAGAAGATTTGGAAAAATTTAAATTTAAAATTATTGTTAGCTGTTTCTTTGCAGCTTTATTCTTGTTAAATTCTGAAATTTCTCATTCTCAGGAAAATGACTTTGTCAAAGGAAATTTTTATAGTCTAGACGAAATAAAAGTTACAGGTCTTAAAACTTTTAATGAGCAAACTGTTGTAACATATACTGGTTTAACAGCTGGTCAAAAAATACGAATACCTGGTGAAGAGATAAGTCAAGTAATCAATAAACTTTGGAAATTGGAATTATTTAGTGACATAAATTTTTATGTTACAAAAATTGATGGTGAAAAAGCTAGTATTGAGATAAGTATAATAGAATTACCTTCTTTATCAGATTATAAAATCGTTGGTTTAAAAAAATCTAAGTCTGAAACTGTTGAAACGGATATAGAAATAAAAAAGGGTCAAAAAATTACAGAAAACTTTATTGAAACAACTAAAAACTACATAATAAACAAATACAAGAAAAACGGATTTTTAAACACAAAAGTTAATATTAATACTATTCCCGATACCATCGGATTAAATAGTGAAAGAATGGTAATTAATGTTGATCTAGGTGAAAGAGTAAAAATTAATAGCATAAACTTTACTGGGAATGAGCTTTTCAAGGCTAAAAAGCTCAAGAAAAAGATGAAGAACACTAAGTCTAAACTTCTTGGACGATTTTGGAAAAAATCAAAATACATAGAAGATGATTATCGTCAGGATTTGGAAGAAATTATTAATTTTTATAAAGAGAAAGGTTATCGGGATGCAAGAATATTAATTGATACTGTTAAAGTTGATGGAAATCTAATAGATTTAGATATTCAATTAGCTGAAGGAAATAAATACTACTTTGGTGATATTAAATTTATTGGTAATTCAGTTTATTCTAATGAACAACTTTCTAGAGTTCTCGGATTATTCCAAGGTGATACATATAATGGAGTTTTACTTAAGAAAAGAATTTCAGATAATAGTAAACCTGATGGGGAGGACTTAACTAATTTATATCAAAATAATGGATATTTATTTTCTAATGTTAATGCAGTTGAAATTGCTGCTGAGAATGATACTATTGATTTTGAAATAAGAATTACAGAAGGTAAACCTGCATTTTTCAATAAAATTACTGTCGTTGGAAATGATGTAACAAATGATAATGTTATATATAGAGAATTAAGAACAAAACCTGGAGAGCTATACAGTAAGGATAAAGTAGTTAGAACAGTCAGAGAATTAGGGCAATTAGGTTTCTTTGATCCAGAACAAATTAGTCCTGATTTTAAAGATGTTGATGCTAATAATGGAACAGTTGATATTGAATATGGACTTGTTCCTAAAGGTGCAAGTCAGGTTGAGTTACAAGGTGGTTATGGTGGAGGCGGTTTTATTGGAACTATAGGTTTAACTTTCAATAATTTTTCATTAAAAGGTATGAAAGATCGAAAAGCTTGGAAGCCAGTTCCTAGAGGAGATGGACAAGCAGTTTCTCTAAGGCTGCAAGCCAATAGATTTTATAGGGTTTACAGTGCATCTTTATCAGATCCTTGGTTTGGTGGAGTGCAGCCAGTTCAATTTTCTACATCATTTTCCCATACAAAACAATATAGATATAATTATTTCACTGGTAGAGTTGATAAAAGTCAATCTTTTGAAATCACTGGAGCAAGTGTTGGTCTAGCAAAAAGATTGAGAATTCCTGATGATTATTTTACTCTTTCCCAATCAATTGGTTATCAATATTATAATTTAAATAATTATTATACAGGCTTATTTACTTTTGGACAGGGTAAATCAAATAATGTTTCATACACTGTTGCATTATCAAGAAATAACACTTTTACAAACCCAATATTTCCATTAGGAGGGTCTGAGTTTGTATTAAGTGCAAGATTTTCATTACCATATTCTCTTTGGAATGGAATAGACTATGCTAATCTCGGAGATTTAGAAAAGTATCAAGACGATGATGGAAATCCTGACCAGGCTAAGATTGATCAAGAAAGGTTTAAATGGCTTGAATTTTATAAAATAAAATTTAAAGGATCATGGTATACTAGGCTTGTTGATAAATTAGTTTTAAGAACTCATACTGAATTTGGATTTTTAGGAGCATTTAATAATGATAGAGGTGTAATCCCATTTGATAGATTTTTCTTGGGAGGAGATGGTATGTCTCAGTATGCAATGGATGGTAGAGAAACAATTTCTTTGAGAGGATATCCTAATCAAAGCTTATCAGCTCAAGATGGATCAACTATTTATAATAGATTTTCTCTTGAACTAAGATATCCAATTACCCTAAAACCTGCTGCTTCTATTTTTGGTTTAACCTTTATTGAAACAGGTCAAGGATATGATAACTTTAGAGAATTTAATCCTTTCAATGGTAAAAGATCTGTTGGATTAGGTCTTAGAATTTTTATGCCAGCATTTGGATTACTTGGAATTGATTTTGGATATGGATTAGACTCAGTAAATGAATTTGATTTAAATCCAAATGGCTGGGAAACACATTTTGTTATTGGACAGCAATTCTAATAATTTAGTTTCATGAATTCATTCTTAAAAAAAAATAAATGCATTCTTTTTCTTTTTCTAATATTCTTTAGTCTAACCTTAAATTCTCAAAAACCCCTCAGAGTAGGTTATATTAATATGGATTATATTTTATCGAATATTGATGACTATAAGACAGCTAATGAAGAGTATGATATAAAGCTTAATTTATGGAGAAAGGAAATAGAATCAAGAACAAATAAAATTGAATCTCGTTTAAAAGAATTAGCAATTAAAAAACCACTGCTTCCAGATGAAGTGTATCAAAACTTGATTGATGAGATAGATTTTGACAAAAAACAATTAGAACAGTATGCTCAAAAAAGGTTTGGTCCAAAAGGTGACTGGTTGGTTCAAGAGAAGATTCTTATACAACCAATTCAGGATGAGGTACTTGCAATTGTTCAAGAAATTGCAGATAAAAATAAATTTGATTTTATTTTTGACAAATCATCAGCTATAATTATGCTATATTCGGAAAAAAAATACGATATTAGCGAGCTAGTTTTAAAAAGCATTTTAAAACAGGAAAAGATAGAAAACCTTCAATTGTCTTTTGATGATGACAGAAAAAAAGTTCTTGAAGAAAAAATACAAAAAAGAAGAGATTCTATCTTAAAGTTAAAAGAATTAAAAAAGATAAAAAGAGATAGTTTATTAAAAACTAAAAGAAATAACTTAAAAAATAAATAGTATGAATTATTTTAAATTATTAACCTGTATATTTTTCGTTTCAGTTTGTAGCCTTGGTTTTTCACAAAGCAATGTCGCTCATATTGATTCTCAATCATTAATAAGTCAAATGCCTGAGGTTAAAGAAGCTCAAGCACAAATAGAAAAATTACAAAAAACATATCAAACCGAAATTGAAGCTTCCATGAAAGAATATCAAACAAAGCTTCAAACATATTCTGCTGATGCTCAAAATCAAACAGAAGTTACAAATCAAGCTCGTCAAAAGGAGTTACAAGGTATGGAACAAAATATTCAGCAGTACCAGCAAACAGCTGCTCAAGATATTCAGCAAAAGCAACAAGATCTTTTAAGACCTTTGATTGAAAAAGCTAGAGCTGCTATTCAAAAAGTAGCCAAAGCTCAAGGCTTCGATTATGTTATTGATGCTACACCTGGTGGAGCATTAATACTTTTTGATGGAAAAGATTTAATGGCCGAAGTAAAAACAGAATTAGGTTTTTAAGTATTAAATAACAAACAATAAATCAAAAAACTATCTGTAATTTTACGGATAGTTTTTTTTTTATATGAGTTCTTTCCCAATTGGTTTTTTTGATTCAGGAATAGGAGGAATATCCTTGTGGAAGGCTATCAAGAAAATATTACCTAATGAAAATTCAGTATACTTATCAGATTCAAAAAATTGTCCATATGGCCTAAAGTCTAAAGATAAATTAGATGAAATCTGTATCAAGAATACAGAGTTTTTAATTGATAAAGGATGTAAAATGATTATTGTTGCTTGTAATACTGCAACTACTAATTCAATTTCAATTCTTAGAAATAAATATAAAATTCCATTTATAGGAATTGAGCCAGCAATTAAGCCAGCTGCATTAAGATCTAAAACAAAAAAAATTGGAATACTGGCAACAAAAGGTACATTAACAAGTGATTTATTTAGTCAAACCTCCTCAGATTATATTAGTGATATTAACATAATTACAAAAGATGGAGAGGGATTGGTAAAACTAATTGAAAATGGAAATTTTAGTGGTAACGAAATTGAAACTCTTCTCAATAAATATTTAGATCCTATGATAAATTATGGAATTGATCAATTAGTATTAGGATGTACTCATTATCCATTGGTAAAAAAAGCTATTAAAAAAATAATTAATGATAGTATTAGTATAGTTGATTGTAATGCTGCTGTTGCTATCCAAACAAAAAAAGTTTTAAATGAAAATGAAATTTTAAATGATAATGTTAAAAATGATTCAAGTCATACTTTTTACAATAGTGGAAATAATAATTTTATTATAAAAAAACTTTTAGATAATAAATATGAAATTAATAATTTTGAGTAATGAGTTTTAAGTTTGAAATTTTAGAAAATGAGGATAAAAATACTTTAGTTTTATCTTCCGATAAAGAGATATACAACACGAGAGTTGTTTTTAATGATGACTCAAAATCAGAGCAGTTTCCCTTAGTAAAACAATTATTTTTTTTACCTTTTGTAAAGTCTATTACCCTTGATAAGCATTTGATTTTAATTGAAAAATTAGATTTTTTAGATTGGAAGGATGTACAAGAAGAAGTTATTGATCAAATAGAAAAATTTTTAAATGATGGAGGATTGATCTACCAAGTTAACAATCCTGTAACAATATATGCTGAAAGTACTCCTAACCCAAATGTGATAAAATTTGTTGCAAATAAAAAACTTGTAAATATTGCTCATGAGTTCAAAACATCTGAAAGTGCAAATTATTGTTTCATAGCAAAGGCTTTATTTAATCATGATTTTATAAAGGAAATTTATATAGATTTTAATTTTATCTCTGTTACAATTAATGAAAAATTTACTTGGGATGAATTTACAATGCAGATAAGAGAGTTTATTTTATCATACATTAAGGATGGAAATCAAATTATCGATTCAAGCTATGATGTTCAAAATAGTACAAGTGAAGGAATTGATCAAAGTAATATGGATGAAATATCTAAAAAAATATCTGCTTTAATTGATGAACAAATAAAACCTGCCGTTGCTTCTGATGGAGGAAATATTCTTTTTCAATCATATGACAATGAAAGCATGGAAGTTAAAGTAATTCTTCAAGGAGCCTGCAGTGGTTGTCCATCTTCAACTTACACTTTAAAAAATGGGATTGAAACTATGTTAAAAGATTTTTTACCTGGAAAAATTTCAAATGTAGTTGCTATAAATGGATAGATCTTAGTTAGACTTAAACTCTTTAAGGTATTTAGGTTCAAAATAAGCTAAATCTTCAAAATCATTTTTTTTAAATTTTTCATAGGCTAAATCACCCATTTTTTTTGAAGATGGTCTTAGTATATCTTCATTAAATTCAAAATTTTTATTTATATCAATTAAATTTTTACACTTTTCTTGTCCGTCACCAATTATTAAAACCTTTTTATTATCAGCATATTCTAAAAAAGACTTGGCATTAATTATTTGAGGTTTTTCATCTTCAATTATATTTAATTTTGAGTCATAAATACATGAATAAACCTCATCTCTTCTTGCATCCATAGTTGAAATTATATATCCATCAAAAACTATTTTGTTTGCTAAAATTTTTAGTGAGGAAATAGAAATTAATGGTATATCAACGCCATAACATATGCCTTTAGCTGCTGATACACCAATTCTTAATCCAGTATAAGATCCAGGGCCTCTACTTACTGCTACAGCACTTAATTCTTCAAATGTAATCTTATTACTACTCATCAGTTTTGATATAAAAACATGTAAATTTTCAGAGTGGGAATAGTTTGAAGAATCTTCTTCAATAATATCAACTAAGTTTCGATCTAATGATAATGAAACCGAACAATTAGTGGTAGAAGTTTCAATATTAAGGATGTATGACATTTATATTTAATCTATTGAAAGAGGAACACCAAAATAAAATTCTAAAACTTTAATTTTAAAAATTAAATCAAACTTACTGGTAATTAAGTCTGATTGAGCAGATTCAAATCTTTGTTTTACCTGAGTAAAATCAAATGAATTCATAGCTCCAAGCTCAAATTTTTCTCTAGCATAATCATATGATAGCTTTCTTGATTCTAAGGATTTTTTTGAAGCAGAATAAGCTTTAAGAGCACCTTCAGCATCATTATGTGCTTGATTAATAGTATTTTCTAAATCTAATTTCTTTTGTAATAATTGATTTTCATTTCTCAAAATATTAACCTTACTTCTATTAACATTAGATCTAGTTGAGAAATTATTAAGAATTGGTATAGAAAGACTTAAACCAAAGTTTTGACCAGCATTATTTTCAAACTGGTCACTAAAAGATGGTGCACCAACAATTTTTGTACTTTGAACTGGTGTGAGAACTCTTTGATTTGTATTCTCTACGAAACCTATTGGAACATTTTGAAATTCACCTGTACCAATTAATCTATCACTATATGCAATTCTTGTACTGTATGAATAAAAAGCAGATAACCTTGGTTGTAGAAGACTTTTGTTTAATTCAAGATTCTTTTTAGCTATATCAAGATTTGTTTCAAAAAGTTTTATTTCACTTCTATTAGAAACAGCAACTGCAAAAATTTCATCAGGAGTTCTATCTATAATATTTGAAATTTCCAATTCATATTCTCTATCTGCTATATCAAAGTCTTCATAATTATCTAATAATAAAAGTTGAGCTAAAGCAATTTTTGAAAGTGCAAAATTATTTTGAGCATCAATCAAAGTTTTTTCTACACTAGCAAGATTTGCTTCAAATTCATAAAGATCACCTTTTGGAATAACACCATTTTCAACCAATTCAATTGCTCTTTCAACCTCGCTTTTAGAAATTTCTAACTGAGATTCTTGAATCTTAATAAATTCTTTGTTAAATAGAATTTGTAAATATGAGTTTGCTACTAATAAAGAGATATTTTCTTTCATATCAGCTAATTGATATTGACTTGATAGTATTCTAAGGTTAGCTAAATGAAGTTGCTTAATATTTCTAAGGCCATTATAAATATCGACACCAAGATTTAAATTCATTGAAGAAAATTGAGTTGTAACATTTTCTAATAGTCCCGTGGTAATATTTTGATTTAGTCCAACATTCCAAGAATGGGAACTTCCTATATTAATATTAGGAATAAAATTACCAACAGCATTTTTCCTATTTATTTCCGAATCAACATAATCAAGTTCAGATTGTTTTATAGAAATATTTTCATCGATTGCTCTTTTCACACACATTTCTAAAGTCCATTTTTCTTGTGAAAATGAAAACGAAGAAGCAATTAAAAAAACTAATAATAAATTTTTTTTCATCATTGATTAATTATCATATTTATATTCCTGTTCTTCAACATCACCCCTTTTTAATGGTTCTGTTTTATTCCAGATTTTTATATTATCTTTTTCAGTAACACCCCCTAAAACTTCTGCATATACACCGTCTGAAATACCCAATTCAATATCTCTTCTTTCAAATTTTTGACCTGATAATTGAATTTCAACAAATGCTTTCTTAGTTGTGTTATCAAACTGTAAAAGAGATTCATTTACAGATAATATATCTTTTTTAACATTAGTTATAATTGTAGCGTTAGCACTGTATCCTGCTCTAACAACATATTCATTATCTAAAAAAACATCACCCTCAATTTTAAATTGAATAGCACCAGCAACTTCAATTCCTTTTGGAGCTATCAAAGTTAATGTTGCCTCATATTCTTTTTCTTCAATGGCACCTAAGGATATTTTAAGGTCCATACCAATTTTTAATTTACCTACTTCTCCTTCATCAACTCTACCTTCAAAAATCATTTTATTTAAATCAGCAACAGTTGCTATAGTTGTACCAGGGTTAAATGTATTTGCTTCAATTGCTTGGTCTCCTTCTTTTACAGGAACCTGTAAAACAGTTCCAGAAACAGTAGACCTAACATTTGTATTTGTTAATGCAGATCCACCAACAGAACCAAGTCTAATAATTTGTAAATCTGAAAGAGCATTTTCTAAATTTTGTTGATCTTGATTGTATCTAAGTTCAACAGAATTAAAATCTTGCTCTGAAATAACTCCTTTATCAAATAATTTTTTATTTCTATTATATTCTTTAGTAGAGTTATTCAAGACAATTCTAGAAGTTTTTACTCTTCCTTCAGCACTGTTAAGCGATTGTTCGTTGGGAACAACTTTAATTTTTGCTAAGAGATCGCCGGCGACAACTTCATCACCTTCTTCAACAAAAATTTCATCAATAATTCCACTTATTTGAGGAACAATATTAACTTCGTCCTCAGGCACAACACTGCCTGTAGCAACAATTTTTTCTTCTATAGTTTGTTTAGACAAAGTTGTAGTTTCATAAGTAATAGCAGATCTACTATTGGTTTGAATGTAATAGGCCATTGAAAATAAAAATCCAAGTATTATCGCGGCTATTCCAAAATATTTTAAATATTTCATATTTATAAAATTAAATTATTATTCTTCTCTCAGCGCATCTATTGGCTTAATACTTACAGCTTTTTGTGCTGGTAACATTCCAATCAATGTGCCTAATATAATCATAAGAGCTAATGCTCCAAAAATAAACTTCAGAGGAACTGTTGGGTTTGTATAAGGAAAATCTGAAAGATCTTCTGTAGCAACATTAATTCCATAAAGAATCGCAGTTCCAAGTATTATCCCAATTATTCCAGACAGAATTGTTAAAAAAACAGATTCAGTAATTATTTGATTTCTTATTTGCCTTGGAGTTGCTCCTAAAGCTCTTCTAATTCCTATTTCTTTAGTTCTTTCTTTTACTGATATTAATAATATATTTCCAATACCAATGACTCCAGCAAGTATTGTAGCAATACCGACAATTAGTGAAAGAAAAGATAAGCCATCAACAAAATTAGCTGTATCCTTGAAAACCTTACCTAAATTAAATCCTCCTAATGCTTCATCATCTTTAGGATTTATGTCCTTTATGTCTTTTAATACAGCTTTAACTTCTTTTTCAACTTTCACAACATCTACATCATCATAAGCGGACATCATAAAAAACCCTACATCTTCTCCAGTGTTAAATAAGTCTTTAAATGTTATGAAAGGAATGTAAATATCTCCATCATCTCCAAAACCACCGCCTTGAACAAATTTATGAACTCCAATTACTTTAAAAGAAATATTATTTATCGCTATATATTCTCCAATTGGATCTTCATCTTCTTCAAACAATTCCTCAAGAGTTCTTTCTCCAATAACACAAACTTTTCTACTTTGATCCATATCACCCTGATTAATAAACCTTCCTCCATCAAAAACTTTAGTAGTTGCAATTTTTATATATTCTGGATACTCTCCGTATATAGCATATGTACCTGATTTAGAACCTCTAACTATATTTCCACCAGCTGATCCAAAAACACCTCTAACATTTCTAGGAGCTATAAACTCAATTTCAGGAACTCTTTTTTTAATTATTGCAACATCGCTCGTTTTTAATTGAATACCTCTTCTTGCTTTGTAGCCTGCATATGGAAGGGTGGTATATTGTCCCCATATAAATAAACTATTTGATGATATTGAGGCAAAAGCTTTTTCAAAACCATTATCAAGTCCTTTGGCTGCACCAGCTAATGTTATATAAATAAAAATACCCCATAAAACTCCAATCATAGTTATGATTGTTCTAGTTCTATTTTTTTGAATTGATCCAAAAATTTCTTGCCAAGTATCTATTGAAAATAATTCTTTCATTTATTTATCATTTAAAGCTACTATTGGTTTAATTTTCGAAGCTCTTCTAGCAGGAATATAGCCAGCAATTGCACCAAAAATAATTAACATTATTGTTGCCATTAAGGCTGTATTTAGATCAACATATGGGTCAGTTATATAAAAATCTTCTTTCAAAGTATTACCTAAAGAAGATAAAAAAACAACACCTACAAACAGTCCAAAGTATCCAGAAATAGTAGTAATAAAGATTGATTCTTGTAAAACCATCCATATAATTGATGATGGTGTTGCACCTACAGCTTTTCTAATCCCAAATTCTTTAGTTCTTTCTTTAATTACAAAAACCATGATATTAGATATTCCAATCACTCCAGCTAAAAGAGTCCCAATACCAACAAAAATTATAATGTAGTTTAATGCGCTAGAAAAATCTTGATTTTCTTTCATGTCTTTTGCAGCACTTCTTAATCTAACACCTCTTGGATCAGAAGGATCAATTTTCTTTTTATTTTTTAAAAAAGATTTTAATTTTCTTTCAAACTCAAGAGCTCCATCATAACCAATAGACGGTTTATAAGAAATTATAATTGAGCCAACTTTGTCCGTACTTTTAAGAATTTTTTGCATTGTAGTATATGCAGTATAAATAATTCTCTCTTCATTATCTCCACCATCATCTTGATATACACCAACAACTTTCCATGATCTTCCACCACCATTTATATATTTTCCAACCGCCTCTCCATCACCAAAAAGATCCTGTTTTACAAGCCTCCCTATAACTACGTTTTTTTCTTTATTTATAACATCTTTTTCATTGATGTATCTTCCAAACATAAGAACATTCATCTCATTTTGTTGATTCGAGGGCCCTACACCTCTAATAGTATAATTATTGGATTTTAATTTATAACCAACCTCACCACTAATTGTAATTCTTGGTGTTATACCTTCTATGAAAAAATCAAATTTATTAGAGATTTCTTGTAGGTCATCGTTATCTAATTCAATAAGCCTATTTGATTCATAACCAGCAAAGGGTTTAGATGTTCTTCCTCCATTTACATAAATGTTGTTGAATTTAGTATCAGTAAAGTATTCATTAAAAGTATTTTCAAGTCCATTGCCCAGTCCGAATAATACAATGAAAATAAGTATGCCTAGAGCTACAGTAAATCCTGCTAAAAAAGTTCTTAATTTATTACTTTTTATAGTTTCAAAGATCTCAAACCACCTGTCTCTATTAAACATTCTAAAGAGCTTTTTTTTGATTAATTTTTTTATCCTCTACAATTACGCCATCTTTAAGCCTAACAACTCTTTTACACATTTGGGCAATATCTTCTTCATGAGTTACTACTAATATTGTTTTTCCAGATTTGTTAATTTTTTGAATTAAGTCCATAACTTCTTTAGATGTTTTGGAGTCTAATGCACCCGTAGGCTCATCTGCTAAAAGCACCTTAGGTTCAGATACCATAGCTCTCGCAATTGCAACTCTTTGTTTTTGACCACCAGACAATTCATTTGGCATATGTGTAGCCCAATTTTTTAATCCAACATCATCAAGATATTTCATTGCCTTTTCTTCTCTCTTTTTTCTACCAATTCCTTGATAGTATAAAGGTAAAATCACATTTTCATGAGCAGATTTATAGTTAATTAAATTAAATGATTGAAAAACAAATCCTAAAAACTTATTTCTGTAATTAGCTGCTTTAGTTTCATTTAAGTTTTTTATTAAAACATCGTCCAGCTTATAGGAACCTTT
>Ga0209036_1000923_pt1 | contig 12736 bp, 7 predicted proteins | sample MarorgKNORR_S2LV_3_FD_188222 | JGI IMG/M metagenome (GOLD analysis project Ga0209036, IMG submission 188222) | Marine microbial communities from the Southern Atlantic Ocean, analyzing organic carbon cycling - DCM_A/KNORR_S2/LV (SPAdes) (version 2) | ecosystem: Environmental > Aquatic > Marine >... | reverse complement strand
ACCTGGTGATTTTGTGATAAAGGAAGAGTAGATTTTTTTTGAGAACAAGAGATTGATATCAAAAAAAAGAAGAAAAATATTTCAATTCTCATAAAATGCATTAATGCCTTTTTTTAAGTTATCAATATATTTTTCTGTATTTAATTCATAACCCCACGGGGGAGAAATTATTTGATCTGAAAAAGGGTTTAAAACAACATAATAAGGCTGAGCATTATTCTGAAAACGGGATATTTGAAAATCAGAATTTTGCCTACCTATAGTCTTTTTAACCTTACCATCGAAACTTGATACATACCAATTTTCTTCAGAAAGAACGGTTTTATCATCAACATAAAGTGAAATTAAAACATAGTCATTATTTAATATGTTTCTAACCCTCTCATCAGGCCAAACCCTAGCCTCAATATCTCTACAGTTAACGCAACCGTGCCCTGTAAAATCTAGTAGCACAGGTTTATTCACTTCTTTTGCATAGTTCATGCCTTCATCAAAGTCAAAGAATCCCTTGAGACCATGTGGCAATTCAAAAATATCACCGTACTTGATATTATCATAAAACTTATCATTTTCAAGGTAATCCGAAAAGAAAGGAGTTCTCTTAAATGTTTTAATGTCAACATACGTTGGACTTTGCGGAGGTAAATATGCTGCAAGATACGTTAACCTATTTCCAAAAATCCCAGATAGTAATGTTAGAGATAATAATAAGATGAATACACCCAGCATTGAGTTAAAGACTCCTTTATTTAAATTGTATCCTTCAGGAAGCCTTATCATTCCAAAAATATATAAAGCCAAAATGAATAATAAACTAGACCAAATTGTTAAAATAATATCTCTACTTAACAGATTAAAGTGATAAGCTTTATCAACAACTCCTAAAAATTTAAATGAAAAAATAATAGCAATAAATCCAAGTATTACCCTTAGAGTAATCATCCATCCGCCTGACTTTGGTAAAGATTTTAGTTTGTCTGGGAATATTGCTAAAAGAGTAAATGGTGTTGCAAAAGCTGTAGAAAAAGCTAACATACCAAGTACTGGCTGTATCTTTAAACCGCTAGCAGACTGAACAAGTATACTGCCAACCAAAGGACCCGTACAAGAGAATGAAACTAGAACCAATGTTAATGCCATAAAGAATAATCCAATAAACCCTCCCTGGTCAGACTTTTTATCTATTGATGTGATTATACCTGAAGGGAGTGTCAACTCAAAAAATCCTATTAATGATGCACCAAAAATTAGAAATAGAATAAAGAAAATTATATTAGGGACCAAGCCTGTGGCAATATCATTAGCTGTTTGTGGACCCATTAACAATGATAGGAAAACACCAAAAAAAGTAAAAATTACAATGATTGAAAGGCCATAAACTAAAGCGTCTTTTGTAGAGTTTTGTTGATTTTTATTAGCAAAAAAAGAGACTGTTATTGGAATCATTGGGAAAACACAGGGAGTTAGTATAGCTAAGAAACCCGCAAGAAAAGAAAAGAAAACAAAGGACAATAGGGATTCATTCTCTTTTACATTTAAATAGTCGACTGCTAAAACCTCTTTTGATTCTATTTTTTTAAAAAAATTAAAATCTGTCTCTAAGGGTATACACATTTTTTGTATCTCTGAACAGACTTGATATGATATAAAACCACTTACAGATAAGTTATTATTATTTTTGATTATCGGTTGTATAAAAGCGCCGCCATTGTCTAAATATCTAACGTCAGCAAACCAAACTGAATCAAACTTTGTCTTTACATTTACAACTCTTAGCTCATCTTGAAGGGTGTAGGTTATGTTTTCATCAAACTCAAAAATTGTATATGGTCCAGCTTCTGGATCATTATCTGAAGAGTATATATACCAACCTACTTCAGTAGTAGGCTCAAATATTAAATCTAACTGTTTGGATTCAGAATAATTACTGCTGTCAACTTTAAACTCCCAAGATATCGGCTCAAGTATTTGAGAGTAGGAGGTAAAAGAAATTAGATAAAATACTAATGATAGAAAAAAATTATTTCGTGACATTATTTCTTAGCAAAATTCAAGTAAAAAGCAGTTATAGTCTCAATTCCTTTATAGAAGTTAAAAAGTCCAAAAGATTCATTTGGTGAGTGTATAGCATCTTCGTCAAGACCAAACCCCATAAGGATTGAATCTCTATCTAACTCTTTCTTGAAATGAGATACAATCGGTATACTTCCACCGTCGTAAGTAGGTATAGGCTCTTTACCCCATATTTCTTTGAAAGCCTGAAATGCTGCATTATAACCTTTTGTGTCTGTATTAACAACTACCGGCTCCCCACCGTGATGCTCTTGAATTTTAATCGAACATGAGTCAGGGCATAATGACTTGAGGTGATCAGTAAATAATTTTGTTATTTTTTTTGAAGATTGATTAGGAACAAGTCTCATAGAAATTTTAGCAAATGCCTTTGATGGCAATACAGTCTTTGATCCATCTCCAGTATAACCACCCCATATTCCATTTACATCAAGAGTAGGTCTAATTCCTATTCTTTCTGTAGTTGAATAGCCCAATTCACCGTGTTCAGATCCGATACTAATGTGGGATTTAAATTGATCAAGATCAAAAGGTGCAGAGTTTATTTTTTCTCTTGATTGTGTTGAATGGTTAATTATTTCATCATAAAATCCAGGAATATTTATTATTCCTTCCTCATTTTTTAGTGAAGAAATTATTTTACATAATTCGTTAATTGGATTATTTACAGCTCCACCGTAGGTGCCTGAGTGCAAATCTCTATTTGGTCCAGTTAACTCAACTTCCATATATGAAAGACCCCTAAGGCCTACAGTAATTGAAGGTGACTCATTGCTTATAATACTAGTGTCTGATATCACAATAACATCTGATGAAAGTTTTATTTTATTTTCAGTAACAAACATTTCTAAGTTGTCTGACCCACACTCCTCCTCACCCTCAATCATAAATTTAATGTTGAAATTGACTTTATCTAATTTTTTTAGAGTCTCGTAAGCTTTTAGGTGCATAAACATTTGTCCCTTATCATCACATGATCCTCTAGCATAAATTTTTTCATTTTTAATAACGGGTTCAAAAGGAGGTGAGTCCCACAAATCATAGGGATCAGCAGGCTGAACATCGTAATGACCATAGACAAGAATAGTAGGGAAAGTTTTATCTATAATTTTTTCAGCATAAACGATTGGATGACCTGCTGTTTTTATTTTTTCTACAGCATCTAAATTTAACTTGGTGAACTGATCTACTAAATAATTTGCTGCTTCTTCAACTGAGTCTTTGAACTGTGGATCTGCGCTAACTGATTCTATCCTAAGAAGATCAAAAAGCTCATCTAAAAAACGATCTTTATTTTCGTTTATGTAGTTATTAATATTCATAATATAAATTTAAATAATTGGAGTTTAGGATTATATATTTTTAAGAATTAAAATCCGTCGTCGTCGTCTGAAATAGTCTTAAATATCTCATCTTCTAAAAAGGTATCTGACGGAGAAAGTAAGTTATAAGGTTCTTTTATATTAAAATATTTTAATCTGAAATTGTTTACATAATTTAATACGTCTTCTTCGTTAGAAATTTCTATGTCAATATATCTTCCTCTGGATTCGGTTATTTCCCCAAAGCCTGTGTTTAAGTCTGAGTTGGAAGAAACAAGTTTTAATGTGTTTCTGTCATAAGAAATATAGAGCCATAATTCAGGAGAGGGTTGTAAAAATAAGGAGAAGATATATTCGTAATCATCTAAATATGTTATTTCAAAAAAACCATCCATCGAGGCGTTAATATCTAAAGCACCTATATTGGAAAGATTAATTACAGAAGAATTATACCATGAGTTATTCGAAGGGGACCAGCTGAGTTTTGTGTTAGGAAAAACAAAAAAACTGTTCAGTAAGGGATCGGCCTCTAATAATGATTTATAACTACTCAATATAGAGTTTTCATAAATCGTAATTTTTTCATTTCCTATAATGTCAGATAGCCTAATTAAAAGATCTTGTTCATTATCATGGGCAATTCCAGCTCCATAATTTTCTATAGACTCAAAAAATAAATCTCCGATGTCGTTAATTAATGATTTTCTAATATTTACATCAATTATATGCACTCCCTCGGAGCTTATTTTCATAGAGTCAAGTGTAGCGTTTGCGCTCACTGAAGAATATATATTAAAATTATTATCGTTGTCAACTAAGTTAACTTTTCCTTCAAAAGATACCTCACGATCATAGGGTTTAAAAAAAAGAGAATTTCCATTATATACTGTTTGTTCTCTTTTTTCATTTGTTTCTATTAAGTACGTCTTTTCATAAGGATCGTACGACAGCAGACCGCTCGGGTTAAAGAAAACTAGGCTTATTTTTTCAACGGAATTATTAAAAAAATCAAAAAATAAATTGCTGTTATTTTTAGATATTGAAGAGGAATAAAAATTGTCTTGCTCGGAAATATTTATTGAAAGCTCATCTCCTGGGGCAAAATAGTTATTATAAGAAATGGCCCTGCTTTCATCGAAATTTGTTATCTCTGAAGGTATGATCTTTCCATTAAATAAAAGTTGTTCTTTGTTAGCATAAAGCTCAATATTTCCAAAGAAGTTAAATCCTGGCTCCATAAGAATTGGCTTATCTTTTTTTATAACTCCCGAAGAAAATGATGTCTTTCCTTTCGATTTAGAATCTTCATAAACATCTATTAACTTAAATTCAGAGAATGGGATATTAAAGGTGTCATCATTAAAGTTAACGTACTCATAAATACCACTACCCGAAAACTCATCTTTAGAATTAATTTCAACAGTTGATTTAGTAAATTTGTGGTATTCGTTTATAGTGTCTAATAAAATATCAGAATCCTTTAATGTTAAAAACTTAAAGTCTTCACCTATTCTAACTTTTCCTTCATTGGGTAGAATGTATGCGTCAGAAATCTGTAACTCATCTACACCATTCAAATCTAACATTTTAGTTATTAGATTAATTTTTCCTGACTCACTGTCTACACTCCAATTGCTATAAGCATTAGTGTTTGGGTAGAAGGATGCTAAAAAATTAGATTTTGTTTTATTAGAAAAATGAACTTCTTCTTTTATTATATCCCACTCTACATGATTCATAGATGTGTGAGTTTTATTGAAGGGAAGGTAAAAATTCTCATCCTCAATATATTCATTAAACAAACTGATTTTTTTATCAAAGACATCAATGACAAGGGTCTTATTATCCGACTCTAAAAAATGTGATTTATATAGTTTATGATTGAACCTTACATCAGAAAATTTTGAATTAACTTTTTTAAAATCAAATAAAAACTCATCGGAGATAAAAACAGAATTGTTATATAATAATTTACCTTCAGATTTTAAATATTCATTTGATATCAATAAGTCACCTACAATTTCCATTGACTTATCAAATGCTGAAAAATAAGATTTTGAATTTTCATTATTAGATGCAGAAGAATCGTGTCTTATATGAACGAAATCATCCGAAGAATTGTAAAAGCTAAATTCTAAGTTTGATAATTCCATATCTGGATAATTAATTTCTTTAGTTTTAGAATACCCATTATATATAAATGATTTATCAGAAAAACCAGAAGCAGAGTCTGGGAATAATCTTATCTTATCAGAAAATATTGTCAGCTGGTTGTAATTAAAACTTCCAGAAGCGTAAAGGCCTGTTGAGTCTACTTTAATGTTTTCGTAGACGTTAATTTTATTTTTATAAGCCGAAACCCCATTTTTATCAATATCTAAATCAAATCCAAATGAGTTATCTGGCATTGTAACTAGCTTTGCTTCAAGGGGGTCAAAGATATTATTAGAATAAAAAGTACCAGGAAATTCAAATTTTGGCAAGGTAGCTTTATCTAAGCTATCAATCCTAAACTGATCAATAGAAAAATAGAAACTACTATCATGCTCATAGCCATAATCATCTGGCATACTAAAAAATATTTTTGTGCTTTTGTCAGAAACAAAATAGGGATAATTGGGGAGAAGCTTTAAAGAGGATCTGTTTCTAGGGCTATTTATCAGTAGGTCGCCACCTATATTATATAAGTAATTATAATTATCAATTAATTCTTTTGATGCAACCATTTTTAAAGTATCAATTTCGATTAAATCTAACTTATAAGAGTTATAATCAAAGAGTAAGTCAACTCCAATAAAATCAAAATTGCCAACCGAAATATCTCCATTAAGTTTAAGGTTTCGGTTTCTATTAAGTTCTACTTTTCCATCTCTTGGAAAAAGTTCCATCCTGTTTTTTTTACTTAGAGTAATTTTATCAACTCCCTCAAAATACATTTTCTTTTCTTGTATATCATATTTAATATTATTTGAGTTTTGAGATATTGAGTTAAACGAATATTCATCAAAATCAGACCTTTTTAAGTGCGATAAAAAATAATGTCTTGTCTTGGGAAGAACCTGAATTAAACCGTTTGAAGAATTATAATCTATAAAACCCTGTCTCCATAAACTTAATACTCCGCCTCTTATTAACTCTGAACGTGTTTTTAGGAAATAAGATAAATCATCAATAAAAAAATCTAGCCTTTTATTTTTAATTACATAATTATAAGTAGCCTTCAGTATATTAACCCCGTTAAGATCTGTTAATTCATTAATAATTTTTTCAGAAAAATAGTTTAATGATTTAACACCTACTGGCCGTTGGTCTGGTGCCATAATAACTCCAAAACTCATCAGCCTTTGCCCGGGTGTATGATACAAGTAATCTGAAATTATTTCTACATCAAAAAATGTAGAATAAAAGGGTGTATTTTTAAGAGATCCCTCTAAATTAAACAGTTGGAGTTGATTAGAGCTAGTTATATATTTTAACTCTAAAGACGGATGATACAAAGAATCACTTTCATCTAGATATGTAAACCTAGAATTAAATGAAAAGATTTCATTTTGCTTTATTAAAAAAGAGTTTGATTTTATTATAATTTTTTTATTTTCTTTTAATAAAAATATGAGTTTAGATTTTTTACCTGACTTTGAAGAGGTAGAAAAATTATTGCCTGTTATGGTTATCCCAGAAATTAATTTAGCAATATCATTTATTATAATTTCATTGTCATTGAAACTAGATTGAAAACTAAATTGGTTTAAGACAGAATCTTTCTGAGATAAAGGGTCATAGTTAAATGAACCTACTATTTTTTTGTAGTTTTTAGAGAAAAGCTGTGCTGAATTAGATATGATTTTTCCATTATTAAGATCAATAGAGTAGTTTTTTAAATTTATTTTTTCAGTTTGTATATAACTATTCTGAAAGGGAAAATCAACCTCACCGTTTTGTCCATTAATTATTTTAAGGTCTGGATAGAACTTTAGTTGATTAGTTTTTATTGTAAAACTTCCATATTCGTGAATATAACTCAATTGCACATCTGAAAAAACAAATACTACTGCACCTAATGTTTGGTCAGAATAACCAATTGAGAAAAAGGGAGGTGCCTCATCAATATCAATTGTAAAGCTCTTGTCATTATAAAGCTTATGAGAAGGCGAGTCAACAAATAAATTGTTTTCAATTTTATTTAATAATATCTTAAAATAATCATCTTCTAAATTTTGATTGATTAAAATGTTAGAATAATAGTATAGAAAACTTTCAAGTTTAGTTTGCCTTAAAAGATTATTATTTAAGATTAAATTGAAATATTCTAAGAAAAAATTGAATTTAAAATTATTATTATAATTTAATGAGTTAATAATAGATACCATGAGTTCTTTCTCTCTATCATTCAACCTATTCTCCCAAATATTAATAGAATTTTTATATATTTTTAAAATATCATCTGATGATTCCTCTCTATTAATTTCATTTTCTAAAACTGTAGAAAAGTTTTCGGCATCAATTATGCTTAACTCCTGAGAAAAAGATTCATTATTTAAAAAGAGATGTAAAAATAATAAACTTAAAATAAGTTTTTTAAAAGAAATAAGAGCAGACATAGTCTCAATTTATTGAGTTAACTATATCAATGAAGTCTTTTGCGTTCAATGATGCCCCTCCTATTAACCCTCCATTAACATTTTTTATATCAAATATTTCTTTTGCATTAGTTGGCTTAACACTTCCTCCATATAACAAACTTACCTTATTAGATACAGAGCTATTATAATTAGACTTGATTAGATTTCTAATGTGATTGTGCATTTCGTCAATATCATGTATAGAAGCTGTTTCACCAGTCCCAATTGCCCATATAGGCTCATATGCAACAACTAATTTTTTAAATTCAGAACCTTTTAATTTAAAAATCGAAGAATTCATTTGGTTTTCAATATGCTCTAAGTGTAAGCTTTTCTTTCTAGCACTTAGTGGTTCTCCACAACAAAAAACGGGTGTAATATTGTTTTTTAAAAGCAATCGAACTTTATCTAAGATATCGCCATCTTTCTCACCAAAAAATTCTCTTCTTTCACTATGTCCAACTAATGAAAAGTTAACAGAAATACTTGACAACATCTTAGCAGAAACTTCTCCTGTATACGCTCCGCTGTCAAAGCCACTACAGTTTTGAGATGCTATTTTTACAGAATCTACACCCTCACACATTTTAGAAACTGTATTTAGAAAAGGAAATGGTACAGCTAATAATTTCAAAACATCCTCATTATTAGATTTTGATAGGTGCTTTAGAAAGTCAAAAGTTAACTTTTTTGATGAGTACTCATCATTATTCATCTTCCAATTTGCTGCAATTATTTTTTTTGGCATATCACAAAATTACCTTAATTATTTAATTAATTAGAATAACTCAAGAAACGAACATTTTCTTTAAATATTTTCCTGTTTTATTTTTCTTTGTTTTAATTAACTCAAGAGGTGTTCCTTGAAAACAAATTTCTCCTCCAGCCTTTCCCCCATCTGGTCCCATATCAATTATCCAATCTGCCTGCTTTATAAGTTCAGTATTGTGTTCAATAATTATCACAGAATTATTTTTATTAATAAGATCATTTACTGACTTCATAAAATTTGCTATGTCCATATTGTGTAATCCTGATGTTGGCTCATCAAAAATGAATAAAGAATTATTTTTGGATTCTTTATTATCATTTATAAGATAAGATGCAAGTTTTAACCTCTGGGCCTCGCCGCCACTTAAGGTGCTAGAGGATTGGCCTAATTTTAAATAACCCAAACCCACCTCTTTTAAAGGACTTAACTTATTTAAAATTGTTTTTGAAGAATTAAAAAATGATATAGCATCCTCAATTGTCATATCTAAAACGTCATAAATATTTTTTCCCTCAATTTTAACATCAAGAACCTCCTTCTTAAATCTTTTGCCTTTACATGCGTCACATTCTAAAAAAATATCAGCCATAAATTGCATTTCAATTTTCTTTATTCCTTCTCCTAAACATTCCTCACATCTACCTCCATCAACATTAAATGAAAAATCTGCTGGTTTTAGATTTGAGTTATCTTCCTGAGATTGTTTAGAAAAGAGCTTACGTATCGCATCGTAAGCTTTTGTATATGTTACCGGGTTTGATCTTGAGGATCTTCCAATTGGATTTTGATCCACAACTTCTATATTTTTGATAACATCAACATCTCCTCCAATAGAATCATATGCGCCTTCTCTTTCAAATTTAGTTTCTAAAATTTTAGCCATTGCTGGATAAAGTACTTGTTTAACTAAAGTGGATTTTCCTGACCCACTAACGCCTGTAATAACAACAAGACAATCCAAAGGAATTTTTAAATCAATATTTTTTAAATTATTTTCTCTTGCATTTCTTATTTCAATATGTTTTTTTGAGGACCTAACACTCGGTGTAAATTTTTTAGATCTATTAAAAATAAATTGAGAGGTCGGGCCTAAAGTTTTTTTTGAAATTTTACTAGTCTCACCGCAATACATAATATCACCACCATTTCTTCCTGCTCCAGGACCTATATCTACAAGGTAGTCTGATGACTTAATTACCTCGTCATCATGCTCAACTACTATTACTGTATTACCTATATCCTTTAAAGAGATTAGTATCTCAATAAGTTTTGAGGTATTGAACGGATGAAGTCCCACTGTTGGTTCGTCAAGTACATAAAGAGATCCAACCAAGGAGCTTCCGAGAGAAGTTGCTAATTTAATTCTTTGGAACTCTCCCCCAGAAAGAGTATTGACTTTCCTATTAAGTGTTAAATAGCCCAGTCCAATTTTATCTATATAGCTTAGTCTGGATATAATTTCATTTAATACTCTGTCGCTAAGTTTTTTTTCAGACTTACTTAACTTTAAGTTTTTTAAAAATCTAAGAGTCTCGTCTAAAGGAGATTTTAATATCTCTACGATATTTCTATTATTAATTCTTACGTGATGTGCCTCGCTTCTTATGCCTGAGCCTAGACAATCTTTACATTTAGTTTTACCTTTATACCTTGATGCAATAATTCTATATTGAATTTTATAACTTTTTTTCTCTAAGTATTTGAAAAACTTGTTGATACCTTTAAATTTTCCACCTCCATTCCAAAGAATCTCTACCTCTCTCTCTGACAAGTCTGAGTACGGTTTATGGATATTAAATCGAAGTGTTTTACAATTTTGTAATAATGGGTCTAACCAAACTTTCATCTTATCAGTTCGCCACGGTGCAACACACCCTGACAAAACAGAGAGGTTATGGTTAGGTATTATTTTAGTGGGGTCAATTCCTAAAACATCTCCAAAACCTCCACACGCTTTACATGCACCGTAGGGATTATTTGAACTAAATAAATTAATTGAAGGTTCTACAAAATTTATTCCATCAAGTTCAAATAAGTCTGAAAAAGAATGGTTTTTGTCCAAAATATTAACATTAATAATACCTGAGCCTTCAAAGAATGCTTCCTTACAAACGTCTATAATCTTAAATCTAAAGTCTTCATCATCTCTAGATACTATACCTCTATCAATTACAACATCTAGTTGATTTGTTTTTTTTGATTTACTTAATAAAGACTCTATTGTATAAAATTCATTACCTAGGATTACTCGGGTAAAACCCTTACCCAATAAAACCTCAAGGTCTCTATTATAATTTTTTTCGTCAATTTTCTTTAGAAAGGAAATGTAATACTTTGTTCCATCGTTTTTCTTATTTAAAAAATGGTATACGTCAAGTGGTGTATCTTTCTTCACCTCTTTTCCAGAAACAGGAGATATGGTTATCCCTATATTAGAATATAATAACTTTAAATAATCATATACTTCAGAAAGCGTACCAACCGTTGATCTTGGGTTTTTATTATTTCTTTTTTGATCAACAGCGACTGCTGGAGACAGACCGTCTATAAAGTCAACATTAGGTTTATCCATTCTTTTTAAAAACTGCCTAGCGTAAGAACTCAAACTTTCAATATACTTTCTCTGACCTTCAGCAAATATTGTATCGAATGCTAATGATGTTTTTCCAGAACCTGACACCCCCGATATTACAACAAACTTATTTCTTGGAATAGATAAAGAGATGTTTTTTAGGTTGTTAACCTTAGCTCCTTTAATATTAATCTCTGTCGGTTCTGACATAGTTTTGATTTAGATATATGATTAAGTATATTTAAATATAATTTAATCAAAAGACACAATATGATATAGACTTCTACGTTACCAAATTACAACAGAAGTATGATAAAAACGGATTTAAGTGATAGTTGTTTAATATCACTTTATAAAAAAGGTAACGAAGAGGCTTTGTCATCTCTCTTTGAGAGGCACAAATCCAGAATTTTCACTACAGTTTTCTTTATTGTGAAGGATAAATATGTCGCAGAAGACATTCTACAAGAAGTCTTTATAAAGACAATCAATGTAATTAAAAGCCATAAATATAATGAACAAGGTAAATTTTTACCTTGGATTCTAAGGGTAGCTCACAACATGGCTATTGATAACTTTAGGAAACAAAAAAGAAATCCTAAAATAACATTAGCTGATGGGTCTGATATTTTCAATTGTCTTAAATTTTCAGAAAGCTCTGATGATAAAGAAACATTATCTAAAAACTCTAAGCTATATCTTAAAAAAATGCTTTTAAAGCTCCCGGACAAACAAAGAGAAGTATTGGTTATGAGGCTCTATATGAATATGAGCTTCCAGGAGATAGCTAAAGAGACTAATGTAAGCATAAATACAGCATTAGGAAGAATGAGATATGCCCTACTTGCTCTAAGAAAAAAAATTAAAATAAAACAAATTGCCTATGAGTAAAACCTCTACTAACAATGATATTATAAAAAATATCTACAGAGAATTAGAAGAAAATAAAGAAAAACAATTTAAAATTAATTTACTCACTGACTTAGAGGTTAACTCTGAGCTAGAAGTTATATTAAGTGAAATTTATAAAATAGAACTGTTTCCATCTGAACAAACATTGAAAAGGGTTATGGTCTATTCCAAGTCAAAAAAAATTGTTAATTAGATTATTTTATAGAAAAAGCTTTTAATACAGATTTTCTACCAATGGTCGTTGTTATTGGGTCAGCATGAATATTCCATCCTCTGGCAGGAGAATATTCTCTTCCATAGAAGATAATTTGAAGGTGTAGCTTATTCCATAGTTTTTTCGGAAATAATCTTCTTGCATCTTTTTCTGTTGTTTTAACATTTTTTCCAGTAGAAAACCCCCATCTATACATGAGACGATGAATATGTGTATCCACGGGAAAAGAAGGGACCCCAAAAGCTTGTG
>Ga0209036_1000922_pt1 | contig 12739 bp, 10 predicted proteins | sample MarorgKNORR_S2LV_3_FD_188222 | JGI IMG/M metagenome (GOLD analysis project Ga0209036, IMG submission 188222) | Marine microbial communities from the Southern Atlantic Ocean, analyzing organic carbon cycling - DCM_A/KNORR_S2/LV (SPAdes) (version 2) | ecosystem: Environmental > Aquatic > Marine >... | reverse complement strand
GTTGGTAGTGAGTCTTGTTGCCGTAATTGACGCCGTCGATTTGCACCCGGCCGTGGCCGCAGACGTAGAGGATCGCCGGGGCGGGGGCGGTGAGTTTCTTCGGCATGTAAAGATTGCCGGTGACGTACAGGCCGGGGCTGGACTGGTAATGGAGCTTGCGCACCTCGAATTCGTCGTGCTGCACCGTGCCGGTGATCTTGACCTGCAACCGCGTACGCTCCGGCAGCGGGTCGAGCCCGAGCATCTCGCGGAGTTGGCGGCGGTATTCGTTTTTCTTTTCGTTCCAGTCGCCGAGCGTCCTGATCTCGGCGAGGTCGGCCTTGGCCAAGCGCTTGGTTTCGTTTTCGAAATACCGGGCAAACATCCGGTCTCCCGGCGTTTTCATCTCAGCCGCCTGGCTAAGCGGGAGCAGGGCGGCCAACGCCATTGTAAGTACGAATGGTTTAAATTTCATGTTTTTGCGCTTGGCCAAGCGTAGCGTGGCGGGAGGATCAAACAAGGTATTTGCCAACCGGTTCACGGCTCGCCGCGTCGCCGGTTGGTCGTTACGATGGCGGCAGATGAGCAGCGACGAACTCGAACCAATCATTAGCGTGTGCGTTTACACGACCTCGGAGGCGGAGGAGTCGGTGGCGGCACTGCTGGAGTGGGTGTTCGAGACGACGCCCTCGGTCTGGTCGGACTCGATCACCCATCAGGCCAAGGTCACTGTTTATCTCGAGCGCGATGCGATCAACGCGGAGGAAGAGGAGGCACTGCGGAAGGGAATCGAGGTGATACGCGAGTCGGGGATCGACGCCGGCAACGGCCTCTGGGATGTGCTGCCGGTCAAGCGCGAGGATTGGTCTGAGTCTTGGAAGAAACATTTTCACCCAATCGAGATCAGCGATCGACTGCTGCTCAAGCCGGACTGGGAACAGGTGGATGCCAAGCCGGGGCAGGCGGTGGTGACGCTGAACCCGGGGCTCAGTTTCGGCACGGGGCATCATCCGACTACGTTGTTTTGCCTGAAACAGTTGTCGGCCAACGCGCCGGGAGACAAACAACGGTCATTTCTTGATGCTGGGACTGGGTCGGGTATCCTTGCGATTTCCGCGGCCAAGCTGGGATACACTCCGATTGAGGCGTGGGATTTCGACCCGCAGGCGGTCGGTGTGGCGTACGAAAACGCCGAGCAAAATGGGCTGGCCGGTTCGCTGGAGTTTGATGTGCGCGATTTAACGGAGATGACAGCTGGAGGCCGGCAGTTTGATGTGATCTGCGCGAACCTGATTTATGATCTGCTGATTGCGGAGCGCGAAAAACTCACGTCATGGCTGGCGCCGGGTGGGCAGTTGATACTAGCTGGTATCCTGATCGAGCAGTTCCCTGGCGTGCAAAAGGCCTTTTGTGAATTGGGGATGGAACTGCTAGAGTCTGAAACACTTGACGAGTGGCGCTCGGGTGTCTTCCGTTTTTCCTGAAAAACCTTTGAACGGCCTCGGCGGGACGGTGTCAAAATCGCAACCGTCATCATGTATGATTTGATACATGCAGGGGCTTGGCTTGCATCAAGCAGGGATGGTCTTCCCTTCCTGCCCGGCGGTTTCTTCCCTTTACCCCTTTTTTCCATGAAGAAAAATACCGAGATCGTTTCCGGCCTCGTCAACGAGGAGCACCCCTTTCATCAGGTTCAAACCCAGCCGGGCAAGGCGAAAAAACACCGATACGAACGGCGAAAGGTCCGGAACATTCTGAAAATTGCGGATTGGGCCGAGGCGGAGGAGTACGAGGAGGCGAGTTGAACCAGCGTCGGCGTGGTGCCGGTCAGTCCCTGGTTAATTCGTCGACGTTGCGATAGGTGGAGGCGAGTTGGTCTACTAATTCGTCGGTAATTTCCACACCGGCCTCGCGCAGGGCGAGTATGGTTGAGCCAAGCACGGTCGGGAGGCGCGGTTGGCTGAGCATGATCTGAAACCGATCACGCAGGGTTTCCTCGAACGCCTTTTGCGCATGGCGGTTGAACAGTAACACGCCGCCGGAAAAGAACACCGGCAGGGGGGAGATATCGAGCCCGGACTTCTCAACCGTGCGGATGGTGAGTTTGCCGACTTCGGTGCCTGCATTGCGGCAGATGTTCAGATAGATGTCATCGGTGTTGCCAAGTGCCTTGTCCAGGCGGGAGGCAAGTATGGCGAACTTGGCCCTGTTGAACTCCGGGTGGTAAATGATGGGCACGATGCCCTGGATGTTTTTGATCTCGTACCACTCGCAAAGGGTGGAAGTGATGGCGGTTTTCGGGCCGGTTCCCTCGAAGTCATCGATGGCAGCGCGGATGGCTTTCACGGCGATCCAGTAGGCGCTGCCGACATCGTCGAGCAACGGCCCCCAGCCGCCGCGGTGGGTAAATTCCGAGTCGAGGTTGCCGGCGATAATGCTCGTGCCGGTTCCGCAGATGACGAGCACGCCGGGTTTGCCAAGCGTGGCCGCCTGAAAACCGGCGACACTGTCGCCCACAAGGCGGGTTTGTTTCCACGGATAGATTTTGCCACAAAGCTTCTCTTTTTGATCAACGGTGGCTTCGTTGAAAATTCCTGCGGCCGACACGTTGTATCTGACGACCTCGTTGGAAAACGGGAGCTGCAGTTCCAGTTCGTGAACCAGTTCGTTCATGCGGCGGCGCACCTCTTTTTGGTAGGAACCGGTAAAGTTCATCGAGGCGGAATGGACTACCCCCAGGACGCGGCCGTCGAGTGTGGCGGCGACGCCGTGGCTGTAGGTGGCGCCACCGTCGATGCCGATGACGAGTGGTAAGGGAGTGTCCATTCCGTTCGTGGCCAAGCGCTTGGCCAAGCTCGCGGGCGGACTCTGCCGCAATCGGTGCAGCAAGGCAATCCGCACCGGGGATTGAGCGATGGTGGCTATTGTGCTTGGCCAAGGGCAGAAAAGTGCAATTAAAGGCTTGGATGAAGCCGGTGGTTCGGGTAGCCATTTGCGCCTTTCCCGGCTTGCCGGGGTGTGCAGGAGGAGTTTACCGACTTCAACTTTGGCTTGAGCGCGCGTAGACTTCTCCCCCTTTTGGGACCTTTGGCGGTTTTGATTAATTTTCTGTGGCAGCAAGAGACGACTACCTGATAGATACACTTGCCGAAATGGGCGTGGTAACGGACGAGGAATTGGCCATTGCCCAGGATGAATCCATGTCCAGCGGGGAAGGTGTGGTCGATACCCTGATCGCCAAGGGGGTGGTCATGCCCATTCAGGTTTCGCAGGCCAAGGCGGCACAATTCGGGACAGAGTTCATCGAACTTGGAGAACAGACCATCGGGGACGATGTTGTTTCCGCCGTGCCTCGCAACGTCGCCCATCAATACAAGGTGGTGCCGCTCTACATGGATGAGTTGAGCGTCACCGTGGCGATGGCTGATCCCTCAGACTTGGATGCTATCGACGGGCTTGGCCAAGCGCTTGGCATGGAGGTCAACGTCAACGTGGCCGACGAGGAGGAGATCGAGGCTGCTCTCAAGCAATACTACGGGGTGGCTAAGGACGACAGTGTCAGCAAGTTATTACAGGACATCACCGAGGGGGAGGTGCAGATCAGCACGATCGGCGAAGTGGACATGGCGGACGACGATGACGCTGTCGATGCCGACACGCCGATCATTAAGTTGGTGAACACGTTCATCGTGGAGGCATTTCGAATGGAGGCGTCTGATATCCACCTTGAACCAATGGCTGATCGGTTCCGTGTTCGTTACCGCATTGACGGTGTCTGCCACGAGCAACCAGGCCCGCCCCGTAAATTACAGGCTGCAGTCATCAGTCGTCTGAAGATCATGTCCGAGATGGACATAGCGGAAAAACGGATTCCGCAGGACGGCCGTATCCAGGCAAACGTCGGCGGCAAAACGATTGACCTTCGTGTAAACTGTCTGCCGACCACGCACGGTGAGAGCATCGTCATGCGTCTGTTGGACAAGGAAGGTTTAAAACTTGGTCTTGGTCAGTTGGGATTCCTCGCAGATGACCAGCAGACGTTTGAGAATTTGATTCAGTTGCCGGACGGCATCCTGCTGGTGACCGGGCCGACAGGTTCCGGCAAGACGACCACGCTTTATTCCTGTCTCAACTACATTAACAAACCGGACCGGAAGATCATCACGGTGGAGGATCCGGTTGAGTACCAGTTGGAAGGTATTAATCAGGTTCAGGTGAACACTGCGGTGGATTTGACTTTCGCGAATGCGCTCCGTGCCATGTTGCGTCAGGCGCCCAATGTGGTGATGCTGGGTGAGATTCGTGACTTGGAGACTGCGTCCATCGCGATTAACGCCTCTCTGACTGGTCACTTGGTGTTCTCCACCCTGCATACTAATTCCGCGACGGCGGCAGTTGCCCGTTTGATTGATATTGGTGTGAAACCATTTCTCATCGCATCAGCAACGCGTTGCCTAATGGCTCAAAGACTAGTTCGAAAGATTTGTGCTCAGTGCGAGGGGCCTACTGATCCGGACACTTCCGAGTTAAGCGCGCTGGGGCTTGATATAAATAACATCAAGGATCCTAACTTCAAAATAGGCAAGGGCTGTGCTAAATGTAACAATACAGGTTATAAGGGCAGATTTGGCTTATTTGAGGTTTATGTGATGGAGGATGAGGGCAGAAAACTAGTGATTAATAAGGAAACTTCAGGGGTAATTCAAAATCATGCCAGAAAAGTGGGTATGCGTACACTTCGAGAAGATGGCGCCAGAAAGGCTATTGCAGGGATGACAACCCCTAAAGAGGTTTTGCGGGTCACTGTAGGAGATGAGAATTGATAGGATAGTATAGTATGTCATACGCAATGTCAGATTTATTGCACCTTATGGTGTCGGAAGGTGGATCCGATCTTCATGTCCGCGTTGGAGTGCCCCCAGCGATGCGGTTGCACGGCATTCTTCAGAAGGTGGACGGGCCGGCGTTGACCAACGAGACCTCCGAGGAGTTGATGCGCTCCATCACTTCCGACGACAGCATTCAGGAGGTGCGCGAGAAGGGTGGAGCTGACTTCGCGTTTGCGTTTGGCGAACTGGCTCGTTTTCGTGTAAGTGTTTTCAAGGAGAAGGGCCGCTTTGGAATGGTTCTGCGGCAGATCCCTACTACGCTGCTGACTTTTGAACAGATCGGGCTGCCGCCTTCCGTCAAGGAACTCCTCTATAAGCCTCGTGGAATGGTGCTGGTGACCGGGCCGACAGGTTCCGGCAAAAGTACTACTCTAGCCTCTATGATCGATATCATCAATATCGAGCGAGACGACGCCCACATCATTACGATTGAGGATCCGATCGAATTTTATCACAACCACAAGAACGCGATTATCACCCAGCGTGAAATTCACGTGGACGTCCCCAGCTTCGGCGAGTCGCTCAGGCGCGCGCTGCGTCAGGATCCCGATGTGATTCTCGTGGGTGAGATGCGTGACTTGGAGACGATCGAGGCGGCCATCACGGCTGCGGAGACCGGTCACTTGGTGTTTGGGACACTGCACACAACTGGCGCTGCAAAGACGATTGACCGTGTTGTGAACGCGTTTCCGACCAACCAGCAGAACACCATTCGCATTCAGTTGTCCACGGTGTTGGAGTCAGTGATCTCACAGTTGCTTTGCCCGCGGGCTGACAAGCCCGGACGAGTGGCGGTATTCGAGATCATGAACCGCACGCCGTCCATCGCGGCCTTGATTCGTGATAACAAGACTTACCGCATCAACTCGGACATCCAGACCGGCGCCAAGTACGGGATGGTGAATCTCGATTCCTACCTGTTGGAGAAATATCAGGCCGGTTTGATCGCCGAGGATGAAGTGATCACCAAGGCGCAGGATCCCGGTACGATCATGGACAAACTGCGCTCAGTTCAGGCGGGTATGATGGCTGAAGAGGAGGAGTTTGAGGAGTAATGGCTGATTTTACCGCAATTCCACTGCTTGCCTTGATCGGTGACCAGAATCTGCTGGATGAATTCCAGTTGGAGGAGGTCGCAGGGGAGGTGGAGTCTTCGGGAGTCAGCGCATTTCAGGCGATGGTGGACTCCGGATATCTCGATGACGATACGATCATACAGATTCTTTGTGACCACCTGGGTTGTGAGTCGATGGATCTGAACGACGCCTTGATCACGCCCGACCTGATCGAGCAGTTGCCGGCCGAATTAGCCAAGCAGCACCAATGTGTTCCGGTTTCCTTTTTTGAGCCGACATTGCAGTTGGCCTTCGTTGATCCACTTAATCCGGCTGCGCTTGACGAGATCGGGTTTACGACCGGTTTTGATGTTCAGGTTGTTGTTGCAAATCCGGCACAGGTTACAGAAACGCTCAAGGAGCATTACGGGCAGGACGAAGTAGATGCAGCCGCCTCGGGTGAGGCTTTGACGGATATTCTCAAAGAATTTGGTGACAAGGCGCTTGATGAAGAGGAGGTCAACAAAGTTGATATCGAGTCGTTTGATGTTTCCGGTGACGAAAAAGACATTGCGGCATTTGTTGATGCCGTGTTGGTGACCGCGATTAACGACCGTGCTAGTGATATTCACTTCGAGCCGTTTGAGAACGAATTTAAGATACGTGCGCGTGTGGATGGTGCGCTGTACGAGCTGACCAGTCCGCCGCAATCATTAGCCCCCAACATCGTGGGCCGGATCAAGGTGATGGCAGCGTTGAAGCCGGACGAGCGTCGCAGGCCGCAGGACGGCCGCATCCCTCGTACCATGCCAGATGGTCGCAAAATTGACCTGCGTGTCTCGTGTCTGCCAACTCAGTTTGGAGAGTCGGTAGTGCTGCGTGTCTTGGATCGTACGGCTATCACACTCGATCTTGACGTACTGGGTTTCCCGGATCAAATGCTGTCTAAGATGAAGGACATCATCAAGACCCCGAACGGCATCTTCATCGTGACCGGGCCGACCGGTTCCGGCAAGACAACCACCCTCTACTCTGCGCTCGCCGAAGTGAACGGGATCGGTGAGAAAATTCTTTCCGTCGAGGATCCGGTGGAGTTCGACATTGAGGGCATCATGCAGGTGCCGGTGAACTCCCAGGTCGGGATGACCTTCCAATCCGGCTTGAAAGCCTTCCTGCGGCAGGACCCCGACATCATCATGGTGGGGGAAATGCGTGACTTAGAAACCGCACAGATTTCCATTCAGGCTGCGCTCACCGGTCACTTGGTGTTGAGCACCCTGCACACTAATGATGCATCCGGGGCCGTGACCCGTTTGCTTGACATGGGCGTGGAGCCGTTTTTGATTTCATCCTCGCTGCTTTGTGTGTTGGCACAGCGCCTGATCCGGACGATATGCAAAAAGTGCAAGAGCCCGTTCGAGCCGACCGACAACCAACTCCAAATGCTTAATCTTGACCCGGCTGATCTTGGTGGAAAGGAGTTCTTTTACGGGGCAGGATGTTCATCCTGTCACGACACAGGTTATCACGGTCGGCGTGGTATATTTGAATTACTAACGATCACAGACCCGGTTCGGGAGTTAATTGACCAAAGTGCAGCCACTATGGTCATTCGCCAAAAGGCCGTTGAGGGTGGGATGAAAACGATTCGTGAAGATGGCTTGCGCGGCATTTACGATGGTGATACGACTGTCGAAGAGGTGCTCCGTTACACGTAAGCTCAGGGACACATCATGGCCAAATTCCAATACGAAGCCTTAGACACCAAGACTGGCAAGACTGAGAAGGGGGAGCTACCCGCGAACAGTCAGGCCGAGGCGTTGGCTCGTTTGCAGGAAATGGGCCTCGCCCCGACCAAATGTGAGGAGGCCAAGGCCGAGCCAAAGAAAGGCAAGGGCAAAGCTAAAAAGAAGGCCGGAAAGAAGGGTAAGAAGGGTGCGATGCAGCTCGAGATTAATATCGGTGCTGCAGTAAATGAAAAAACCCTGACCATTTTTACGCGCCAGTTGGCACAGCTAACCTCTGCGGGCTTGCCCCTGCTTTCCGGACTGACAGTGCTTGCACGTCAGGAAAAGAACCAAACTCTCAAGCGTGTGTTGGGAGAGTTGGCGGAGGTGATCGAGGGTGGCGGTACTTTTTCCGAGGGGTTGGCCCAGCATCCCAAGGTGTTCAACAAACTCTTCGTCAGCATGGTCAAGGCGGGTGAGTTGGGCGGTGTACTAGAGGTCGTGCTCGATCGCTTGGCCCAATTCATGGAAAAAGCGATGCGAATCAAAGGCAAGGTCAAGGCGGCCATGTTCTATCCGATCGCAGTCCTTATCGTGGCAATCGTGATTATGGCAATCCTGTTGATTTTCGTGATTCCAAAGTTCAAGGACGTGTTTGGGGATTTGACCGGTGAGGATGGCCTTCCCGATTTCACTCAATTCGTATTGGACATTAGTGATACCGTTAAGGAGAACGCATTCGGTACCGGCACAGCGATGTTTGCTTTTATGCTGACATTGTCTATGTGCGGAAAAACCAAGCATGGCCGGTTCGTGCTCGATAAATTGGCGCTATTTTTCCCAATCGTTGGTCCGGTGGTGGAGAAGGTATCCATCGCGCGTTTTGCGCGTACATTAGGCACCTTGATCAACTCCGGTGTGCCCATTCTGCAGGCGTTAAACATTGTGAAGGATACCTCAGGAAACACGGTGGTGGCGCAGGCTGTGCAGGATGTTCACGACAGTGTTAAGGAGGGTGAAACCATCGTCGCTCCGCTTGAGGCTTCGCGAGTCTTTCCCCCAATGGTGATCAGTATGGTGGACGTCGGTGAAAAAACCGGTGACATGCCGCAAATGCTCGAAAAAATCGCCGACACCTACGACGAGGAAGTCGACCGCGCGGTTGAATCGATGACCTCATTGATCGAGCCGGTCATGATTGTGTTTTTGGCGGTGATCGTCGGTAGCATCGTTATCGCGATGTTCTTGCCTCTCATCAAGATGATCGAAACCATCAGTTGACAAAGCTGGTGCTTTCAAACTAGTCAAAAAAAATTCCTACAAAACTGCGGAGTGTCTAGACCCTGCATGAATTTGAATTTTTAGATTACTGAATTTCAATGATGTGAAATTCACAGAAATTAAAATTCATTTAAAATTGGAATGGAGGCAAATGGCCATCACCTAATAATTGATCGTCTCTGCGAAGCGCTTCGCCTTGAGAATGGATTTCCTCGATACTTTTAACTCCCACAAGTCTCATTGCTCTATCGAGTTCGGAGTGTAGTATATTAAAGGCTTTGCTTAAGCCTTCATAGCCCCCAGCTCCAACACCTGCTGCAGTAACTCTTCCAATACCAACAGCCTTTAATCCATAAGATAAAGCAATTAGTATATCTGTCCCATTTCGAATTCCACCATCCATCATGAAATCTAGATTTGTCTTACCAACTAAAGGCATTTCTTTTGCAACAATATGAAGCGTAGGAGGAACTCTATCTTGTTGTCGCCCTCCGTGATTAGACCAGATTACGCCCGTAGCGCCTAGATCTTCAGACCTTTTTGCATCTTGTGCACAATGAACTCCTTTGACAATTAGTGGGTTGTCGTTACCCCATGCTTCTTTGATCCATTTCAGATCATCCCAAGTTACTGCTGATGCTGCTAGTTGTTCTCCGATGTCTGTATAAGGCATTGGATTACCCTCACAATCTATGACGTTTACAAACTTAATTAAGCCACCATCCCGAAAGTGATTAATTAACCAAGGCAATCGTCGCAGCATTTGTGGCGAAATACATAATTTTTTAAAAGCTAACTTAATTTTTTCACTGAGTTTGAGGCCATTAAAGGAAGCTGCAACTTCCATGGGTTTCATTCTTGCATGCATTGTTCGCATTCCAGATACACCTGTATCCATCGTAAGAATTAGTCCCTTAAAGCCAGCTTTCTTGGCTCTCTCAATGCCTCGTAATGCAGTATCTTTTCCTCCGCAAAGATAAAGCTGAAACCAACAACTTCCGCTAGATGCGGCAGCCACTTCCTCTAAGGGTGTTCCTGATAGCGTTGACAAGCACATTAATGTTCCATATTCACCTGCTACTTTTGAGGCTACAGAGTCCGCTTTTGGATAAAGTGAACGAAGACTGCCTACCGGTGAAATAAACCATGGTACGCTTAATTTTTGTCCTGCGACAGTTGTACTCATATCCAAATTAGGAAAATTTAGTGCACCATGAGCAGTAGTGAGTGATTGCTGGAAAGCACGAACATTAGCCCGCATAGTAATTTCATTATCCGCCCCACCTCGGAAATATTCTGAAACGATTGGGGGAACTCTCCGAAGCATAAGTTTCCATAAGTCTTCAGTGTTAAGAGCATTAGTAATTTTGTTATCTGCTTTTCTCATTAGTAAATTAAAAGTGCATTCCATTTGATTTTACTTAAAACACTAAATATTCAATTCAGAAATGGGATTGTCAGTGGTCCTTGAGGTAAAACAGCGACTTGTGCTTTATTGCCAAATTTATTTAGTTGTTTTGCTACTTCAGCGCTGATGTTTTTACACGGTTTTAAATGGCATGAAGAAATAGTTTTATCATCTAACATGCTATGTACAAAAACATTGGACTTACGTTGTATAAGCGCTTGAATTTGTGCTTGCCACTGTTCTGGTTGCGAAAATTCTGGTGCTGAAATTTTTTTTAAAACTTCTTCAATTGAAGTTTCGCTGCGAAGTAATTTATCTAACGGGCTTTCGCTTGGTATGCCCTCGCGGCATTCAGCAGCGAGAATTAGTGTCCCTCCATTTTTTAATATTCTTGAACCAGCGCTCATTCCTTTAACACCCTGATAAAGATTTTGGTCAAGTGGATAACCGCTGTTAGTTGTGACTACAATATCGAAAAGTTGATCAACGCCCTGCATTGCTGATTTTTTAACGAATTCGCAACCGACTTCGTGTGCTTTGATAAGATCTCCAGCAAATACATTGGTAATTTCTCGTTGTTCATTGAGCGTAACATTCAGCAAGAAACTTGGACCTGCTTTCAATGCAATATCACGAAGTTCTTCCCATAGAGGGTTGCCTTTAGTAATGCCAAAAGTGGCTTTGTTACTTCCTATATTTTTTGAGCCATGATTGCTCATTATAGTCTCCAGGCCTGCACAGCCAGGCATAATCCCTTTCACTCCTCCGCTGAAGCCTGCAAAAAAATGAGGCTCTATAAAACCAGTTATGATCCTTAAGTCAGCCTCCACCAAATGGCGGTTAAGATATGCAGGGGTACCGTCAGAGGTGGTTCCAACTTTAACAAGTGAATTAGGATTGTCCGGTTCGTGATTAAGCACACGGTATTGAGCAACTACATCTGGAGTTAGAAGGGACTCAAGTTCTTGCTTTGTATTTGGGCGGTGTGTTCCAAGTTGGTTAATTAGGGTGATATTGTCGCTTGGTCCACCAAGATATTCTAGTAACCATGGAATGATTCGATCGTTTGGCGTTGCTCTAGTTATATCAGTGAAAGCAATACAAATTTTAGTTTTAGATGATACTCGTTCAAGTAAAGGTTGACTATAAATCGGATCTTGAAGTGCGTTAATAATGGAAGATTTTTCATCCACTAAACCATTAACTTGAAATGGATTGATTATGGTAGTTCGCTCTTCAGGTAAATTAATGCTTAGGTAACCAGACCCATACGCCAACTTTATTTTCATTTGATTGAACCCGCAAATTAACCATTTTTTCAATTTAAGCCAAGTTCAGCCCGTATTAAACGTCATAAAATATAAATTAATAAATTATATATACTAATGTATGTATGGTTTTAAAACATTAGGTGCCACAATATGTATTTCATTTCGTTAATTAGTTGGTGTGATTTTCAGTAATATAAAAAATGAAATAAAATTAATTATAGAATTTGCGGTTTCTATCCTATGCGCTTTTCAATTGAACTAGTAATTTACGCGTGCGTTTGAGCGGTGAGACGGTATTTTGTCGCGGCATGCGATTGAGCGCAAAATCACAGACCCTGTTTGACAAGGCGTTGCAGTGGATTCCCGGCGGGGTGAATTCACCTGTGCGGGCGTTTCGTGCTGTTGGTGGGAATCCGTTTTTCGCCGTGCGAGCGAAAGGTGCCTCGGTTTGGGATGCGGACGACAACGAGTACGTCGACTACGTTGGCACATGGGGGCCGGCGATTCTGGGCCACGCGCCACAGGTCGTGGTCGATGCCGTGAAGAATTCCGCCGAGCATGGGACGAGCTTCGGTATCCCCAACCCCCTCGAGGTGCGCATGGCCGAGTTGGTTGTCAACGCCGTGCCGTCCGTGGAAAAGGTGCGCATGTGCAACTCCGGCACCGAGGCGACCATGTCGGCGATCCGTCTCGCCCGGGGCTTCACCAAGCGCAGCAAGATCATCAAGTTCGAGGGGTGCTACCACGGGCATGTTGATTCGCTTTTGGTCAAGGCCGGTTCCGGTGCGCTGACGCTTGGCCAACCGGACAGCGCCGGTGTCCCTGCGGAGTTCACGAGCCAGACAATCGTGCTGCCGTTCAACGACGAGGCGGCTGTGCGGAGAGCGTTTACCGAGCACGCGGACGACATCGCGGGGATCATTCTCGAGCCGGTTCCGGCCAACGCCGGGCTGTATCTGCCTCGCGATGGCTACTTGGATTTTCTCCGCAAAATCACATCTGAAAACGGGGCGTTGCTGATTTTCGACGAGGTGATGACCGGCTTCCGTCTGGGCTTGGCCGGTGCACAGGGCCGGTTTGGAATTACGCCGGACCTGAGCTGTTTTGGAAAGGTGATCGGCGGCGGTCT
>Ga0209036_1000921_pt1 | contig 12740 bp, 13 predicted proteins | sample MarorgKNORR_S2LV_3_FD_188222 | JGI IMG/M metagenome (GOLD analysis project Ga0209036, IMG submission 188222) | Marine microbial communities from the Southern Atlantic Ocean, analyzing organic carbon cycling - DCM_A/KNORR_S2/LV (SPAdes) (version 2) | ecosystem: Environmental > Aquatic > Marine >... | reverse complement strand
CTGCACTTACAAAGTCTGTTTCAGTTGTAAAGCAGGAATCTTTATTGTTATTCAAATTATCTTTTATAGGAAAACCTGTCCTTAAAAGTATTTTTTGAAACGTAAATGTTCTGCCAAATTCTTTAAAAATTATTTCAGCGAGATTAATTGATAGATTTGTTAGTTCATTTTTAGGTGTGGTTTTCCATGTCTCTGTAACAGTATAGTTTTCTTCATAATCAAAAATCTCTAATGAACTTACCATAATAACTTTTTTAATATTGCTTTCTACTGAAGAAGACAATGTATTATAAATGTCTTGGATCTTTAAATTTAATTCTTCTGGATCAGTACATTTTTTTAAGCAAGACAATATAATTAGGCAATCGAAATTTGATATATTTTTAGTGCTTAAATTTTTTGAATAAATAACAGAATGACCCCTTAATTTATTTTTTAATATATTGGACAAATCGTCATTTCCAGGAGTAATTAAAATATTCATTGGTTACTCAAAACATTATCACTGAGAATTTTTTCCTTCTAATTTATCAATAAAAGTTGTGCAATTTTTCATTGAGTCATCTTCATCGTATCCAGGGCAAAATAAAATTAAGTTATTGTAAATAACATAATTATTGTATTTAGCTGCTTTAGTGCCGTTCCAAGTATTATTTCTGCCACCTTCAAGATGTGTTCTTTGGTTCAAATCTTCAAGCCAAAGGGAACATTCTTTTTTGATACAACCATCTTCACCAACTATATTATCTGCGTATTCAATTCCAAAATTTACAGCATCAGAATGGCTTGGATAGAATCTTAGTTCATAATCTTCTGGGTCACCAAGTTCATTTTTCATGAAACCATAGAATGCTGACGTTGCACCTGGTAACTCATCAACATTATATTCATTACTTTTTTTAAAACCCATTGGTTTAAATTCACCAATTGAAAGTATTTTTCCTTGATCTGAAATTTTTTCCATAGGAACAAATATTTCCTCGCTTGACGAGCAAGACAATGCAAACAACAAAAAACTAGATATTAAAATCTTCGAAAAAAATTTCATAAATTTATTATATAAAACTCTATTACCTAAATATACAATTTTTTTATTTATTGTAAACTAAGCCCCATGACGACTAAAAAAAATAAACCGAACATAGTTTTTATATGGAGTGACCAACAAAGACAAGACACTATGGAATGTTACGGGAATGACTGGATAAAAACCCCGAGGCTTAACGAGCTTGCTAATGATTCATACGTTATAGACAATGCTTATTGCACTCAACCAGTTTGTGCTCCAGCTAGGTCATCAGTTATGACCGGTCTATATCCACATGCTGCAGGACCAACTGTAAATAAAATTCCACTAAAACAAGAAGTAAAAACTATTGCAGAAATTTTAGAAGACGATGATTATCGAACTGGCCATTTGGGTAAATGGCATTTAGGGGATGATACAGTAAAACAAAGAGGTTTTGACGAATGGGTTAGCGTAGAAGATCACACTGTAAGTAGTTATCATGAAGGAGAATTGCCATATAGTGATTTGCATAATTGGTTATTAGAAAAAGGTCACAATCCTACAGGCACAGGGCCAACAGGAAAAAAAATATTTGATGATACCGTAAGATCTTATTTGCCGGAGGATAGTCAGATGGCTTCATTTCTTGCAGAAAAATCTGAAGACTTTATTGATAGAAATAAAGAGACTCCGTTCCTTCTTTATGTGAGCACATTTGAGCCTCATTCTCCTTATGGTGGCCCACTTGATGGAATGCATGACCCAAAATCAATTCCAACAGGACCAACTTTTTTAAAAAAACCCGAAAATGTAGCTGAGATTGATAGGGCAAGAGCTGAATATCATTCTTCATTTCTTAATGGGGCTGACCAAAGAAGTGATGAATATATGAATAATTATCTTGCTACAAGAGGCGAAGATTTTTCCACTAGAGAAGGATGGTTAAAGGCAAGAGCAGATTATTATGCAAACATAACTTTAGTAGACAGAATGGTAGGCAGGGTAATAGATTCATTAAAAGAAAATAATTTGTATGAAAACACTATAATTATTTTTACAAGCGATCATGGTGAGATGATGGGAGATCATGGAATGCTTGAAAAAAGAACATTATATGAAGAATCAGCAAGGGTGCCAATGTTGGTTAAACTTCAAAATCAAAAAAGCATGAAAAGAATCAAAGGTAGTTTTAGCCAGATAGACTTTGTGCCTACTCTTCTTTCCAAATTAAATCAGAAGTTGCCTGAAAATCTTCATGGGCAAGATAGGAGTTATGCTTTTGAAGACTTAGATTTCGGAGACAACGAGGTTGTTGTTGAATGGAATGGCACTGGTGAAATAAATGATAGGAATTTAGGTACTGAAAAAATTAATGAATTAAACTTAAATCCCAGAAGATCAATAATTATAAATCGTATAAAACTCAATTTAACTCTTAATGATTCTGGTGAGTTATTTGATTTAAATAGTGACCCGCATGAAGAAATAAATCTTATTGATAGTCCTGAGCACCAAGAAACAGTTAAGTCAATGAAGCAAAAATTAATTGAATGGCAAATACAAACCGATGATTATTTTAGATTTGATTAATGAGTAAATTATTCAGTGAGATAACAATTCGTGGACAAGAAATTAAAAATAAATGTTGGGTCTCCCCGATGTGTCAATATTCTTCGGAAGATGGATTTTCAAATAATTGGCATTTAGTCCATTTAGGCTCAAGAGCTGCCGGAGGTGCAGGGTTAGTAATGACAGAAGCTGCAGCAATTTCACCAGAAGGAAGAATCAGCCCAAGTGATTTAGGGATATGGAAAGATGACCATATTAATGGATTGTCAAAGATTACAAATTTTATAAAAGAAATGAATTCTGTTCCTGCAATTCAAATAGCCCATTCTGGGAGAAAAGGTTCTACACATAAACCATGGGAAGAAGGGTATTCTGTTTCGGATAATGAAGGTGGCTGGCAACCAGTAGGCCCATCATCAATCCCTTTTGACAATAAATCTGTAATACCAAAAGAACTTTCAATTCAAGAAATTAAAGACCTAGAAAATAAATTCGCTGAATCTGCTATAAGAGCCGAAAAGGCTGGGTTTAAATGTATAGAGCTTCACATGGCACACGGTTACTTAGTTCATGAATTTTTATCTCCAATTTCTAATAAAAGAGAAGACGCTTATGGAGGAAATTTAGAAAACAGAATGAAGTTTGCTTTGAATATTGTAAAAAAAGTAAGAGATGTGATTTCAGAAAATACGATACTTTTAGTTAGGATTTCTGCAACTGATTATGCTGATAATGGCTGGGATGAATATCAGTCAGTTGAGCTTTCAAAGAAATTCAGGGACCTTGGTGTTGATTTAATTGACTGTTCTTCGGGAGGAAATTACTCCAAGCAGCAGATAAATGCTGAACCAAACTACCAAGTAAAGTTTTCAAAAAAAATTAGAAAAGAAGCTGACATTTTGACTGGTGCTGTGGGCCTAATAACAAAACCACTTCAAGCAGAAAAAATTCTTCATGAAGGTGAAGCTGATATTATTTTTATGGGGAGAGAATTATTAAGAAATCCTTACTGGCCTTTAAATTCAATGAAAGAATTGGATGGCAATAGCCTGCCCCCAAATCAATATCTCAGATCTATTTAATATTCTGTATTTACTTCTCTTTTAGGTAGTTCGGACAATATTTTTTCTCTTTCAGAATTTGTCATTGTAAACCATTTTGATATTTCTATTGGGGTCCTTTTACATCCAATGCAATACTCACCAGATTCATCATATCTGCAAATATTTATGCATGGCGAGATAATGTTTTCGAAAAAATCATATGTCATTAATTTAATCCTTTGTAACAGATTCAATCAGTGCCTGAATATACCCCATTGCAAATGCTCTTCCTCTGTGGCCATAAGGAGTATCTTGGAAAGTGCTTGGCACATGGTCATCAATAAAAAAACTATCATATCCAACTTCATGATAAATTTTCATTGCTTTGTACATATCTACGTAACCAGTATTTACATATTCTTCATGAAACTTTGGCACCTGACTTGAAACGTTTCTAAAATGCACATAAAGTATTTTCTTTCTTTCTCCAAAATATCTAATCATCTCATAAATATCGTCATTCATTTCTGCGAAAGTTCCTTGGCAAAACTCTATTGCATTGCTATCCGATGGATAAATTTCAATTAATCTTTTGTAAGCATCAAAGCTTCTCATAAGTTGTGGAATTCCACCTAAAACTGGTACTGGAGGATCGCAGGGGTGAATTCCAAGCCGAATCCCTTCTTCTTCAGCAATAGGGGTAATAATTTTGATCCAGTATTCTAAATTTTGCCACATCTCTTCTTCTGTGTATTGTCTATCATGAGTTAATGGAAGATTCTTGGCTATACTATAATCAAAAGCTGTTGCTTCTGCATTGCCCCTAATATATTCTGGTTTAGTTCTCCATACTTGAGATGGCATCCAGTTGTAACCAAAAATTGGAATTCCTGCCCTTGCAATGTTTCTGATCGTGTAAATCATATTTTCAATTTGCTCATCTCTTTTAGGCCCGCCTAACATTATATGATCATAAAATCTTGTCGGGACATTCTCCAATGCACTAAGCTTCATTCCATAGCTTTCAACAGTCCTTCTTAGGCCTACTAAATCTTTAAGTTCCCATCTATTATTATGATCTAAAAGATGATTATCTTTATCACTATTTTGGTTAAGCAAAATATCAGTAGCACCATATTCCTTGGCAAATTTTAAAAATTCTGGAGAGGGTTTATGGAATTGTCCTAATCCGCATCTCATATTACTCCTTTACAAGTTTTTTTTATGATATCTCTAATGGGCTTTTTTTTGGAATTCCTGTTTTTCTAGGATACAAATCTGGAGTTTTTTTAATTTTTTTATAAACAACTATTGTCGACATATTGCTAGTCGTTGAGTAGTTAATCATTTCTCCACCCAATACTTTTGCAGAATACTCTGACCTAATAATTTCATTCGAAATATTATTACCTTTTATGCAAATAGATTTGCCATGTAATTTTAATAGTGGCAATGAAAATTCATTTAAAGTAGAAATATTTGAGACAGCTCTGGACAAGCAAACATCATAACTTTCTCGATGTTCATTTTCATGAGCAATTTCTTCAATTCTTCCACAAATTATTTTTATATCTAGCCCTAACTCATTAATAACTTTGTTAATAAAATTACATTTTTTATGATTAGAGTCAACAAGAATTAAGCTTGGCTTATCGTTAATTATTTTGAAAGGTATCCCTGGTATTCCGGCGCCAGTACCTATATCAATAACTTTTGAAGAACTCTCAAGATTTATATTTGCATAATTTAAAGAATGGATGCTTTCGTAAATTAAAGTCTTTTTAATATCTTCAATATTTTTTAAACCAGTCAAATTGAATTTTTTATTTTCGGAATAAATTAAATTTGCAAATTCATTTACCTTATTCAACTGATCTGAATTTAATAAATTTTCTAACATTTTTTTTCCTTATAAATAATTATATAATTATTACTATTATGTCAGATAATTGTTGCTCTCCTAAAAGTAATCGAGAAGATGCTAAAAATAATAATTTTATAAATAAATCATTTTCAAAAAATTTCAATGAAACGAAGTTTGAAAATATAGATGGTGGATGGTTTTTAATGGGGTCTGAGGAAAGTTATGCTTTTCCTGGAGATGGTGAAGGACCTGTAAGAAAAATATATGTTGATAAATTTTCAATCTCGAAATATTCAGTGACAATATCTGAATTTAAAAGATTTATTGATGACACAAAATATATAACCGATGCAGAAAGATTTGGATGGTCATTTGTTTTTTTTGAACAATTAAAAAATAATTCTTTTTCTGAATCAGTTCAAAATGCTCCATGGTGGATAAAAGTAGAAAATGCTTACTGGAACCTTCCTGATGGAGAAAATGTAGGTATTGAAAAATTTTCGGAACACCCTGTTACTCACATCTCTTGGCGGGATGCTCAAGAATATTGCAAATGGAGTGGAACAAGATTGCCAACCGAAGCAGAGTGGGAGTTCGCTGCAAGAGGCGGCCTTGATCAAAAGAAATATCCATGGGGAGATGATTTAGAGATTGAAGGAGAGGTTCAATGTAATATTTTCGATGGCGAGTTTCCAAATAAAAATAATGCACCCAAAGATATGCGATTCACTACAAAGGTAGATGCATTTCATCCTAACAAATTTGGTCTTTATAATATGGTTGGCAATGTGTGGGAATGGACACAAGATTGGTTTACAAGATTTCATGACCCGGAAATTAATGTAAATCCTACAGGGCCTGAAAAGGGTAATAATAAAGTCATACGTGGAGGTTCTTTTTTATGCCATGATAGTTATTGCAACAGATATAGGACATCATCAAGGACAAGTAATTCTATTGATTCTTCAACTTCAAATATGGGTTTTAGAATAGTAAAAAATTGATTAGGCTTTTAACATTTTTTATTTTGTTAAACATAGCTTTATTTGGTTGCCAATCTAGCAAAGATTATGAATTAAAGGATTATGTTAATAATGAAAATAGATTTAGTATTTTGAAATACGAAATTAATTCAATTAAAAATCTCTTCCTAGAAAGATATGGTTTTAAAAATCCTGAAAAAGAAATAGCTGAAATCAAAAAACTATTAATTAGTGAGCTTTATGAGCAAGATATGGATTATGTTTTTAATATTATTTTTCCGACCCCAGAATTTACTGTTGGAAATTCTCCAAAATTATTAGTTACTTCCCCCAGAAATAAAATTGAGAGAGAGAGCGAGTTGTTAATAAATTCGTCAATAAATTTAAAAGATGTAGAAAAAATTGAAAATGCCATAGAGGAAAAAGAAAATTTATCATCAATTATCATTGATATTGGTGGAATTGCTGCATATCCTGCAATTGTAAAAGATAGCAATAACCCCAGACAATTGTTTTTAACTTTTAGTCATGAATGGTTACATCAGTATTTAATTTTTCATCCACTCGGAAGGTCATATTTCTCTAGTGTAAAAATGAAAGAAGTTAACGAAACTCTTGCAAATATTTTTTCTGACAAATTGTTATTTAGCTTGTGCTTGAAGGAATTTGAACTTAAGGAAGAAATTTGTTCTGTTGAAGGCAGAGTAAAAAATGAATTCGATTATTCAAATTTTATGAAAAATCTAAGGTTAGAAGTAGACAATTTATTATTTGAAAGAAAAATATTAGAAGCTGAAAAATTGATGAAAGATTCTACCTTAATCTTAAATAATAATGGTTTTAAAATTAGGAAAATAAATCAAGCTTGGTTTGCTTTTAATGGTACTTATGGAGATTCCCCATCATCTACTTCAAATGTTGATGATGAATTATTAAAATTTATCAATAATCAGGTAAGCATAAAAACAGCTATAGACGAACTAAAAAATATCAATTCTCTGAACGATTATAATAATTTAGTTAAAGATAGTGCAGACATGAAGAAATGAATGATATAATATCTATGGAATGAAAACCTCTATATCTAAATTTATAAATAGTTTTGTCTACAGGCCACCCTCTGGAGATGATAATAAGAATGAGCCTTCAATTGAAGAACTCCTAGGAAGACTTAATGTAAAGATTCCTAAAATACCAGGCCTAGGTAGCGGATCGCCTTTCTTAGGTTTGATTATAATTCTTGTTATTTTAGTTCTGTGGATTGCTTCAGGAGTTTATACAGTATCTCCCGACGAAAGAGCAGTTCTTAGGACCTTTGGCCAATATGTTTCTACTACTGACCCGGGATTAAGATGGCATTGGCCAGGACCAGTTGGTAATACAGATATTGTTGCAGTCACAAAGACAAGAAGACTTGAATTAGGTTTTAGAGGCATTGAAGAGCAAGCTGGAATAGTAAAAACAGTTCCTGCTGAAGCTAACATGATTACTGGTGATGAAAACATTGTTCAAGCTCAAGCTGTTATTCAATATAGAATAAGCGATCCTAAAGCATATCTTTTTGAAGTTGATGATCCAGGAGAAAATGATAGAGATATTGGTGAGGGTCAACCTGATGGAAAAACATTAAGAGATATAGCTGAGACAACATTAAGACAAATTGTAGGATCAAGAAATATTGATGATATTTTGACTACTGAAAAAGAAGCTGTGCAACAAGAGGTTTTAACCCAGATGAGAGAATTAAATGATTTTTATCAAACAGGAATAGATGTACAGCAAGTTCTTTTACAAAATGTAAACCCTCCTGCTGAAGTACAAGATGCCTTTGAAGACGTTGTTCGTGCTAGAGAAGATAGAGACAGAATTATTAACCTAGCTGAAGCTTATCAAGCTGATCAGTTGCCTAGAGCACAAGGTGAAGCTGCAAAAATTGTTGAAGCTGCAGAAGCATTTAAAGAAGGTAGATTGCAAATCGCAGCTGGTGAAGCTGATGGATTTGAAGAATTATTAAAGGCATATGAAAAATCTAAAGATATAACTAGAACTCGATTATATCTTGATGCTCTAAATGAAATATTGCCTAAAGTTAAAAAATATATAATTTCAGATACTTCTGCTCCATTACCTTTGCTACAACTTGATAATAATAATTTGGGGGCCGATTAAATGAGAAAAACATTAATTCCAATAATTGTTGTTGCAGTTTTATTATTTGTTGCTCTACCTCAAGTTTTCTTTGTTATTGATGAAACAGAGTTGGCGATAGTAACTCGATTTGGAGCTTTCCAAAGGGAATATAAAGAGCCTGGATTAAAAATAAAGACCCCAATAGTAGATAACGTTACAAAATTTGATAAAAGATTATTAAGAATTGATGCATCTCCAACTAGTCTTTTGACTAAAGATAAAAAGAATCTGGTAATTGACGTTTTTGCAAGATATAAAATAGTCGACCCTTTACTTTTCTTCCAGGCTATAGGAAATGAACTTCAGGCTGAATCAAAGTTAGGAGATATTGTTAACTCTAGGCTTAGAGATGAAGTTGCTCAGGATGACCAAGAAGAAATTATTTCTGAAGTCAGAGAAGAAATTATGAATAAAGTAACAAAAGCAAGTAACTTTGTAGACATTAGTAGAAATGAAGCATTAAACCTTGAAAATGGCTTAAATAATAATTTGGTTGTTATTGACCTAGTAGCTAAAACATTAGACGGGACATCCAGACAAGCAACTCAACAAGAAATTAATTTAATTATAGATAATCCATCGCCTTCAACGTTATCTGATTTTGAAATCAGATATAAATTACCTATCAAAGATGTTTTTGGCGCAGAAATTATAGATGTGAGAATTAAAAGAGCTGACTTCCCAGATTCAATTGAAAATTCTGTATTCTCTAGAATGCAAGCTGAAAGAGAAAGAATAGCAAGTGCATTTAGAGCTGAAGGTGCACAAAGAGACGCTGAGATTAGAGCGAATGTTGATAGGCAAGTTACGGTATTGCTTCAAACAGCTCAAGGTACTGACAGAAAATTAAGAGGTGAAGCAGAGTCAGAATCAATAGAAATACTTGCTGAAGCCTTAAATAAAAATCCAGAATTATACGCATTTCAAAGGTATTTACAAACATATGTTTTAACTCTAACTGCAGACGATACTATAGTCCTTTCTTCTGACAGCCCCTTGTTTAAATACCTTAAAGATCAGAGCGAAAGAGACTTTTCTGATATAGAATAATTTTTAATTAATTCTAGCTTTTTTTAAGAAACTTTTAATTTTAATTGGATCTTTTTTTCCTTCAGTTTCTACTCCTGAGGAAACATCTATTGCGAAAGGTTTAAAGTTTTTTATGAGATTAGGAATATTATCCTCATCTAGTCCGCCTGAGGTAAATACATTTGTTGTGCTGATAATATTTTTTAAAGAGTTCCAGTCAAATTTTTCTCCAGTCCCTCCTAATTTTCCTTCTTTATAGGTATCAAGGATTACATAGTTATGAATCATTAAATATTGCTGTATTTTTTTTATTATTTTATCTTCGCTATCTTCTGGCTTCACCCTGATCTGTTTAATTGAAGGAATAGAAGTATCGATATCTCCTTCGCCACATAATTGGATCATATCTAATTTGGAAAACTCAACAATATTTTCAGCATCAGAAAATAATTCTTTATCGAACAAGCCTACACACTTAAACTTTTTTTTTGGATACATATTTCTTATCTTATTCACAATATATTGAGAATCGTCAGGAGAAATTAGTCTTTTAGATGCTTTAATAAAATTAAAACCTAAATAATCTGCACCATTTTCAATAGATGCTTTAGCAGCCTCAATGTCTTTAATTCCACAAATTTTTACTTGCATTTTTTAATACTTGTTAACTTTTTTATATGAGCATTAATATCATTGCTTTTTAAAATTGATTCTCCTACCAAGACTCCATCAGCACCTTGTTCAGCCATTAGTTTTACATGATCGATATTTTTAATCCCGCTCTCTGAAATCAATATCTTATCTTTAGGAACTTTGGGTGCTAGCTCTTCAAAAACACTTAGAGATGTTTCTAAATTATTTAAATTTCTGTTATTGATACCTATTAATTCTGCGCCATTATTTATTGCAAGGTTTAATTCCGATTCATTAAATATCTCTACAAGAGGTGTAATAGATAGTTGGTGGCATGTTTTAATTATTTCATTTAATTCTTTTTCGTTAAGAATTGAGACTATAACTAATGCTGCTGAAGCGCCATTTAATGCTCCTTCGTAAAGCTGATAAATATCAAAAATAAAATCTTTTTGTAAAACAGGTATATTTTTATTTTTACAAATTGTTGAAACATTTTTTAGATCTTCAATCGAGCCGCTAAATCTTGTTTTTTCTGTAAGAATTGATATTGCTGAAACGCCACTATTTACATAAAGATTAGTAATTTCATTGATATCAAGTTGGGGAAGTATGTCCCCTGCCGAAGCCGAAGATCTCTTAATTTCAGCAATTAAAGCGACTTCTTCTTTTTGAAAGATATCTAAAAAATTAGTTGGCTTTTCAATACTAGAAGTTTTTTCTATGAGCTCCTTTAAAGTTAAAATGCCCTTTTTTTCTTCAATTAATTTTTTTTTATCTTGGATAATTTTTTTTAGAACTGAGCCTAACTTCATAACTAATCCATTTTATTTGATATTTCTATTAATTCTAACAATTTTGATTGGGCAGCACCTGAATCAATTGAAGTTTTTGACATTTCTGATGCATCTTGGAAACTGCTTGTCTTGCCTGCCGCAACTAAAGCGGCTGCAGAATTTATTATTACAGCATTTCTCCTTGAAGATATATTACTCTTTTCTAAAGGATCTGAGCCCTTGCCGGCAAATATATCTTTGATTGTTTCAACACTTTCTTTAACACTACCTACAACTAAATTATTTAAATTTGATTCAGGTAAACCAAAATCTGAAATTCTTGTTCTCCTTCTTTTGACTTTATCTTTGTCTACTTGCCAAATATTTGTATTCCCTTCAATGCTGATTTCATCCAAATTATTGTGACCATTTACTACTATTGAATTTTCTGTTCCCAAAATTTTTAAAGCCTCTGAAACTTTCTCAGCAGACTCATAATTTGATATTCCAATCAATTGATTTGAAGCACCCGCCGGGTTTGTTAATGGACCCAAGATGTTGAAGATCGTTGGGATTCCAATCTCTTTTCTTAAAGGGGAAGCAAACTTCATTGCAGGATGAAAGGACTGGGCGAATATAAAACCAATTCCAATTTCTTGAATACATTTTTTTACAGAATAAGGTGTAAGAGTAATCTTCACTCCTAATTCTTCAAGAGCATCAGCACTCCCCGATGAACCAGAAATAGCTCTATTTCCATGCTTAGCTACTTTTATTCCTGCGCCTGCAACAACAAAGGCAACTGCCGTTGAAATGTTAAAAGTTTTTAAGCCATCTCCACCAGTTCCGCATGTATCAAGTAGGGGTTCATCCAAATCAATTTTTAAAGATTTTTCCCTCATTGCAGTAGCAAGACCTGCAATTTCAATGGGTGTTTCACCTTTCATTTTCATTGCCATAATAAATGCCCCAAATTGTGCAGGTGTAACTTCTCCACTCATAATTTCGTTCATGGATAGTTTTGCTAACTCAAAATCTAAGTCTTCACTATTTGATGCCAAATTAATAGCCTCTAATATTTTTTTAGTTTCCATTTTTTAAAAAATTGTTAATGATGTCTTTTCCATTTTCTGTAAAAATTGATTCTGGGTGAAACTGAATCCCTTCAATATTGTAATTTTTATGCCTCACACCCATTATAACTCCGCTCTCGCTGCGTGCTGTAATTTCTAACTCTTCAGGCAAAGTATCTTCATCTATTGATAATGAATGATATCTTACAACTTTAAGAGGGTTTTTAATATTTTTAAAAATACCTTTTTCATCATGAGTAATTACTGAAACTTTTCCATGCTTTACTTCACCTGCATAACCTACCTTGGCACCAAATGTTGACCCAATACACTGATGCCCTAAACAAACACCTAGCATTGGAATACTTGGAGCCATTTTTTTGATCAGCTTTTCAGATATGCCGGCATTTTCTGGATTAGAAGGTCCAGGAGAAATAACTAATTTTTCAGGCGATAATTTTTCGATTTCTGCAATCTCTATTTCATCATTTCTAAAAACTTTTACTTCAGCACCTAATTCAGTCATGTACTGATACAAGTTATATGTGAAGCTGTCGTAATTATCTATAAG
>Ga0209036_1000918_pt1 | contig 12752 bp, 14 predicted proteins | sample MarorgKNORR_S2LV_3_FD_188222 | JGI IMG/M metagenome (GOLD analysis project Ga0209036, IMG submission 188222) | Marine microbial communities from the Southern Atlantic Ocean, analyzing organic carbon cycling - DCM_A/KNORR_S2/LV (SPAdes) (version 2) | ecosystem: Environmental > Aquatic > Marine >... | reverse complement strand
CTTAATTGTATCGTTAGATACAATAATAAGCGATTCTTTAAGATTAGAAGGGGTTTTGAGAGATTTAATAAGGCAAATACAATTAATGAGAAAAGAAGCAAATTTTGAAATTGATGACAGAATCATTATCTCTGCTAAATTTTCTGAAGAGTTAAAAAACATTGTTGAAAGAAATAAAGAATATTTTATGAATGAAGTATTATGTACAGATATTGTAGCAAATTTGGAAAATTTTGACTATAATTCTTCATTCAATTATGAAAACAATGAAATTGAAATTTACTTAAAGAAACTATAGAGACAAAATTGGCTAAGAAAAAAACAAAATACACGAAAGCTGAATTAAAAAAGTTTGAAGAAAATATTTTAAAGAAAATAGCTGAAGTTAATGAAAGTATTGAAGGTGTAAGGTCAACTACTCAGCCTACTAATTCTGTATTCCTTCAAGAAAGATCAGAAGATTTTAATGAAGGTACCGAAGCTCATGAGGTAGAAAAGAATTTTTTACTAATGTCTCGAGAATCTGACTATTTAATTAATTTGGAGAAGGCTCTTCAAAGAATTAAAGATGGTACTTACGGAATTTGTGAAATATCTGGCGAATTGATATCAGAAGAAAGATTAATGGAAGTTCCTAATGCCACCAAAAGTGTTATTTTTAAAGAAAAGAAAAAACTAAATCTTATATAATGAGATATCTATTAGTTTTGATTGTTGTTTTAGATCAACTTTCAAAATTTATTGTTCATACAACAATGAATCTTTATGATTCTTTTTCTGTCATTCCTTATTTATTAAATTTCACATATATCCGTAATGAAGGTATTGCTTTTGGGATATATTTTGAAGGAGCAGAGCTTTTATTTATAATCTTACCAATCTTGATTACAGTCTACCTTGTTTATCTATTAAATAGTGACGATTTTCAAGATAAGTTTTCCCAAATTGCTCTCTATTTAATTATTGCTGGTGCAATAGGAAACATAATCGATAGAATTTTTAGAGGATATGTTGTTGATTTTATAGATTTTCACCTAAATGGAATGCATTGGTATGTATTTAATGTTGCTGATTCCTCAGTCACAATAGGATTGATATTTTTATTGTATAGCTCTATACTTGTGAATAAATAATATTATGACAATATCAGTTTCATCATCAGATGAATTAATTCGTTTAGATACATTTTTATCTTCAAGATTAATTCAATTTTCAAGAAGTAAAATTCAAAAACTAATTATTGATGGAAATATCACTGTTAATAAGAAAATAGTTAAAAAAAATCTAAAACTTTCTTATGGAGATGTCATTGATATTCATACAGATACTATCGAATCAAATAAACTTTTTCCAAAGCTTAAAAAATGGGATTATCCACTAGAAGTCATTTATGAGGACAACGATTTTGCTATCATCAATAAACCTTTTGGAATAATTTCTCATCCCACTTCAAATAATAAAGATAAAACTTTAGTAAATATTCTTTTAAATAAATTTGAAGATAAGCTTATCAATCATCCAGATCCATTAAGACCAGGGATTGTTCATAGATTGGATAAAGATACTACTGGTGTAATGATCATACCATTTAATGAATACTCTCATTGGAAAATAGCTGATCAATTCAAAAATAGAGTCGTTCAGAAGGAATACCTCGCACTTACATGGGGAGAATGGGATGAATACGAAGGTTTGATTGAGAATAAGTTATCAAGAAGTAAAAAAAATCCATTAAAATATCAATCATCAAATGAAGGAAGGGTTGCTACTTCAAAATTTAAGTTAATAAATAGAGGTAAATACTTTTCATCAGTTAATTTCTTTCCTAAAACTGGAAGAACGCATCAAATAAGAATTCATTGCAGTGAAAAAGGCTATCCAATTATTGGTGATGAGCTCTATGGAGGAGGTTGGAAAAAATTAAATGAATATCTTCCTGAGGTTCAGAAAAAAATAAATAAAAATATAAGTATTCAAAATGGACATTTTCTACATGCTCAAAGTATATCTTTCTCACATCCAAAAACCGACGAGAAAGTAGTCTTTAATGCTGAGCAAAGCGCAGTTTTTAGCAACCTATTAAAAATGATAAAGAATGAAGAAATTTGATATATTAAAAAAGAATTTTTTAGATTTTCTAAAATACGATAAAGGATATTCTGATAGAACAATAGAGAATTATAAAAGAGATATAACAAAGTTTGAAGTATATATAACAGAATTTTCTATTAATTATAAGAAACTATCCAAAGAGAATATTTTTGACTTTCATTCAGATTTAAGTTCATCAATAGGACCTAGATCTTTCGCAAGAATATTATCATCTTTACGCACGTTTTATAAGTATCTATTTTCACAAACTCTCATTAATGATATAGTTTTAAATAGTGTTCAGAGTTATCCATCTCCAAAATTTAAAAAATCTATACCATCATTTCTTTCTCAAGAAAAAATATATGATGTTTTAAACAAAATTGACGAATCTACAAAAAATAGTACCATCAAAATCAGAGATAAGGCAATTATAATGCTTTTTTTTACATCAGGCTTAAGGTTGGAAGAAATGACCAGTTTAATTATTAGAGATATAGATTTAGAAAATAATTCTATTAAGGTATTTGGTAAAGGTGGAAAAGAGAGATATTCAAACTTTGATGATCAAACCAATCAATTGATAACTAATTATTTAAATAAAATTAGAAAATTTCCATTGTCAAAAACAAACATAGATGATAACTTGTTCGTCGACAAAGACAATAAGTCTTTAACGAGAAATAATATACAATATATTGTGACAAGTAATTTAAAAGGATTATCGTTAAGTGCATTTGGTCCTCATACTTTGAGACATTCATTTGCTACTCACTTACTTAATAAAGGTGTTGGTATAAGTGCAATACAGTCACTGCTTGGTCATTCAAAACTTTCTTCAACTCAAATTTATACCCACGTAAGCTTAGAAAAACTTCAAGATACAATAAATAAAGCTCATCCAAGAGGTAAGAAATGATTAAGAATAAGAATTTCAAAAGGAATCTTCACATTGATGATTTAGTTAAAGATGCTGTTGAAAATAATGAAGGTGTAATTGGTCTTAATGGAGCTCTAATGGTAGATACTGGAGAATTTTCTGGCAGAATTCCTAATGATAAGTTTATTGTTGATGAAAGTTCTTCAAACGAAAACATTTGGTGGGGTGAAGTAAACCAAAAGCTTTCAGAAGAAAATTTTGATCATCTTTTTAGTAAGGTTTTAGAAACTTATGAAAATTTATCCTCAAGTTATTATATTTTTGATGGTTTTGCTGGAGATGATAATGACAATTCTTTAAATGTTAGAATGATTACAAAAAAGGCTTGGCAGTCATTATTTGTTAATAACATGTTCATTCGTCCTTCAAAAGATCAATTAAATGATTTTACCCCTGATTTTACAATTATCAATGCGTATGATGTCAAGGAAGAAAATTGGAAAGATTATGGACTTAATTCAGAAAATTTCATTGTCTTTAATATTAAGAAAAAAATTGCAATAATTGGTGGTACAGAATATGCTGGTGAAATGAAGAAAGGTATTTTTTCAATGATGCATTATTATTTACCCTTGAAAAATATTCTTTCAATGCATTGTTCTGCTAATGTATCAGCTGCTCATGATCAGTCAACTGTCTTCTTTGGTCTTTCAGGTACTGGAAAAACTACTTTAAGCACCAATGCAAACCGACCTTTAATTGGTGATGATGAGCATGGATGGTCTGATAATGGAATATTTAATTTTGAAGGTGGATGTTACGCAAAGGCAATTAATCTCGATAAAGAAAAAGAGCCAGAAATTTATAACGCAATTAAGCATGGTACACTCTTGGAGAATGTAGTTTATGACTTAGAAACAAAAGAGGTTGATTTTGATGATAATACAAAGAGTGAAAATTCTAGAATCTGTTATCCAATTAATTTTGTAGAAAATTCATTAGGTTCAAAAGATTTAAAAAGTGCTGGGCCTCATCCAAATTCAATTATATTTCTTACCTGTGATGCATATGGTATTATGCCGCCATTAGCTAGAATGACTAAAAAACAAGCTATGTATCATTTCATTAGCGGATATACAGCTAAAATGGCAGGTACTGAAACAGGAGTTACCGAACCAGTTGCTGCTTTTTCACCATGTTATGGAGGTCCTTTTTTAACATTACATCCATTAAGATATGCTGAACTCTTAGAGAAAAAATTAAATGATTATAATTCTTCAGTATATCTAGTAAATACTGGGTGGTCAGGATCAAGTGCTACAAGCGGATCATCTAGGATAGATTTAAAATTAACTAAACATATTATTAATTTAATCACTGATGGGACCTTAGATTTTAGTAAATCAGTTTTTGATAAGTTTTTTAATTTAGAAATTCCATTAGATATTGAAGGTTTAGATAATGAATTCCTAGTTCCTCATCATAGTTGGGATAATTTAGAAGAATATTTTTCAACCGGAAATATGCTTACAAGGCTTTTCAATAATAATTTCGAAAAATTCAAAATTAAAGATTCAGATATCCTTTCTGCAGGACCTAAAACAGATTTAAGCGCTTAAATCATATTTAAACTATACTGTTTGATATGTTAATTTTACAAATGTAAATTGGTTTTTATTTTAAAAAGGAACATAATATGGCAACTTTAATTTTAAGAGAAACTCATCTTGCTTTAGAGGAAGAAATCAAGTCACTTGAGAAGCTTAAAAGAGAAACATCTGAAAAAATTAGTGAAGCTGCTGATCATGGTGATCTAAAAGAAAATGCTGAGTATCATGCAGCCAGAGAAAAACAAAGTTTAATTGTTTATAAAATTCAGTTAATGCAATCACATGCACCGTTCAGAATAATTGATCACAGCGATATTAATAATGACCAAGCTGGTTTTGGTAATAAGGTTGCAATTCATGAAGAAGGAAAAGATAAACCTGAAGACTATTATATCTTAGGACCAATTGAAGAGGAATTAGATTTATACCCTTTTATTGTAACTTATCATTCTCCATTTGGAAGAGCTGTTGCTGGAAAGAAAATTGGTGAAAATTTTATACTAGATATTAGGGGTGAAGAAGTTAAGTTTACCGTTACTTCAATTGATAAAATTTCTTCTGAATAAAAATTTAATCTCCCGCAAATCTAGTTCCAAAAATCCCAACACCAAGTTCAGCCCAAATAATAAACAGAATTATAATAATGATTGATATAATTATTTTTCTATATAGGCTTGAAAACATTTTTTCCTTCGAATAATTTTGTACAATTAACGTAGCTATAATATTTTCTGCATTCACAAGATAAATATTCAATATCAATAGGTTGAAATTTTCGCTTAGCTTCTGGCCAGTATTCTTTTTGTAATTCAATCATCTTTTCACATGTTTCTTGATGATTTTTTAAACCAAGATATGTTTGTAATCTATCAAGGTATGCTACCGCCCCTATTCCTGTTGGAACATGGCTATTTGGATGTATAATATCTGGCCTAAACCAGGCTAAATCAATTACTGCCATAAAAATAGGGAAGTCATTTTTCATTTTAAATTCTTGATTAATTTTTATTGTAGCTTTTATCACATCACCATTGGCATCTATAATCATTTCTTCCAATGATTCTTTTATTTTAAAAAATAACTCAACAGCTGTATTTAAACGTGAATACTTTTTTCCATTCCAAGAAACTGATTCAACTGGATAAGCATTGTAATTACACCAATTATTTAATGATTTTATTTTTTTAAGTAATTTTTCTGGTTCTAATAGCATATTGGAAGACAATTCATCTAATGTGTGTTGCTTATTGCACCAACGAGCAAAAAAAACTGCTTGAATTAATTTAGGTAAATCATCCTTCAATTCATTAGCAAAGCTCAATATAGATTTGCTAACACGGTCATCTTCTCTAAAAACGTTTAAGAATCGCCCTTTTTGAAAAATAGGATCATCTGTCCACGGAAAAGAATCACCATTTTCCCTTAATAAACGAATATTTTCTCTTTCTTTGCAAAAATTAAAAAAAGCAGAAACTGGATCATTTAATTTTAAACCATCAAGTGATTTTGCATAAGGGTTATTCATATTTTTATTTTCGAGCATTAAGCATCAGGTATATTCCTATACTTATAAAAACAAAATTAGACATCCAAGCACCAAAGAATGGTGAAAGTATACCTCCATAAGCTAAGGATTGACCAAATTTAAGTAAAATTACATAAGAAAAAATAGTTGCTAAGCTTAATCCGCCTCCAAAAGCTAAAGTAGTATTTGAGCGATAAACTGAAAGAGGAATTCCACAAAAAATTACTATAATTGATATAAATGAATATGCAATCTTATAATTTAAATCAACTTCCCATCTTAATGTGTTAACCCCATTACTTTTTAAAGACTGAATTTGGTTCTTTAATTCTGAGTATGATACTTCTTCTGATGAGCTAGCTGTATTGATTATATCGGTAGGAGAAAAATTTAGAGCAATCAAAGAATCATTTTTGGAAATAATTACATTTTCTTCTAAACCATCTTTGTTAAAATTTCTTATAGAAAAATCCTTTAGATTCCACTGGCCTATTTCTGAATTCCAAATTGCTTTTTTTGAATCTATTCTTCTTAAAAGCATTCCATTCTCTACCTCTAAAAAATTGAGATTTACAGAAACATTATTGCTACTGTTAAATTTTTCTATAGCTATTAAATCTTTTTTATTTTTTTGAAAGTATACGTTTTCAAATATACTTTTACTCTTAGCTTTATTTTTATTCTTTGACATATAGGTTGTTTTTATATCGTTTTTAATCTTGTTATTATCAATTACAACTGAATTATCAAAATAGAATGATCCAATACTAAGAAGAAGGCCTAATGTAAGTACAGGAAAAGAAAGTCTATAAAGACTCAATCCTGAAGATTTAAATACTAACCACTCCTTTCTTTGAATCATCATTCCATAAGTAAATACTGATGAAACAAGACATGATACAGGGATAGTTACACTAATCATTGATGGAAGAGATGCCATATAATAGTCTATTAAAATATTTGAAGATACATTATTGTCAATAAAGCGATTCAAATTTTCAAAAATATCTACTATTAATGAAATCAAAGTAAAGAATATAGAAACTATAATAAAAGTTGTTAAAAATTCTCTCAGAATATAGTAGTCAATTTTTTTCATTATATTGTAACTTACTTAATCATGGATATAATTAATAATTTTTTTGCTGAGTTATCAAATTTCTTATGGGGAAATTTTGGGGTAGCAAATCTAGTTATTGGTGGTGGAATTTTTTTTCTTATTTATTCTAGGCTCACTCCATTCAGATATTTTAAACATGCATTTGAGATTCTTCTTGGCAAGCATGATAATCCTGATGATGAAGGACAGATTTCCCATTTTCAAGCTCTTTCAACAGCATTGTCAAGTACCGTTGGTATTGGAAATATAGCTGGAGTTGCAGTAGCAATTTCTTTGGGGGGTCCTGGCGCATTATTTTGGATGTGGATTAGCGCTATAGTTGGAATGGCAACAAAATTCTTTACCTGTTCATTAGGAATTATGTATCGAGGCTATGATTCAGATAATATTTTGCAGGGTGGACCAATGTATGTAATTGAGTATGGAATGGGAAAAAAATTTAAATTTCTATCATATTGGTTTAGTATTGCAGGCTTAGTTGGATGTTTATCGTTATTGCAGGCTAATCAATTGACTCAAATTATGTCTGACTATGCTGTAAAATCATTTAATTTTGAACAATCATTCAATTTAAATCTAACTATCGGAATAATTATTGCAATCACTGTCTCAATGGTAATATTTGGTGGTTTAAGTAGAATAGCCGAAGTTGCTTCAAAAATAGTACCTTTCATGGTGGTTGTTTATTTAGTATCAGGTTTATTTATTGTTTTATCAAATATATCTTTAATTCCAGCTATTTTTTCGAATATTTTCTCAAGTGCATTCAATGGAAGTTCAGTGGCAGGAGGTTTTGCTGGTACAGCTATCGTTATAAGTCAAGGTTTCAGAAGAGCAGCTTTTTCAAATGAAGCTGGTATGGGAACAGAGGTTATGGCTATTGGAGCATCTAAAAATAATCAACCAATTAAATCTGGTCTTGTTGCAATGATTGGCCCTTTAATTGATACTATTATAGTATGTACAATAACTGGATTAGTCATTCTTCTATCATCAGATTGGATAGAAGGTACATATTCAGGTGTTTCATTAACTCAAAAATCTTTCTCAAATTATTTGGGATCTATAGGTGACTATATACTTATTTTTTCAGTAGCCACATTTACTTTGTCAACTATGTTTGGATATTCCTATTATGGGTGTAAGTGCGCCTCATACTTATTTGGTGCAGGTTCAAAGTTTTATTACAGAATTTTTTATGTTCTTACACTAATTATTGGTTCTGTTTTATCTTTAGATTTAGCTGTAAATATTGTGGATGCAATGTTTGCTTTAATGGCTTTTCCAACAATGATTTCTGCATTATATTTAGCTCCGAGTATTAAAAAAGAAGCAAATAAATATTTCGCAACAATAAAGGATTATTAATGAAAAGCATTTACATTTTTGACATGGATGGAACTTTAACTCCATCAAGAAGAGAGATGACTAAAGAGTTTGAAGATTTTTATAGTAATTGGGCTAAAAACCACATTTTTTTTCTTGTAAGTGGCAGTAATCTTGAAAAAATTAAAGAACAGGTTCCTGAATACATATTGGATTTATCAGAAGGTGTTTTTACTTGCGGTGGGAATCAGCTTTGGCTTAATGGAGAGCTTTCATATAACCATGAATTTAAACCTCAAAACGATTTACTCGATTTTCTAAAACAAAAACTCAAAGACAGTCCTTATCCATTTAGATCAAGTAATCATATAGAGGATAGGGGTTCTATGCTAAATTTTAGCGTTATTGGAAGAGATTGTACATTGGAACAGAGATTGCATTATTTTGATTACGATTGTGAATCAAATGAGAGAAGTATTATAGCAAAAGAAATTATTACTAAATGGGATAATTTAGATGCTGTAATAGGAGGGCAGATATCAATTGATATTACTCCAAAAGGAATGAATAAATCTCAAGTATTAGGAGAAGTAAAGAAGTTTTATCCAAAAGAAAAATATATCTTCATTGGAGATAGAACTATGGAGGGAGGCAATGATTATCCTTTAGCAAAAATTATGAATGAAATAGAGAATTGTTCTGTCTTCCAAGCAGGAGCTCCTTCTGCAGAAGATGGATATAAGGATACCCAAAAGATTTTAGAAAAATTAGATAATAATGAATAAACTAAAAGTTTTTAAAAATGTTTTTTTGGAAGAGTTTTCTAAAATTCAATCATTAGAAGGTCCTTCATACCTCTATGACCCAATTAAATATTTCATAAAATCTCCTGGAAAAAGATTAAGACCGATAATTGTTTTGTTTCTTGGAGAACTTTTTCAAAATAATAAAGAAGATTCCATAAATGGAGCTTTAGGAGTAGAGCTATTACACAACTTTACTTTAGTACATGATGATATTATGGATGAAGATGACTTAAGACATAATATTGCTACTATACATAAAAAATGGGATAATGCCCATGCAGTATTATCTGGAGATGGACTTGGTGCATTAGGACCAATTTTCATTGGAAAAATCAAAAAAAATACGTTAAAAATTTTAATCAGATACAATGAAGTAATTCTAGAGATATGTGAGGGGCAAGCTTATGATATGGAATTTGAAGAAAAAGACTTTGTAAGTGTAAATGATTATTTATTAATGAGTGCTAAAAAAACAGGATCATTATTTGAACTTTGTTTTGAAATAGCTACTCTTGTAAGTGATAAGTACGAAGACCATGTTAAAGATTTAAAAGATCTTGGAAGAAACTTGGGAATAATTTTTCAGATTCAAGATGATATTCTTGAGCTTACATCAGATAATGATATTATGGGTAAAGGTACTTTTTCAGATATAGAGAGAAACAAAAAAACCATTTTGACTTGCCTCGCTATGGAAAAAAATCTCGCTGAATGGAATAAACTTATTCAAGCAATAAATAAAAAAAACAGTTTTGAAAAGAAAGAATCAATTAATGATTTTTTTAATAAAAAAAATTTAAGAGAAGAGTCAAATAATTTGTTATTAGAATATAAAAACAAATGCAACGAAATTATTTCTAAACTTCCTGAAGAAATTCAAGGTGGCTTGAATGAATTAATTAGCTATATTATTAAGAGGGATAAATGATTGAGCATATTAAAAACTTTCCAAAACATATTGAGGATTCTTTAAAGGATTTAAAAGACCATAATCTAAAGTTAGAAGAAATAAGTAAAGTAGTTATTGCTGGTATGGGTGGTTCTGCAATAGCTGGATTAATTTTAAAAGATTTATTTCCTGAAATGGATATAGTTGTAGAAAGAAATTATTTTCCAAATACAACGATAGATGAACATACTTTGGTAATTGTATGTTCTTATTCAGGTAACACTGAAGAGACTCTTTCTTACTATGATTATGCAGTAAGATTAACTGATCATGCAATGGTGCTTACTACTGGAGGAGAATTATTAAAAAAAGCAAAATTAGATAATATTTCTTATCATCTACTGCCCAAAGGATACCCTCCAAGATCAACGTTAGGATTTTCCTTAACATTTTTAATATCAATTTTTGATAAAGAAGGAGTTTCAAATATAGATATTGATTGTTTAAAGACTTTTTCAAAAGAAGCAGCTACCAAAAAATCTGAAGTATATGCTTTAGCCAAAAAAATTCATAAAACCATGCCTATAATTGTTACTGAGGAAGATCTATCATCTATAGGTTTTCGTCTAAAATCTCAGCTAAATGAAAACAGTAAAATGTTATCTTATAATATTACTATTCCTGAAATGAATCATAATGAAATTATAGGTTGGGAAAATAAAAATATTGATAAAAAATTCTTTTCAATGATTTGGATTCATATTGGATGGCCAAAGAATGTTGAGCGAATGAAAATTACAAATGAAATACTATCAAAAAAAGTTTCCCATGTTGCGCACTTAACTATTCCTGATAAGGTGCCCAAAAATCTAACCTCCTTATTTTTCTTAATAAATTATATTGATTGGCTAAGTTATTGGTGCGGTATTTTAAATGATGTAGATATTGATGCTGTAAAATCTATTGATTTACTTAAGAAGAAAATTTCTTAAAAATTATAACTGAATTGTGTCCACCAAATCCAAATGAATTACTCATACAAATATTTGTATCTTTTTCAATTGCTTTATTTGGAACGTAATTTAAATCACACTCCGGATCTGGATTATTATAATTTATAGTTGGAGGAATTATTCCATTATTTATGGCATTTAAACATGTAATTGCCTCAATAGCTCCGGCTGCTCCTAATAAATGGCCTGTCATCGATTTTGTTGAGCTTATAGATACATTCTTAGCATCATGACCAAAAACCTTCTTAATGGCCTGAGTCTCTAACATATCATTAAAATATGTTGATGTGCCATGAGCATTAATATATTCTACTTCTGATGAAGAAATATCTGCATCATTTAATGCCATATGTATTGCATTTGATGCTCCGATACTATCATTGTCAGGCTGAGTAATGTGATAAGCATCGTTAGTGATTCCATATCCAATAATTTCTCCGATGATATTAGCATCACGTTTTTTTGCTTCATCATAATCTTCTAACATTAACATTCCTGCACCCTCAGATAAAATGAATCCATCTCTATCTTTATCAAATGGTCTTGAAGCTCCCGGAGGATTCTCATTATTTTTTGATAAAGCTTTCATATTAGCAAATCCTGAAAGGGTAAGAGGGGTAATGCTTCCTTCAGCACCACCACAAAGAATAGCTTTGGAGTAACCGTTAGAAATTAATCTATATGACATCCCTATTGCATCTGTAGCAGAAGAACAAGCAGTAGACATTGAAAAGTTTAAGCCATGTAAATTGTGTTTAATAGCAATTTGCCCACCAGCAATATTTGGAATCATTTTTGGTACATAGAACGGTGATACACCACGTTGACCTTTCTTAAGTAGTTTTTTGTGCTCTTCTTCAAGAGTATGCATACCTCCAACACCAGTTCCAACGATAACGCCTGCTTCAGAGGATTTATAATTAGAATTTTTAAGCGCTTGATTAGCTGCTATTAGACCAAACATCGTGAATCTATCAAGCTTGCGAGCTTCTTTAGATTCAAAAAAATTATTTGGGTCAAATTCTTTAACTTCTCCAGCTATCTTTATTGAAAAGTTTTCAGTATCAAAGTTTGAGATATAATCAATACCAGATTTACCTTTAACTAAGCTTTCCCATAAAGATTGAGAATTATGGCCTAATGGAGAAATAGATCCTTCTCCAGTGATAACTACTCTTTTTTTCAAAATTATTTTGCGTGGCTGTTGATGTATTCTAGCGCAGCACCTACAGTTGTAATTTTTTCTGCATCCTCATCAGGAATTTCTAAATCAAACTCTTCTTCAAACTCCATAATGAGTTCTACAGTATCTAATGAGTCTGCTCCTAGGTCATCAAGGAAACTTGCTTCAGGCACAACTCTTGATTCTTCAACACTAAGTTTGTCTACGATAATATTTGTTACTTTTTCATTTAATGACATAATTAATATCTCCTTATTAATTTAATGACATTCCACCGTCAATATAAAATGTTTGCCCTGTAATATAACT
>Ga0209036_1000916_pt1 | contig 12761 bp, 33 predicted proteins | sample MarorgKNORR_S2LV_3_FD_188222 | JGI IMG/M metagenome (GOLD analysis project Ga0209036, IMG submission 188222) | Marine microbial communities from the Southern Atlantic Ocean, analyzing organic carbon cycling - DCM_A/KNORR_S2/LV (SPAdes) (version 2) | ecosystem: Environmental > Aquatic > Marine >... | reverse complement strand
TTTTCTTGGCAGGTGACTTTGCCTTTACTGTAAATCCTTTAGCCATAATGTTAGTAACACTTCATTATTATAACACATTATATAGTGGTTGACAATTAGAACATAATATTGCCTGACACAGAGATCCGAGTCAGGTCGCTCTTGTACGGTACAACCATATGGAGGGTATTAGAAGGGAATAAAAAGAACTCTCCTTTGTTAGGAAAGAAAAACTTTCTATGATCATTATGACAGAACATAACAGAACCTGGCACAGGACCGTTATTAGTCATATTCATTCTTTGTTTCTCTGTCTTAAGGTCAGGTACATCATTTAGATAGATGATGAAACTTACATTCCCCTTATGATCATGTAATGGATTACAGTCATACTTCTGCATATAGTTAATCCATAGACTATCAATCTGCCAGTCTGATAACCACTTGTTATATGTCCATCCTAGATGCTTTGCCCATATCTGCATATAATCAACTACCTTAGTCTTAATTGCCTTAGAGAACCATTCAACAACCTCTGGAGGGTAGTTCCATTCATCATGTGTATTCATTGCTAAGTCTATCTCAGCATTGAACTCTTCACGATGCCTGATTGCGTCGCCCTGCTCTAATAGTCCCTGTACAATACTATCATCAATAGAGGTTTGCCATATAGGAGGACCCCATGTATGTAAACTATCCATTAAACGGTGCTCTGTAATAAAGATTTGCCGATAGAGATACTCTTTCTGCACCTATAGTCCTATGTGGCATCACCATATGATGTAAACCTGATGGGAATATGAACAACTCTCCTACCTTTGGTACGAATGTCTTCTTATCACCTCCCCAACAGAATGTTATAGAACCAGGCTCAGGAGCAGTTCCAAGCACCTTGTCTGTATATGTAGGTATTTGTAGGTACAACACAATAGACAGATCTCCTACATGATTGTGGAGTGCTGTCATATCATGTTCTTTATAGTAGTTAACCCAGATATGATCGAATTCCCAAATATCATCCTCAGTAGGAACAGGTAGTTGGTTGTGCCGACTATAACCTGCCAAATACTTCTTAAGGTGAGGTCTAAAGATCCCCCAGAACCACTCTATATCCTTACTAGGAAAGTGCCATTGGTCATCAAAGTTGAAAGGTAGCATAGGTGTGGCAGACTTATCCCCACGAATACTATTCGCCCTTTGAAGTATAACCTCTGTTATATCCCATGGTATTGTAGTTCGCCACAGGTAAGGACCCCATGTGTAACCTTCAGTACGAAGCATCTGCTAAAAGACCACTATCAACAATGTCACAATCACTACCTACACACTCGTATGTAATACTATCTGTGTGGTATGACCTATAGATTCTCCCCCAGATGACATCAAACTCATGTTGATCTAGGTTCTTAAACAAACACTTATCCTCAAAGTATATGTGGTATGTTTTGTTCATTCTTCTGAAATGTAGATTCCTTCTTCGTATAGTTGTAATGTAAGTTCCTGATCCTCGTACAGATCTAACTGTTGAACAAACGACTCAGGAATGGTGATTATGTATTCATCAGTAACTGAGTCAACCCTCACAGGCAATTTTATCTTAGAAAATTTTTTCACTAATATGTGGACTGACCTAATGTTTTTATATATCAGAAATTTTTTTTTCAGACTGATAAAGACTTGTCGAATTGGGTCGTTTATAGCTTAGAATTAAGGAACCCTATTAAAACACCCCATCACGAAACCACAAAAAATATTTAAGAACAAAAAACACTGTCCTTAATTGTATAATAGTGAGTGCAATTGCATCATCATTCTTATTAACTAAGACTGCCAAGTTACTGTGAGTTGTTATCAATTAGACTGTCAAATCATTGTTCTTATTTAACTATTAGTATTATAACATAATTCTCACTAATTATCAACAACTGTGTGAGTCTTAATTGTTACATAATGCTGACAATTTACTGGACTGTGTGTTATTTTGTGTATCTGCTAGTTGACAATTTGTTTTCCTTATGTTATGCTCGCTTTACTAACAATAAGATCTCACATTTACTGCTAATTGTTTATATTTAAGGAACATACAGTTATTGTTATAAATCTCTCATATATGTTTAATTAGATATTTAATTACTTTGAGTAATTGTGAGTTAATTGTTTATATTAACTGTAAGGTGCTTAATTGTTACATAGTGTCAAAAGTGTGAGATCTATTTGTATAACTGCGATTTACACATTATGCGGTATTTGTATCAATTAGTACGCAATCTTTCCAGTCTTTAGGATAAACTAATACACAACATTTAGTGGTTTTATATTTACTATTATTACATACTACTGGTTTCTCACTAATACAAAAGGTGATGTAAGTATCACTTATAAATTGTATTTTACCCACCATATTAGCATGTTTAATAGTTAACCCTACTCGGAAGTCTTCTAGTCTCATTAAAATTTAGCGACCGCAACTCGACCCACTATTTAACACTCAGCAATAGAAAGTAACTGTATGTCAATAACATTTGAGTCTTCATCTATAATGTTAATTAGTGAGTTAATTTGTTTTGTCCCATATCCATTAATATAGAGTAAACAATCGCCACTATCTAACACTTTATAAGATACGATTAGGTCATCATAAGTATAAGTTTCTGAGATAAGTTGCAACAAATAATCTTCTTTCCCGTAGTAACTTGTATTTAAAAGTATTTCACACTCAGCAACATAACCACTAAAGAATTTAATATCTTTGCTTAGTTTGTCAATAGTTAATGATGTTTTTCTGGGCATTGTTTGATATTTAATAAAGGAATAAGTATAAAGAAAAGGTAGTCTTAGACTAGACTACCACTAACGAAATCAAAAGTTTTACCTGCATAAGAAATAAACCACTCGTAATTCTTTTGAAATACTCTTGTATGTGGTCTGAACTCACTAAGTAATGCATTTAACCTAGATTTAGTTGTATTAGACTGATAACCGCCATCATAAATTGCAACGAAGTCATTAGCAATTGTTGCTATATGGTTACCATGTAGTAATACTGTAACATTGCCATTATTAGCATTTTTGGTTACTGTAGTATTAGATGATGCCCAGTTAGTAGAACCACCTGATAAAAGTGATCTAATTGCTTGATTCATGTTTGCTTCAATTTGTCTCATGATATAAAAAGGAAAGAATGATGTTTGTTACTATCATTATAAAAGATTTTAGACCCCATTGATAGTAAAAATGGGGGAATCGTAACAATTAGTTACATGTAAACTGCTTCAGCATACTTACTGCAAGGATGGGGATTCTCTTTTGTACATCCCTCTGTTTGGAAAAACTCATCTAGCATTGTTGGATCTAGGGTAGGATCATCAAAATCTACGCCACCAATATGATCGACTCCCCACTCTGAAATTTCAAAAACGAATGTTTCAAAGTCTTCGCAGATATAAGCAATATCGTTAAACTTTTCTACTTCTTTGATTCTATTGATTAGTCTGTTTGTTAATTCTGTATTGTACATAAAATGATGATTGATTGATTATATTATAATAATAAAGCATTTTTGGTCAAAATGCAATAGAAAGTGGACAGTTTGTCCACTGGTTTTTTATGGGGTGAAGTTCATTTGTGAACTATTGTTTTTAAAAAACTTTTCGCTTAGACTGTCGTATGCTTTTTGATCTATATGCTCAGGTAAACCCATATCATCAAAAAATTGTAGCATATCTAATAAAACTTGATCTTCATCAGTATTGAAAGAATAGTTGTATTGGTAGAAACTCATGAGTAATTAATTTGAAAATTGCTTGATAATACTATCATAACAAATAAAAAGGATAAAAATGAATATGTGTGTGAATTGACATATTTGTTAATATTCATCAATAGCACCTCCATATATGACCATCCTCTGATCTATAATAATCATGCCTTATATTTGCTTCCCATGTAGCAACCCAGTCAATAACTAGGCAACTAGGAATATTTTGATCTACAAGTTCATAGTCTCTTATAAAGTCTTCAATATCATCAAATTGACCTAGATATGCTTCAGCATCTATACTACCAACATATTGGATGCTACCGAGGGCATTATTAATGTAATCGTCAACAATTTCAATTTCATCACCATAACCAAAAACTTGAGAAACTAGATCAAGGTATTCTTCACAATATTTGATATTTTGCTCACCCCATGTATCAATAAAATCTAATACATGCTCAAGTTCATAATCATATTCAGTTAACTCATCAACAATTTTAACTGTTTCTGGTTTTAAAGTATCGGTGTAATTTGCTTTTAAAGTGACCATAGTTTAATTTGTTTGTATAATACCATTATAAAGAATGAATTGTAAAAAAACGATAATTTGGGGACAGTTTATTTACTGTCCTCAAAACCGCTAAAATCTTGCTCCCAGTACATAGCATTAAAATGAGCAATATTCAAATATTCTGGTGCATGATATTTAAAATTATCTTCGGGAACTGTTCCCTCCACCATAAATACGAATTCCTCGAAAAATTGCTGAACCGATTGAAGTCTTAAGTTTTCAGTTGCCTTAAGTACTTCCCCGATCTCATCATCACCCATACCACATTCTTCGATACAGAATTTAAGGTTTTTCTCGATCATTGTGTCTTCAGTCATTTTTCTCAGTAAATAGGTTTTCTAGGATTTGCTCGGATAACTCTCTTTGTTCATTATCCATAAGTACATGATAATATTTGAATGAGTCATAAATCAACTCATATTCTTTTCTAGTCATTAAACCGCACCTCCATACATTAATTTGTCAAAATTGAAAGACTTGATTAAAATGTCTCTTACTCTCTCTCTATCAAGAGAATCGCCACCACCATAGGTAAAAGGCACTTGATCGTTTTTTCTTCTCTTACACTCTTTAAGGTAGAGATCAATTGCTAACATAATTTCATACTTAGTCACTAACTGATTAGTATCGTTATGTCTCATAGGATAAAGTGCATCATTTGAACCGTAAAAAGAAAACACATAATCGGTGAATTCTTGAATTTCTGCATTTACTCTGTCGGTAGTGTTCATAAAATTTGGATTCGCTATACCTCTATTATAATAGTTACTCCAAGTGTTTGGTAAATTTATAGACGGTATTTTCACTGGCACAACCCCTCAAATTTCTTGACTGCTGACTTTTCAAGTGCTAATATTACCCCTGCATGAGTAGATATTTCAGCAAACATATCTGAAGTCAATTTGTTTGCTTTACAAAAATCCTCGATTGCTTCATCAAAACAGTCTTCCATTAATATTTCGTTTTGTATGCAACTCATTTTGTTTGTCCTCCTTTTTTGGTTTTCATTAGATCGTTGTATGCTGATTCGATTATGTCCTCTATTTCCTTACCAGTGAATAATGTACCTTTATAACGATACAGTTTTGTTTGGTCTAATAATTTCTTCATTTTGCGAACTCCATAAAATATGCTGTTTTGTAATGGTCAGGATTTTGACTAGGAAATTGGCATAACCTATGTACTTCCTCGATAGCAACTATTTCTCTAGTTTTTTCAAAGTGTTCATCAGCAATAACATTAGCGTGATTGTAGTCTGTTGTAAACTGAACTGGGTTAGTGTAGATGATGTACTTCATAAATCCTTAACTGTTTATAATACTATTATAAAGGATGGATTACCAGAATTAAACCAATTGTGGACACTAATATAAGTGTCACTTCACTTGTATTTCAAAATCTATTTTTACTGGATAATAACCTATAGAATCAATAATTGATTCTCTTAAGTCATCTTCATTTTTTGCTTCCCATATACCTAGTGCTGAATCTCTAATTGCAATTTCTTCATCAAAAGTTAATTGAAATTCTGGAATTCCATCCCCGACCTCATCAAGGTAAAATTCTATGTCTGTAACATTGTATTTCATTTGAATGATGTTAAAGTATGTGGTCTATTGTCACAAAATGTGAGTGAGTGTAATTTAGTTCCCATGTACTTTTCGATTCTAGTCCATAGGTCATCCGAGGTAGTATAATCCCAGAATCCTAGAGCATTGAACTCTTTGAACTCCAATTCTTCTTGCTCGGATGTAGTTCTATCGTATTCGATTGATTCTAAAATAACCATCATGATGTTACCTCCAAAACTAAAAGTCTGTAAATGTCCAAAAGTTTATTAAGATTGACTCCTTCGAGGTCAGTCCAGTTACCAACATAATCTAACTGACTCTCATCATATCCACCTGACTCGAAACTAGGTGCTGAGATAAACTCAAAATTTGAGTCAACAAAGAAGTGTCTACCAAAATACTCTGATTCATTAGTGCATAGTGGTAAAAACTTACCATTAGGGTCATTATTAAATTTGTTAAAATCGTATGTTCTCATTATGCTAAGTCCACCATTTTTGCTACAAATGCACCCATAAGTGTTTGATATATGTCATCACAAATCTTTGTGAGTTCATCATCACTAGCACCAATACTGGGATGATATGAAACAAAATCCTCTACTGGGTCACCTCCAAGGGTAACTTCTCTGATTGAAACTGATGAATCATCTTCAATAAATGCTTCATGTAAAACTGTTTCGCCTTGCCATGTGTTTTCAAAAATCATAGTCTCTGTGTCTGTATAATACTATTATAAAGGATAAATTTTAAAAAAAGGACAAAAAATGGACACTTTAATAATTGTCATTAAATATGTAACCTTCACCAATTTCTGTGTAATCATAAGATAAAGCATTATCCCATGATGATTGCCAGTCCACTACCACCCAACTAGGAATGTCCATTGAATAACACTCTGAAACAAGTGACTCTGCAAAATCACCACCGTCTTTATATTGTCCTTGATACATATCTTCAAAATGATCTATTGTATCAATATCAAAATGATTTGCAAATTCATCTATTAAGTTTTGACCATAATCGTCAACTAATTGATGATACTTTGTATAGCGTGTTTGAAACTCTGTTTCACCATAATTTTCTATGAATTCACACATTTCGTTGTACTCCCAGTTAAAGAGTTCATTATAGTGGTCAAGAAGTTCTTGTGTATGTTCTTGCATTTGTCCAGTTGGTTTTCCCATAGTTTTCCTCGATATACTACTATTATAATGAATGAAATTTAAAAAAGCATCAATTAGTGGTCAGTTTGATAACTGGTTTTCTTGACCATCCCAAAATAGTTTGAACAGTTTAGAATGTATTTGATCTAATTCTGGATTGATGGGAACTCTACTAGAAATAAAATAGTATAAACTCTTGAGTTGTTTATCAGTCAGTTTTAATCTATTTTGTTTCATGAGAATCTAGTATTGTTTTTAATTTCTTTTAGAATTGCATCAACTTCGCTGATATATTCGCTATCAGCATATTTGAGTGATGTTTTAAGACTTGTCTCGATTATTGAGATTTGATCTTTTGTGAATGGAATTAAATGTCTCATGTTCTTAACTCTTTTGGTTTTTTAAAATCACAATTTGCATATTCTTTGATTTCTTCAACTACATCATCATACATATCTTCCCAGTAGTTTTTTGCTTCAACAATAAACTCAGGTTCAGATAATTTGTCCATGTAGTTTTCCATGTCCTCCTTGACATACTGAACTAAATCAGACATTGACATTTGGTCAACAATGCGATCGACTAAATGCCATTTAAGTTCTTGTAACTCATTTTGAGTCATATTAGTTTTTGCCATTTCTTTTTTTGTTAATAGAATTGTAGTCGATTGTAGTAGCAATTGCCATACCTACAGTATAAAGTGCATAGCAACCACCTACTAAGATTAAAATTTCCATAGTTTTAAGTGTGTTGGTTGATAATGTCCCATGTATCAATAAATGATTCTAACCATTTAACTTGCATCATGTTTAATTTACCTTTAGTGTCTGCACCATAAAGTAAGTCATCAGCACTAAGTCTAGGTAATTTTTGTTTCTTACACCAGTCTGTGTAAACATCAATTAGAAATAACATTTGATTACTCATCATGATCTACCTCGATAGTGTTTATAAATTTGACACAATACTGTTCAAATTTTTTGAGTGATGATACTGGAATTGAGTCATCTTCTTCACCAACATAATAAAACAATTTGTTTATGTCACCAATTAGGTCTATTAGTGCTAACTCATTTTTTGTGTAGTCTGACATTTGAAATTTGTTTGTTATAATACTATTGTAATTGGTTAGTGTCCAAAATTAAACCAATAGTGGACACTAATCAAAGTGGTTTACAGATAACCTGCAACTTCCATTCCTGGTTCATCATAGAACCATGATACGCTAAGGTCAGGAAACATTTTTCTTAATGCGTGACATATTGATTCGGGTGGACTCCATGCTGTATTGAAAGTAATTTCAATTTGCTCTGAGTCTTCATACTCAAATTGAACACTCCCTGCTATATCCCATTTTGTATCCCAGTTTGCGATATTCCAGTCATACCATCTTGAGTCTTGTTTTCCACTAGGGAACTCAGTTGTTACAAATGAAACTTCACCAGTCTGTTTGTTTTTATGCTCTACCACTTTTGGTAACTCTCCATCTTCATTTGGGATAGTTGCCCAGTCTGGACTAGGTATAATCTTACCGAATACTGTATCCTTGGATGAAAAGATTTTTTCCACTTCGGATATTTCTTGTTCAGTACCAAATACTGTAACTCTGTTTCTGCACCAATTTGGCATAATTGAATTCCTTTAATAAAATGAGGGCGGTAGGGTGGTGGCGAATTGCATTACCTACGCTTTAATGATAACAATAGTAACCTAGTCAACCCTCTGACTATATTCTTATTATAATGGATGACTCTGAACTTATGTACAAAAAGTGGACAGAGATTTAATTGGCACTATCCATAGGGAATATCACCCATACATGCAAGTTGCAAAATCCAGTCTGCCATTGTAGAATCACAAATATAGTCTATTGATGAACATGCATCAGTATCCCATATATCTCTAGTCATGTAATCATATACTTTCTTACGATTGCTAGAATGTAATTGTATTTCAACTTTATTTTCAGCAATTGCCACAATGCATTGCTCAATTTGATTTTTTGTGATATTATATTTTTCACCAGACATTTCATCTAACACCTCGATAAAATCAGTCTGGTCAAAATCAAAATTAATCTGACTTGCCCAGTAATTAGAACCATAAGATGCCATATCTAAAATGCATAATAGTTCTTCCTCTGTTAGTTGGTATTCAAATTTAATTAATTGAGTCATTATTCGTAATACCCCATTTCTTCTTCTTCTTCTCTGATCTCTTTAGATGCCATTTCAAAAAAGTCTCTGATTGTCATATCAGGATATTGAAGCAAGTAAGAACATAATGCACCCATTTGCATGTGTCTGCTTTCTTGCATGTGGATTTGTTCCATAACTGTGTTGGCATCCCATTGTAATGATTCTTGTTTTGTCATTTAAACTTCCTCGACACTTTCAATAGTCCACTCTGAGACATACTCATCTTCTACTTCAAATGAGTTAATGTCCTTATGTGCAAGTTCTCTTGCCTGATCTTCAGTATCTGCTTCCACTAGAACTGTGAAGTAGTTTACCTCTGAACATTCAACTCTAAACTGATTCATTAGTCTTTTGTATGTTATACTTCTATTATTACATATTTAATGCCATTGTGAGTGCATTGTGTACAGGTTTGTCAACTGGCACTCTCTTATCAATTAACTCAGCATAAGACTCATGCAACTCACATCCTATGTAATGTCTTCCTAATTTCTTTGCTACCATACCAGTAGTGCCTGACCCCATAAATGGGTCAAGTATTATATCTCCCTCTCTACTCCCTGCCAATATGCAAGGTTCTATCAAGTCAGGTGGATAAACTGCAAAATGTGCATCCTTATACGGTTTATTTGTTACTGACCAAACAGATCGTTTATTTTTCCTGTCATAAGACTTGGATAAACCACTATGAGGAGATAACCCAGTACCAGAATTATGGTACTTACCTTTTGTGCGATCTCTTGTTCCCCAGTCTTGTTTGACTGGTTCTTTGATTGCTTCATTGTCATAATAATACTTTTTGTTTTTACTCAAAAGAAAAATGTATTCATGTGATTTAGTACATCTATCTTTTACTGACTCAGGCATAGGATTAGGTTTATGCCATATAATATCTTGCCTTAGATACCATCCATCAGACCTAAGTGCAAATGCCAACATCCAAGGGATGCCGATTAAATCTTTCTCTTTTAATCCTTCTAATTTATTTGCTCTACGATTACATTTAGTTGGTAAATCCTGATTAGTTTTAGATACTGATTGCTTAACTAATCCTTGACCTTTTCCTGGTCTATAGTTATAATAACTATCTCCTATGTTTACCCATAGGACTCCATCATCAGATAATATATTTCTAACTTCTCGGAAAACTTCCACTAAGTTATTAATATATTCTTCGGGTGTATTCTCTTGACCTATCTGATTTTCTTCCCCTCCATAATCCCTCAATCCATAGTAAGGTGGGGATGTTACACACATCTGAACCTTACTATCAATTGTTTTTAGGGTATCCTTACAGTCTCCAAATAGTATGGTATCTTTCATTAGTTGAGATTTACTCTTTTAATGTCAACATCACCATACTGTTCTATAACAGTTCTTTTAGCACTATCATAGTTGGTTGCAGGGACATCAACAGTAATTAGTCCCATATCGTTACGATAAAATGTGACTGACGCTGTTCTGTTGTTTGTATCAAATAAAGACATAATAATAAAATAGGGTTAGGATACTGGTGGAATAGTAGTTAAGTTTTTAACAACTTGTATGCTAGTTCCATCACGATTTTGGATGAAATTCTTAGCAGCAGTAGGTGTTGATGCTGTAACTTCCTCTGTTACTTCGGTAGATGAACCATCTACCACATAGGTTACTTGTTGAATGAAAGTAGTCATTTTAGTTTGCGAATGAATGTGCAGGTAATCCATCTTCAAAGATTAATTCAATTAATTTCTGAAGTCGGTTTCTAGTTGCCTTACTAGATCTACTGTTTACAGGGACATTTACTATACCATGTGGTTTGCGATATGATTCAATATCACCCGCTTTAAGTTTGTTTTCCTGTATATCTTGATAATCATATTTATGTAATCGGATGACCCTTCCAATAGTCTGTGCCATTTCGATTACAGGTAGATTTCTCAACAATACAGTATGAGTAAGACCTCTAACATTGATCCCCTCTGATAGGATAGAATAATGAAACAAGATAAACTTCTTGTCATCATCATCACCCCATTTAGTAAGAGTATCAAAGAATTTGTCTCTGCGAACTTTCTTTTTGTTGATATATGCACCATGCTTAGAGGTAATGTGCATAATATGGTAATCTCTCTTGTATAGTTCAGTAATGATGTCAGTCTGTGATAACATTGCCCATAGGACTCTAGTATTAGGTGATGCAACTAATACCTTAGAATTATCATTCTCATCAATATTGTCTAGTATGTCTAGGACGACATCCCTGTCAATCTCACTAGCATTTTCTTTGTTTCTCTCTTCTTCTCTATCAAATACTTCTAGTTTAGGTGATAGAATACATCCACTCTTGACTAATTCTGGAGCAGGGACATTTATTAGAGTATTACCAAATACTTTAGTATTGTTCATACCTCTCTTGTTATCTGCTGATCTAGTGTACTTAGGTGTAGCAGTAAAGAAATACTTTCTAGTAGAATGTCTTGAGAAGTATGATACAGCATCAAAGAAATTTCTTTGTACTGAGTTATGTGCTTCATCAAAGTATATTGTATCGACATTGATGCTAGAGTCAGCAATTTTATGTAGTGAATGGTATGTAGTAAAGATGAGTTGATTTTCGGTACTGTTGAAATGCCAGTCATCAATCACATCAGTTTTGGTTGTACTCTTGAACTCTGTTTCTGCACTATGTACATGAAGCACCTCTACATCTTTGATATGAGTCAAAAACTCTGAGCATAATTGTTGTGCTAGTAGTATTCTAGGAGCAACAACAATAATAGTTTTAGGTAGAGTAGTATTCTCTAGTTGTCTGTAAGCATCAGCGATCATGCAAATAGTCTTACCTCCACCAGTAGGAACATAGACACATCCTTTAGGATGTTTTGCCATTATGTTAAGTGCTTTAGTTTGATGTGATTTAAGTTTTGTATTCAAAGTTTTGCTGTCAATAATAATATTATAATGGATAATGAATATAAAATCTGCTATTGATGTGACAGTTTAGAAATTGTAATCGTAAAATGCTCTCCATCCTTCATGTATGGTAGTTGGATATGTAGAGTTATCTCCACATCTACACCACCTACCATTTTTCCTTAAACTAAATTTACTAACTCTACCATCTTCATTTCTGGTAAAATCATATCTTTGACTATTATTATTTGTACAATGTCCTGCAAATCCACCAGGAATTATCTCAGGTTTCCAGTCCTTTTGTAATTCATATTTGTCTTCTTGTATCCATACAAATTTTGGTGTTCTTTTAATAACAGTAGCAGGGTGAACATCACTATAGTAATAGATACCGCAATGATCTCCTACTTTTGGTTGCCATTTAATTTTCATTTTAGTATCCTTTGATTCCTCCATCACCATAAACATCTTCCATGAGGTCATCATATAATGACTTCAGTTCTTTATTGTCAAAATGATGATCTGGGACAATTAAGTCAAGTATTTTTTTCTTTGTCTTGTCATCAAAGTTTTTTGACAAATCTTTGATTTCATTGATAAGATAATTTCGATTCATTTGTGT
>Ga0209036_1000915_pt1 | contig 12761 bp, 12 predicted proteins | sample MarorgKNORR_S2LV_3_FD_188222 | JGI IMG/M metagenome (GOLD analysis project Ga0209036, IMG submission 188222) | Marine microbial communities from the Southern Atlantic Ocean, analyzing organic carbon cycling - DCM_A/KNORR_S2/LV (SPAdes) (version 2) | ecosystem: Environmental > Aquatic > Marine >... | reverse complement strand
CAAATCAACCAAACTAGGGCCTAACCTGTCATTATTACCTCGATTTCCAGATAGCATATCTTGTAATTCATCCAGTTCGCCTCTGAATTCCTTCGGATGACTTTGCATCATCGACCAAAGTAACAGCAGGGTTGCACCCGCGTCCGCATCGGCACTGTGCGCGCGGGCGATGTTGATATCGTAACGCGCGCAAAGAGATCCCAATGCGTGACGACCAGGGATTTTCAGTTTCCTAGCCAAGGTCAGGGTGTCAATAATTGCTCTTGGCACAGGGACTTCGAACCCCGCCCTCATACACTCCAACTCAAGAAATCTCCAATCAAATCTTGAAACATTATGCCCAACTATAACGGCGTCAGAAATCAATTTGATTAATTCAGGAAGATGTTCAGAAAACTCACTTTCTCCCTTCACATCCTCGTCAGTAATGCCGTGCACTCGAGAAGATTCAGGAGGTATTGAGCGACGAGGATTTACCAGAGCTGTTTGGTTAATATGTGAACCATCAACGTCACTACCAATCAACGCATATTGCACAATTCGGTCGCTTCGAGGGTTCAATCCTGTAGTCTCTAGGTCGAAGCCGAGAACCCTGTATCCGGTTAGCATACCTCCGACCATGACTTCACGGATGGGAGACCCTCCTTGAACTTCATCGGTGACTGGAATAAATCCGTCATACCTATTTGTCTCTCTCTACCCCATTTGTATAATGGGGTTAGAAGCCGGACGAGCCGTATCACTATCCATCCTACTCTTACTTACCTCTTTAGCAGGATGCACTGGCTTGGCTTCAACGACTCCTATTGCCGAAATTTCCGCAGATCAAAACTCGATTAATCTAGGTGAATCAGTTAATTTTGACGCCAGGTCTTCAAGCACACCATCGCCGACAATTATCGACGAATATGTTTGGGACTTTGGAGACGGAGAAACGAGAACGACCACCACCGGCATCGCCTTCCACACTTTTACTCAAGCCGGAAACCACGACGTTGAAGTTGTTGTTTTCAACGATCGTGGGGAAAGCGATAGGGCATCGATAACCATATTCGTTAATTCGCCTCCAACCATCGTAATCGACAAACCTGGCTATGTTCGTACCAATCAGACTACGACTATCGATGCCTCAGCATCCTTTGATTCAGAAGGAGGGGGTGTTGAATTCATCTGGGACCTAGATCTTGGATTCGACAGAAATGGCGATGGCGATCCAACAAATGATGCAGATTCCACGTCTTCTTCTGTTCAAGTGATGTATGCAGATTCTGGAAACCAAACAGGTTCGCTAACCGTAGTAGACGATAACGGCGCCACAAGCACAGAAATATGGAGCCTGATGGTTGTAAGCCGAATGTTCAATGTGGTTTGGGAAGAACAACACCTAACCTATGAATGGTCAGGATATACTGAACAGGGCGAGAGTACCACTCACCAACATATTCCCGGAGAAGTTGGTTCCCGTACCAATGGGGCTCGAATTATGCAGGTCAATGCAACCTTGGTTCTCGACCGAGATTTACTACCAATTCAATGGCCAGAAGATAATTTCACACTCCGACTAAATATTCCAATGACCGGTTGGACCACAAGTGCTCAGACCTCCCATGACAATGTCACAATAAATGCAACAGCGAGTATAGACAGAGGCGACTTGAATCCTTGGCCTGATAGCGGATATACGGTAAGTGCCGATAGTTCGGATAGCCTAGAACAGTCGCTTCTCAACGAGGCCGGAGCGAGGTTCGGGCAAGGTGAATGGATTTGGGTAATTACGGCCGATGAATGCGATCCAGATATTCTAATTGACGAAGTAGATCCAGACCCAGGAAATGACTGGACTCTAACTATAGATTACATCATTATGATTCCAAGGGTCAGTGAAGTCACCGTATAATCTCTCATTTTCGATGGAGAAGGCCTTTCAACCCAAAGCCATTGGAAGGCTTTGATGGTACGTTCAATCGAAGTCAAGAAGGCCTCGGTAAGGAATCGACTGATTGTCGACGTCGATGTTTTGATGAATGATCCAGACGACTTCGACTTCTCTCCTCGAGCGAGTATGGAAGGTAACAGTTTGAGCATTACAAATGCCGGAGACGAAGCCGGCGCTAGCATAGACTTAGATGACGACCAGATGAATGCAGCCGAGCGAGATAGAATGGTCGAGTTGAGAGTAAAATTTTCGGTCGAGGGGATGCATGGAATTCTTACTCACAAGACCAAGAATACTAGGATTGCTCCTAATGCAAAGAAACTCGCAGAGCCTCGTTGGAAGACTGTTCTGCCCCTTTCAATGTGATTTTACCCACCGTCGGGGTTATACAGAAGTCGTCGGTCGAAAACACGCTGGACCCATAGTGTAGCCTGGATATCACTGGGGCTTGCGGAGCCTCAAACCCGTGTTCGAATCGCGGTGGGTCCGCCATTTTCACCGAAATGTGGGAACTTTTCACGATACAATACTACATAACGGAAATTATTCACGTCTACACATGCGAAGTATAGCGTTCGCTCTAACTATTCTACTACTATCTTGCAGTTTTGTTGGCTGTGCTTCAGAAGACGAACCAGAAGAATCCGCAGACCCAATTTCAGATATTGATAGGGAAGATATACTAGAAGAGACCAATGAATCAACGTCAATCACATCAGAGGATTGTGAAGAGAGAGGAGGAACATGGATTGAGGAAAGAGATGAGTGTTCCTTTGATTCAGATAGACCAGAAGAAGAGACTGAGCGACCAGAAGAAGAGACCGGACCAATCTCTGTTCCTCCATGTAATGTAACCGCTACTGAGGGTCTTAATTCGACAGTCAACCCCTCATCTTGGTCCGAGATTCAAGCCGGACAATGGCTCGCTGTCGACGGTTTGACAGATATTTCATACGCCTCAATAGAGTTAGACAATGAGTCAGAAGTAGTCGTTGATGATCGCCTTGATTACGAGTGTGGCTACACTTACTCGGTAAAAGTTCCAGCTGGATATAATGCGAGCAATGAGTATCCGTTATTCCTTTATCTCCACGGTCAATTGCTTGATTCGGTATTTTTCAACAACATGATGACAAATAATTTCCATATCCCGGATGATGACAGATACATCATCGTTAGACCCTCGAAATTGGAAATTGACTGGGATCCAAAAAAGGCATTGGATGTCCTTGAAGACGTTAAAGCAAATATGAATGTCGACGATGATAGAGTGTACCTTACTGGTTTGAGTATGGGAGGAAGAGGCACATTCATCGTAGCCGCTGCACTTCCAGATTATTTTGCAGCAATTATGCCACTGACTCCTCATCATGAGCCATATTCATATTTACCATTAGCAGAGGACATTGCTCATCTGCCGGTATGGATGAGCCACGGCACAAATGACAGCACCTCAGAATACAGTATGGCCGCCCAGATGGCTGAAAATTTGAGTAATCTTGGTGCAGAGATTGAATTCCAAACAGTGGTTGGCGGGGAACATGGGGGTTGGTTTGCAATCTATTCTGATCCGGAAATAATGCAATGGATGCTTTCTCACACTAGGGGAGAATAAGCAGCTACTCTTTCGGTGGTATCATTTCAACTTCGTTCTGATTATTCAAAAAGAATAGTCCACCAATTTGAACGAGCGCCGCAATTGAAAAAATAAAGCAAGATAGAATTAATCCTAGCCCACCATAACAACAACCATCGGTTATCGCCATCGGCCCCGCAGAAGGAGTATCATCATTGGAAGAAGAAATAGCAACAATCGAAGAGATTAGAATAATTCCTGAAATTAGTGCAAGAATTACGGCACTAATTGTAGATGTCTTAAACTTCGTATTAGTCGGCATATTCATCTCTCTGGCACCTATGGCGATACATGGCTTTTACCTCGAGTAGGCGAATCGACTTCCCGATGGTCGATATGGCCAAGATAGTCTACTATCCTCAATTTTGGGACCTAGCTCACAGATTTTACGAAGAATCTTGGGAGTACTCCTGCGGTATGCATTACAACGAAATTCTGAGAGAGCACAAGATAGGATTTCCACTTGTTCACTCAGAAGCAAATTTCCGCCACCCATTAGCATATGGCGACACAGTAGATTGTACAATTACAGTTCCAAAAATTGGAGAAACTTCAATCACTTGGAGAATTGAATTTAGAAATCAAAACGGAACTCTTTGTTGGTCTGCAGATCAAGTTACTGTATGTGTTGATATGAGTGATGTGAAGAAGAAGATAACAGTCCCTGACTGGATGCGAGAAGGCCTTTCCAAATTGACTCTAAATTAATCCGTTCCTGGTTTGGGCCACTTCTTTTCCAGTGCATTGCGTAGACCATCATCCATAGTCGCCTCCCACCAATTCGCTTCTCTCCAAATGGCGTAGCGGCCTCGAATTCCACGTAGGTCAGCACCATCGAGACGACACCTTTGGAAATTTGACAAATTCATTCGAGCCTTGACGAAACTCGCATCCCGCATATCTGCATCATCAAACGCGGCCTTCATCAGATTGGCGCGCTTGAAGGAGGCCCTACGAAGATCGGCACCCGACAAATCAGCACCTTCCAAATCAGCTCCATCAAAAACGGCTCGACGAAGATTAGCTCCCGACAGGTCAATTCCACGAAGGTCAGCTCCAACGTGGGAGGTGAAAGACCAATCCTTTGGCCCTACTTCCGAATTTTCATCGCTCAAGTCGATAGCCTCTCCAGATGATCTCTACCAGCGTCTGTAAGTATCACAAATCTGTTCTTATCGGTGCCTTGTGGAAAGCTCAACAAGGGCGGTCGCCCTTTGGTTGAGGAATCATCCAACATTCTATTGATGTATAGTGAGACGTTCCACTTCTCTAATTCCTCATCTGTCCAACGACCAGAATCCTCAATCAATTTCTTCACTTCTCGAGGAGGAGTATTATCCTCTTTTTCGACCGAGCGAAGATAGTGAATTGCAGCCAGAATTACATCTCCAGTTCTGTAGATATTACAATTGTCAAGGAGTCTTCTAAATGCAGAACCTCGCTCTGGCACCCCAGTTTCGCTGAGGGATTTACGCGCGGCTTCAATGGCGTCTTGTCTAGCGGTTCGAATTTTTGATAGTGCAGAAGCCCAGGTATCCTGCTCCTTGAGTTTCAGCCATGAATCATTGACTTCGCGAGATGATCCAGTCAAATCCACTTCAGTTGAGCCGACTCTGATTATGATTCTTCCAATGTCACCGTTATCTTCCTCTGACATACTACCAAGTCGCCGATTAATCACTGATTGATAAAATAAACCTCAAAATAATATCAATATAATCAGTCGTTATACTTCTCCTTCTTTCTACCACTCGCGACCGTTTGGTTCAAGGCTCTTCGACATCAGCCGATGTTCGATGGCCACACACGACAACTCGGGTTACCCATTAGTTCTGCACTCTAATGCAGACCCAACAACCCTTGGTGGTACAGCAATTTGTGGCTTTTCTACAGTCGGTTCTGTGGGAGTAATTGCAATGTCTCACATCATTCAGACACTTGATCTCGACCCTATGGGAACCGTCCTCCATCCAGAGTTTCCTGCAATCGCTCTTATTCATGAATCAGTACCAAAACATCCAGTGCGAGTCTATCAGGGCGCTGGACTAGGGATATTTATTGCAGAAATTCAATTTCCTCCTCAGAACGATGTCCACTTTGGAGAGACAGTCCTAGAATGGTTCACCAAGGGAGGCTTTGACAGGTTAATCGTAATTGACGGGGTCGTGAGTAACGACTTGGGAATCAAGGAAGAAAGCGATTTGTGGGGTGTTTCCTCAACCGCAATAGGGCGAGATGCACTAGACAACTCCAACATTCAGCGAATCCAACAAGGAATAGTCTCCGGAATCTCCGGCTACCTAATTGCTGAAGGCGAGCGCAGAGGCCTAGATGTCACTGCGCTTTTGGCAGAATGTAACCCAATGTACCCCGATGCACGAGCCGCATTACTAGCAATCGAGGGTGTTTGTGATCTGATAGATATGGAGATACCAGTAAAAGGACTCCTCGAAGATGCTCGGGCTATAGAAGAGAGAGTACGTGAGGCATTCGAACGAGCACAAGCAAACGCTCTACCTGCACCCGAAGACCAAGACGATGACGATGAAGTCAGGATGGTCTACTGATTCCATTCAGTAAAACGGATTGGTCCCTGCTGCATGATCTGTTGAATCGATAACCTCGATAATCTGAGGGACCTTTTCCTTAATCATCACCTCAACACCTTGCTTTAGTGTGACATCAGCCATACCACAACCTTGGCATCCGCCCCCAAAGGCAATTATTGCTTTATTTTCATCAACACCTACGAGCTCGACAACACCACCATGGCTGGCAACCGCCGGATTGACTTCACTGTTGATGATTTCAGCGACTTTCTGAGACAATTCGTCAACCCACATGGGGTTGGGATTATCAAACGCGAATCCTCCACCCATCAAGGTCTCCTTGAAGTCGAGGGTTGCACCGTCGAGATACTGAACACTCCTAGCTGCTATTCGAACAGTTATTCCATCAACCTCGTTGATGTAATCATCTTCAGAGCCCCCCTCAGCTCCAACAAACTGTAAATCATACTGGAAACCTTTCGGCCCCCTGCCAACGATTTCAACACGTAAAGACAAATCTGCTTGGTCAGCCTGCTCGGCGAACGAGTCAAGCATCTCACGAGCTTTTGGCGTGATGGCTAACATGTCCTTCGACCCTTTCAGACGCCCACCCGTCTTCAACCTGCGGGCGAGACGGTCGTAAACAAACTGAAACTAAAGCAGAAATCAACCCGCTAAGTCTCCTAACTCCATCAGCAAGCCTTTGAGACATTAGGTGTGAGCATAAGTCATGGCGCAGGAGGAGGTCACCGACCGTCTAGGAAGACAACTTCGCGATCTGCGTATTTCGGTGACCGACAGGTGTAACTTTCGTTGTCCATATTGTATGCCCCGAGAGAGATTCGGCGAGGAACATACTTTCCTTCCTCGTCGAGCATTTCTTTCATTTGATGAAATAGAAAAGGTCGTGAGGGCTTGTGTACCTCTTGGTTTGGATAAAGTCAGGTTAACTGGTGGAGAACCATTGCTAAGACCAAACCTTTCAGATTTAGTGATTCGACTTTCTGATGCAGGAGTCGATCTTGCATTAACTACGAATGGTTCACTTCTACGGCGTCATGCTCAGGACCTCTCAAAGGCAGGTTTGAAACGAGTTACAATCAGCTTAGACGCTATTGACGAAGACGTTCATCAGCAGATGAGTGACTCTTCAGTAACCGTTGCTCATATTCTAGATGGAATAGAAGCGGCAAGAGAGGCGGGCTTGTCCCCAATCAAGGTAAATTGCGTAATCAGGAGAGGGGTAAATGAAGAACAAGCGAGTAAATTGGTACATCATTTCAGAGATACAGGAGTAATCGTTCGCTTCATTGAATTCATGGATGTTGGCCGTACGAATGGTTGGACACTAGGGGAAGTAATCCCTAGCAGAGATCTTCTGAATCATCTGCAAAAAGAGTTTGATTTAGTCCCGATGGAATCTGAAAGGCCTTCCGACGTAGCAGTACGTTGGGGTCACTCAGATGGTTCAGGAGAAATTGGTTTGATTTCATCAGTCAGTGAACCATTCTGTGGAGATTGCGTTCGCGCTAGGATTTCTGCTGACGGACGCCTCTTCACTTGCCTCTTCGCTTCGGGAGGGCATGACCTACGGGCACTAATACACGACGTAGATGGAGGAGATCTTACGGCGGCGATTGCTGCGATATGGCAACGCCGCGCTGACAGATATTCCGAGTTACGCTCAGAGGAAACGTCGGCCTTGCCAAGGATTGAGATGTCATACATTGGTGGCTGAAACTTCCCTCAATGCGGCGACGATATCAGCCCAAGGAGCGTCTGTCCTCAATGAGGGCTCTGCATAATGAGAAATCGCCGCATTGTGCCCCTTTTCTTGTAGTAATTCTACCATTCTCCTAGGGCTGGGCGGGGATCCCTTTTCTTGCCAACTCGCCAACTCATCGACCGCTATCAGATGATGCCCAGAAATCGCGGTTGCTTCTTCTGAGATATGACGAATTGCTCTTACGAGCCTTCGATTTTCAGCCTCAAAATCCTTTTCAGACCAACCAACAATATCAGCCTCATCGAAAGTTGGTGCACACATTTGTAAAACGCTTTCTTCAGTCATGGAAGCCATAGTTTCAGCGTCACCCATTTGGCCAATCCACATCGGACCCGATACCCTGGAATCTTCTCGACCAACTGGGTGTGAAAGTGGAAGGAAACAACGAATCGGCAACTCACCGGAATCTTCTGGCGGCAAGAATCCAGCTGAAATAGACGCCTCAACTTCATCTTTTGTAGGAGAGAAAATTCGCCAACCCAAAGAGGTCTCCACATCATTCGCTCCCTGCATAACCTTCCTCACTCGAACCGAGACCCGAAGATGGTGCGAATCCCAGATTGAAAGAAGAGGTTCGATACTACGGTCGTGTCGCGCAGCAGCGCGCGCGACTGTTGCCATCAGAACCCGTAGACCAGAATCGTGCTTGAGTTTGTCAAGACGCACCCTAGCACCATATCTGCGCATTAGTGGGTTCTTTGAAGAGCCGCTCAATGCAGCGGTATCGGTTGCACTAACTTCCAATACCCCACGTCGAGCAAGAGCCTGAATCGCGGTATCTAAGAAAGGAACCGGTGAGCCAAAAGGATCGATATCAATCCAGTGCCATCCTTGAGATAAAACACTGGTTCGTAGATCTCCTAGGAGAGGAACCAATTCTCCATTTTCAGATGAAAATTCTGACTCGGTGGCCATAGCCCAATCCAATGCATTTTGGTCCATATCACCGACTGTTGCGATAAGACGGGATGATGCCTCTTCTGGCAATTCGTTCAACCATCTTCTGGCTCTCAAACCAGAAGCACTCAATCCGTCAAGAGCTCGAACTTTGGAATCCCCTAGAATTCCAGATTCAATCGCATGCGCCATCAAGAGTACGCTACGAGTTCTCGACCCCGCCATCGCAGGATTATGAAATACAAAGCCAGCATTTTTCGAACTTGGCCCCTTTTTGTTCGAATCGGGTAAATCAGTGACCCTTGTCAGAGTCCTTCCTTCCCTGTGTACAAGGCCCGGCAAATCGGGTGGTAGATTGTTTTCCACGACATCGCGAGTCAACACTCACACATTGGCTTGACTACTCTCGCATGTGAATCAGTAGTGCTCGAAAACAATCTCAGAATCAGCGTGAGTTACTCGATGACCATCATCGCATACAACTCCTACTATTCTAGTGCCAGACAGCCTCTCAGTAAGCCAATTTTCAACGGTTTCAGCAACCTCTGCAGATACAGCGATACACATACCCATTCCCATGTTGAATACTCTATGCATTTCCAATTTTTCAACAGGTCCAGTTTCAGCCATCCAATTGAATTCAGGTGGAATAGGTAATGGGTTCGAAATATGCCACCCCAAACTATCGTGTAATCGCAATAAATTCGATAGGCCACCACCTGTAATGTGTGCAATTGCCTTGAGATCTCCAGAGGCACAAGGGCCAGCCCCTTTCCGACATGAATCAATCAAATCGATGATTGGGTCAACGTAGATTCTAGTGGGATTCAACAAAACTTCTCCCAAGGTTGCACCGGATTCACTCGCGCCTTCGATTTCTCTTCCCAGAAGATTCGTATCGAATGGCGCAGTATCACCTAGTGACAAACCAGACTTCTCGACAATTGCTCTCAGCAATGTGTAGCCATTGGAATGAACTCCACTGCTCGGTAGACCGATTATGACATCACCCGCCTCTAGATTTTCACCGGTTATTGCCTCACCAGCTGGGAACCATCCAAGAGCAGTACCTGAGAGATCCAATTCAGTTACTATGCCTGGAAGCGTTGCCGTCTCCCCTCCTGCAAGAGTAATCCGTGCTCGACGGCATGCTTCTGCAAGGGAGCCACCGATAACGGAATGAGTTTCTGGGTCGGTTTCTGGCACTGCGATATAATCTACAAATGCTAGAGGTTCTGCTCCCACACAAAGCAAATCATTCACATTCATTGCCACACAATCAATCCCAACTCCTTGATATCGACCAAGTTTATTCGCCAATTGAAGTTTAGATCCAACTCCATCCGTCGCCAAGGCTAATCGAGAGTTTCCAAACTCGATTATACCTCCAAATCCACCCGGCAAAGGCACAGGAGCGCCTCTAGTCCCCGGCTTTCTGACAGAACCGCCTAGAGAACCGATTAGGCTAGCAATCGCAGCCCCTTCAGCCTCGATATCGACCCCGCTGGTTGCGTAGTCCATCGGAATGTCATCCATAGTATAACCAGTAGTTCAAGGTAGATGATTAAATCGGTATCAAAACTACCAATATTCGAAACTCAATTTTTTTATTGATTATATCCATACTACGTATGGGTGGATTTTGTTATTTTTTCTAGTATTTGCTAAATTTTAGTCCAAAAATTACGAAAAAGGGGAGTAGTGAGCCATTTTACAAAAACTATCGGAAACATAATCTTTCGAATCCAATAAGAGAACTACTATAACGGCCACATTACCACGAAAGAGGGCTAAGGAGCGTAGAACGCTATGTTAGATAAGAAAATGATTGCAATGCTGATGACACTCAGTATGCTTGCGGCATCACTCGCAGGTTGTCTGGGTGGGGACGATGAGGACCCAGTAGAGGAGTGGGAATTAATGCCAGCCGCCGATATTACGGCTGACATAGTCACTTCCGCTTGGGACCCTATCATTCCAAACTTGAATGACGGTGAGATGTGTGATGCCATTATCTCTGCCATGACAAAGACGGATGAGCGCGACCAAGTAGTCGATTTCACTCGCGGTTACTACACAAGTAGCCAAGGTGTAATCGGTGCTGCTGGATCAGCGTCAATCTCGGACGTCTCAGAACTGAATGCTGCTGGTACAACCATCGCAGTTCAGTCTGGAACTACATCCGATCTTTATGCTCAGGATAATTTGGCTATGGCTACAATTGTTGCTTACGATGATTTCCCATCAGTAACTGCAGCAGTATCCAACGGCGAAGCTGACTATGCTATGGGAGATTCCCCAGTATTGGCACTTCAAGGAGACTTGATGACCACATTCTCTGACGAGACCTTCGGAATCGCAGTTCGTGAAGATTCAGGCGAGCTACTCGCCGCACTCAACGTTGCTATTACTGCAATTGTTGACTCCGGTGAGTACGACGCTATCTTTGGTGCTTGGTTCGAGGGATCTGTTGTCCTAACAGACGACCGTGACGAGAACACCGCAGTAGCTTACCCAGCTTCACCTAGCGAGGGCTCAACACTATCCTCGGTCCTTGAGTCAGGATCTCTACAATTCTGCTCAGACACAGCATACCCTCCATTCGAGAACTTGGATGAGAACGGTAACGCTGTAGGATTCGATGTCGATATTGCAAACGCTCTAGTTGATGAAATCGCAGCTTTCTACATGGGAACCGACAACCCAATGTTCGTCGCCCCAGAAGACCCTGCTGTAACTATCAAGCTAGGATTCCTTAACGATGCATCTGGTCCAATTTCCCAGTTCGCAGCTCCATTCACCTTCGCGTGGGGAGCAGCAATGGCTGACCTCAACGCAATGGGAGACGATTACGTCTTCGAAGTTATTGAGGCGGATTCCGGATGTGACGGTACAATGGCTGGTACAGCAGCTCAGTCCCTCGTGGACGCTGGAGTTGTTGCAGTAGCTGGTGCTGCTTGCTCAGGAGCATCAATGGGTGCAAACGCAGTCCTTTCGGCTGCAGGAATCCCAATGGTATCCTACGCTAGCACATCGCCAGCACTAAGCGACGCCACTGCATACCCTCACTTCTACAGAATCGTACCAAGTGACGCACTACAGGGTCAAGCCGCAGCTGATATGATTGGAGCAAGCGGAGTATCCAACACCGCTATTGTTCACATGACCAACAGCTACGGTGCAGGTCTAGCAGATGCAGTTGCAGCCAACCTAGGCGCAGACAACGTCTGCCTACAGTCCGGATACGAAGAGACCGCAACTGACTTCCAAGCTGCTGTTCAGGCAGTCGTGGATGCTGGATGTGACTCAGTATTCCTAGGATCGTACTCCTCTGATGGTGCAATGATCGTAGAGACAATGGCTGTAATGGGTGCAACAATCCCAATCTTCAGCGCAGACGGTATGGCTGGAGAAGCAGCACTGAACGACTACACACAGCCTGCAGCAGCTAACGGCATTCAGGTCACACGACCTCGAGCAGCCGCAGCTGGCGGTACAACCGCTTTCACTGACGCTTGTGCAGCAGACTCAGTCTGTTCAACTGGTATCTTCACCGCAGAAGCATACGACGCAGTCATGATGATTGGTCACGCTGCAATGCACGAAGATGGCGCAAACATGGCTACGCACATCGATATGGTCGGTGACGGCTATGCTGGAGAGAGTGGAACACACAATTTCCTAGACAACGGTGATGTCGGTGGCTCAGGTTACGACGTCTGTACGTTCCACCACGTACCAACATACGGCCAGTACTTCAACTGCGACCGAATGTGGGACGCTGGTAGTGACGCAGGAGTAACTGCAGCACCATTCGCAGGTGTAACAGTCAAGATTGGATTCTTGAATGATGCAACCGGACCTATCGCAGTATACGGACCTGGATTCGTTGCAGCATCTCAGATTGCTATTGGCCTAGCCAACACAATCGGATACAGCAGTGGAGTTCAGTTCGAA
>Ga0209036_1000914_pt1 | contig 12781 bp, 12 predicted proteins | sample MarorgKNORR_S2LV_3_FD_188222 | JGI IMG/M metagenome (GOLD analysis project Ga0209036, IMG submission 188222) | Marine microbial communities from the Southern Atlantic Ocean, analyzing organic carbon cycling - DCM_A/KNORR_S2/LV (SPAdes) (version 2) | ecosystem: Environmental > Aquatic > Marine >... | reverse complement strand
AATCTTAAAACTTTATTTTTTAGAATAATTTTTGATAGAGATAAAATATAAATGCAACTTTGTTATAATCACAAAAATATCGAGACAGTACTTAATTGCTCAAGGTGCAATAAACCTATTTGTAATAAATGTACAACAGACTCATATGTTGGCATAAAGTGTAAGGATTGTGGTTCTATTGGTAAGCCAGATATTCTTAATATTTCAATATTTGATGTTGTAAGAGTATTCTCAATATCTCATATATTTTCTTTGATAATGGGTTTTATTTATTCGATAGTTATAATTCTTACTTTGAATATTGATTTATTAGGAAATATTCAATCTACAGCTCTCATGTTTTTAAGAATTATGACTCTAATTTTTCTTGTTTTATTTGGAGCAGTTAATGGCGAATTAGTTAGAAAATTAGCTAGGAAAAAAATTAATAAAATTTTTCCTATTATAGCCGCTACAAGTACATTATCTTTGTGGTTAGTTATATTTTTCACGTTTTCTTCAATATTTACTTTATATATGAACTGGTGGTATCAATTTTTTTATCAACCAGTATCTATGCTTGGTTTAGGAATAGGAATATACTTATCATACGTAAGAGTTAAATGAGGGATTATGAAAAAAACTAAGATTGAAAAATTAGAAACAATTTTATGGGATAGATGGCTTCTACTTAAAATTTATTGTGAAGATGGAACAGTTGGTATTGGTGAAGGTGGAGTGCATGGTTGGCAAAGGCCAACTAAAACAATGATAGAAACTATGGAACCTTATCTTATTGGAAAAGATCCTTCATTAATAGAGCATCATTATCAATGGTTATATAGATCAAGTCATTTTATGGGCTCGGTTGTTCAGGGTGCCTTATCAGCTATAGATATAGCATTGTGGGATATTAAAGGAAAAAGGCATGGTGTTCCTATTTATGAATTACTTTCAGGAAAAACAAGAGATAAAGTTAGATGTTACATGCATGTGGGTATGTACAATCCAGAATCTAAATCTAAAAAAGGAACAACTGATGCTTTGGTTGAAGATGCCAAAAAGGCAGCAGATAGAGGTTTTACCGCAGTAAGATTTTCCCCTTACAATGATGATTTTTACTTACATAAATCATTTACTGAATGGGCAAATGAATCTGTAAGAAATGTAGGAGCAGTAAGAGAGGCACTTGGAGATTCAGTGGATATTTGTGTAGAAATTCATAGACAAATGAGCCCTACAGAAGGGATAAGTCTTGGCAAAAGGTTAGAAGAATTTTCTCCATTTTTTTATGAAGATCCTATGCTTCCAGATTCGCCTAATTTAATGGCTGAAATACAAAATAATTGTAATATTCCTATAGCTACTGGTGAAAGATTTACAAGTATTTTTGAATTTCAACAGCTACTTGAAGCAAAAGCTACAAGCTATATTAGACCAGATTTATGCTTAGCTGCTGGAATAAGTGGTTGTAAAAAAATTGCTGGAATGGCTGAAGCTCATCATGTAAAGGTTATCCCGCATAATCCTCTTTCTCCCATTTCCACAGCTGCTTGTGTTCAACTGGATGCATCTATTCCAAACTTTGCTTTACAAGAATACACTGGAGAAGATAAGCCTCCTAAAAAGGATCTAATTGTTAATCCTATTAAGCTTCAAGATGGATACCTTATTGTTCCTGATACTCCAGGATTAGGGATTGAGATTAATGAAAAAAGCTTGACGTTAGGAGAGAACCCTAAAATATTGGACACTCCTATTGGTTTTGATGGATCTGTTCAAGACAGATAAGTCTTAGATATTATTATTTTTCAAGTTTTGTAATTTCTTTGGGTATATCTTTTGATAGATTAATTGGTCCTGAACTATCAATTAAGATATCGTCTTCGATTCTAATACCTATGTTTTTATAATTTTTAGTTATATTTTGAGCCATATCACCAAAATATAACCCGGGTTCTATTGTGAGAACCATTCCTGCCTCTAATTTAGTGAAATTATCTTCTAAGTCTTTATAATTACCTGCGTCATGAACATCTAAACCTAACCAATGTGAAGTTGAATGCATGTAAAAGGGGAAATATAGTCTTTGTTCAATTATTTCTTCAACAGATTCATTAAGCACTTTCAAATCAATCAACCCTTCTACCATTGTTGTAAGAGCTTTCATATGAGGTTCATTTATTGTATTACCAACCTTACATTCTTCAATTGCTTTTGAGTTAGCTTCTAAAACTAATTGATATATATCTTTTTGTTCAGAAGAAAATCTTCCATTTACTGGCCAAGTTCTAGTGATATCTGCAGAATAATAATCCCATTCAGAACCAGCATCAATCAAAATAAGATCATTATTTTCTAGTTTTTTATCATTGCTAACATAATGAAGAATACATGCATTTTTCCCTGATGCGACTATTGAAGGATATCCATTTCTTTTAGCTCCTTGCATTCTAAATTCTTTTTCCATTATTTCCTGGATTTCATATTCATATAGGCCTTCAGAGGTATTCTCTATCGCTTTCCTAAAACCCTCAGCTGTAATATCTATTGCCTTTTGCATAAGATTTATTTCTTCTTTAGTTTTAATTAATCTCAAGCGATCAATTAAAATTGAAGGATCAATGATCATTGGATTTGGTGTTCCTGATCTTGATTTTGTTCTTTGAAATTTCTCTAGTCCTTGAAAAATCAAATCATCAATTTTCTTTGAAGAACCTAAATTATAATAAATTCTTTCACAAGAAAATAATAAATCCATAAATTTGTCTGTTTCATGGTTATTATATGAATGGTCTGCTAAATAGAATGATTTAGCCTTATCAGTTCCTATTTTATAACCTGTCCATACTTCTTCTTCGATTTTTTTTTCTTGAAGAAATAGGATATATTGCTCCGAATCTTTTTTTAGCATGACCATCAATGCATCAGGTTCTTCTAAGCCAGATAAATACCAAAATACAGAATCTTGCCTAAATTCAAAATTCACGTCATTATTTCTAGCTTTTTCAACTTCTCCTCCCAGTATCAATACTGAGTTGTCTTCCATATTTTTAAAAAGTTTATTTCTTCTATATTCAAAATGTTTTTGATCTAATTTACTCATTCTAAAAAATATTTCTTTTTATACCACTTAAGCTCTTCGATACTCTCTTTTATATCATCCAAAGCCAAGTGAGTGTTTTTCTTTTTTGGTTCATCCTTTGATGGCTTATACCAACGCTTAATAACCTCTTTTATAGAGGATACATCTATCATTCTATAATTTAAATAATCATCTAAAAGTGGCATTTCTTTATGAATATACTTTCTATCAATATGTATTGAGTTTCCACATAGTATACCTTTATTCTTATTAACCCATTTTGAAATGAAATCTACATTTATTTTATCCGCTTCTTGTATACTTATTTTTGATTCTTTAACTGACTTAAGTAGTCCTGATTCAGTATGAACTCTGAGCGGCCAATCTTCTATAATTTCTAATTCTTTTTCGGATCTATGTATTACAATATTCGGACCTTCTTCTATAATTTCTAAATTCTTATCAGTTACTATACAAGCGGTTTCAATTATTACTTGATCATCAGATAGACCAGTAAACTCTAGATCCATCCAAATTAGATTATTATCATTGATCATTTAAGAAAGATTGTATTATTATGTATTACACATAATTTTATCAAATGAAAAAAACTTACACTATTCCAATTGAAGAAAAAACAATAAGTCAGCTTTACAATTTATGGCTTAATAACGGATATGATTCTAAGGATGATATAGATATTAAAGAAATTCACATGAGTGGAATAGAGAAAGCTGTATCTGAAATTAAACTTTACACTTATGAAGATGAAAATTCTATAAATAGTTCTTGTATCACCGTTTACGATAAAAAATTAAAAAAAATAGCAGGATTAGGAGAAGTCTGTACGAAATCTGATTCTAGAGGTAAAGGATTTGCAAAAGATTTATGTAGAATTGCAAAAGAAGATTTTTTTTCTAATTCTGAATCTGAAGGGATTTTTTTAGGAACAGTAAACCCTTTAGCCCAAAAAATTTATGAAAATTTAGGTTGGGTTCAAATTCCCAATTCAAAAGTGATGTTTAATTCAAAAAGAAACTTAACTTTTGAGGAATTTATTCATAATTACTATGGTCATAGCAAATCTCTTGAAATAAATGAAGGTTCTCCCAAGTATAGAATTCCTATAATTCCATATTTTTTTTCTGAAATAAGTTCTATGAAAGTCGATATAAATGTAGGTATTATAGGGAATAATTATTCTTCAATGTGTTTAAGTACTTATAATAAATTTGATAAATTAAGCTCAGAAGCAGGAGATTGGTTTGTGGTTTCAGATCATGAAAATAAGATATATGCTACCTCTTCATATATTTGTGATAATAACCGCAATTTTAGGATAGATGGGACTTATAAAGAAAATTTTAAAAATGAATTTAAAAAATTGATTTCTTATAATATCCATAAACTTAATGAGATAAATTCAAAGATAATTTATTCACATATTTTAGATGAAGATAAAGAAAAAATTGAAATTTTTAATCAATTAGGTTTCAAAAAGAAAAGAAATATAAAAATCCAAGAAAGAGCATTTTCTGAACTTATTTTTGAATGATTCAATTCATCTTGTGATTGAATTTTTCTTCTAAAATAGTTTCGTAAAAAAATTTATTAGTTCCTTCAGATTCATTGTAGGACTTAATTAATTCTTGCTTTTCTTTTATTAGCTCTCTTGCAATGCCTTCCCTATTATTTTTAGCTATTTCAAGAATCTGAGGATCAATTTTTTGTTTACAGTAAATAACAGGGTAATTTTTGTGCATCTTAAATTCAATTCCTACTGAAATAAGATTTTTAATTATTTCTTTGTACTTATCTTTTTTCATAATTTTCAAATATCATATTAGATAATATCCTTAATTTATTCAAAATCTACATTTTAAGTATGGAAGAAGAAAAAATATCAATAGATCTACATGGAATGAGAGCTCAAGAAGCAATAATTGCTATAGAAGAACATATATTTAAGTGTATGGATCTAAATTATTCTCAAGTTCGTATTGTTCATGGACATGGAACTGGTGTCTTAAAAAAAATAACTGAAGAAATATTAGAAAAATCAGAATATATCAAAGATTTTTATCCAGACCATAATTACAGTTCAACAATAGGTAACTTAGATTATTAGTTATTTCTAATAATTATTGCAATTATTGCACCAATCAAAAACCATAATGTCCATCTAAACCACCATAATTTATATAATTCTTTAAACTTATCCATTATTTTTTCCTAACATTGTGTTTAATCTTTCAACTGCTATATTCATTTCTCTTTCTAATTCCGACACAACTTCTTCAACAGATGTAATATCAGAAATCCTGCCGATTCCTTGACCTGAACCCCATATATCTTTCCATGTTTTAGGTTTTTCAGGAGATGAAAAATTCATTTGATTTTTATCTCCTTCAGGTAAATTATCTGGATCTAATCCAGCATTCTTTATTGATCCTTTCAAATAATTTCCTAAAATACCTGAAAAAAATGAAGTATAAAGAACATCCTCAGCTTTGCTATCTAAAATCATTTTTTTATAAACCTCATCTGCAGCAGATTCATAAGTAGGAATAAATCTTGATCCTACATAAGCTAAATCTGCACCTAATGCTAAAGCAGATGCTATTGAAAAACCATCTCCTATTGATCCTGAAAGTAGAATTGTTCCATCAAACCATTCCTTAACCTCTCTTAATAATGCAAAAGGAGAAAGATTTCCTGCATGCCCTCCTGCACCAGAACATACTAAAATTAGTCCATCTACACCTAATGCAGCAGCCTTTTTTGCATGCCTAATACTTATAACATCATGAAATACTATTCCCCCATAACTGTGAGCTGCTTCAATTATTTCATCTGGTGGTCTTAAACTTGTAATTATGATTGGAACTTTATGATCTACACATGTTTCCATATCTGAAATTAATCTTACATTTGATTTATGGCAAATTTGATTAACAGCAAATGGAGCAGTAATTTTATCTGGATTTTTATTTTCAAAATCATTTATTCCTTCTTTGATTCTTTTAATCCAATCATCTAGGGTATCCGGTTGACGAGCATTTAAGGCTGGAAATGATCCTATAACACCAGATGTACACTGGCTAATGACAAGGTTTGGATTTGAAATTGTGAACATTGGGGCTGCAACAACAGGTATTCTCAAATTGAAATTATTAATTTTATACATAAGATTTTTTATTTTGTTTATGATATTTTACTATCAAAATTCCTTTACATAATATTCACAAAACTACGATAAAATTATTAACATAAGTGATTTTAGGAGTAATTATTGCAAAATTCAAATGATATTGATCAGCTAATCAATCAAAATCAAAGAAGATTTGGTAAAAGATCAATTATATTTATAATTTTATTTTCCCTTATAACAGCAGGTCTTATATTTTGGTATTTTTATACTGATTCTTTAGATGATTCTCTAAAAATTTCCTATGAAGAACATTTGGTAAAAAAAGGGACCATAGCAGATTTAATGATAGCATCCGGAAGCACTAATATCGAAAATAAAATCAATTTATCATTTAATACAAGTGGAACAATAACTTCTATATTTGTGGATGAAGGTGATCAAGTTACAGAAGGCCAATTATTAGCAGAGCTTGATTCAAAAGATTTAATTAATAATCACGAAAGACAGAAACTTCAATTACAAAAATTGTTAGATTACCCTTCTGATTCAGACTTAAAATCTGCGGAATATTTAGTTAGCCAGGCAGAAAAAAACTTAAAAGATTTAATCGATTACCCTTCTGATGAACAATTAAAATCTGCTCAAGAATTAGTTAGTCAATCTAGAGCAAATTTTATAACTGCCCAAGAAAATTATGATAACTTAATGGTGCCAACTGAATCTCAGCTAGATTCAGCTATAAAAATCATTGAGCAAGCTGAATATACTGTAGACAATACCAATTTACTAATAGTAAACGCTGAAAGTTCTGCTTCTTCAAATAAAATTTTATTAATAGAATCAGTTAATAACTATTGCGATCAATCATGGGATGGACTTGATTTACCAAATATAGGGGATGCTTGTTCTGGTGTAGAAAATTTGCCACTAGCAAAAACAATTACAGATAACATATTGAATGAAATATTTGTATGTTGTGATGCTAATACTACAAAAATGAATTTATCTAAATCATTAATTAATACAAATGCTAATTATAGATCTTCATTAGATCAAATTGAAGTTTATAAACTACAATTAGAAAGTGCAAACGCTAGCCTAAAAGATGCTCAGAATACACTTGAAAGTCTTAGAAATCCTACTCAAAATGATATAGATAAATTTACTCATTTAGAGGATCAAGCTGAAACTAACCTCCAAAAAAGCTTAAATGCATTAGAAGAGATATTACTTGGAACTAAACAAGAAGATTTAGACTTAGCTGAAGAAAACTTAAGTAAAGCAAAAGCTTCTTTAGTTAAAGTTATGGGAGGTTCAGATAAAAATGATATAGCTGTTCAACAACTTTTAGTTTCTCAAGCAGATGATAATATATCTAAGACTAAGCTTTATGCTTCTTTTGATGGACAAATTTCTTCTATAAATTCTAAAGTAGGAGAATTTATAGGTTCTGGTCAAAATCTAATGACATTAACCGATCCTGAAACCATAGAAATGGAAATCATTGCTTCTGAAGCAGAATACGTTGAAATGGAAGAAGGAATGTATGGAATAGTTGCCTTAGATTCAAAACCAGAGTCACCCCTAATTATTCAAGTTGTTTCTATATCTGATGTTCCTAATGTTCAACAAGGAGTTGTAACTTATCCTGTTAGAGCAAGATTCATAAGAGGGTTTGAAGTGATTTCTCTTATAGATAAATTCAGACCTTTGATTCAATCTCTAATTGGTGGAATTGATCCAAGTTCTTTGCAAAATATTCCTGGAGGAGGCTTTCCTGGTGGAGGAAGCTTTCCAGGAAGTGGCATGGGTGGCAGGTCAAATTCAAATCAAAATTTTGATATAAATAATTTGGATATGAATAATCCATTACTCAATTTCTTATCTGGAGAACTTCCAGCAGAAGGTATGAATGGAACCGTAACTTTACTACAAGAATCTGTAGAAAATGTTCTAATTATTCCTTCAGAAGCAATTATCGTTGAAAGGAACGTTAAAAAAGTTATTTCTTCTTATGATGATGAAAATGATATATTTACACAAGTTGAGACAGGATTGACTGATGGTAGTATGACTGAAATCACAACAGGATTAAATGAAGGAAATAAAATTTATATTAAGAAAGAATCAATTATAGAAAATTCTACCTCAAAATCTATAGATGAAGTTACTAATAATAGGCCAGGTCCTCCAGGTCCAGGTGGAGGTGCCCCTAGAAGATGATTCAGTTAGAAAATGTTTCTAAGATTTTTGATACTGGTTTTAATCAAGTAAGAGCATTATCAGAAGTAAATTTAAATGTTCAACAAGGCGAGTTCATAGCAATTAAGGGTCCCTCAGGATCAGGTAAAAGTACAATGATGAACATTATAGGGCTATTAGATAGACCAACTAAAGGAAAGTATATCTTGGCTAACAATGATGTTTCTAAGCTCAATGATAATACTAGGTCACATATAAGAGGAAGTATTTTTGGATTTGTTTTTCAATCATATAACTTGATACCTAGACTTGCTGCAGTAAACCAAGTAGAGATGCCTTTAATATATAGAAAAGAAAAAAATAGAAGGAAAAAATCTATACTGGCACTAAGTAAAATGGGTTTAGCTCAAAGAATAAATCATTCACCAGTTGAATTATCTGGAGGAGAGCAACAAAGGGTATCTATAGCAAGAGCTTTGGTTGGAGAACCTAAAATAATACTTGCTGATGAACCCACAGGAGCTTTGGATACTAAAACAGGAGAAGAAATTATAGGAATATTTAAAGAATTATCTAATAGTGGAATTACTGTAATTATTATTACCCATGATAATTCAGTAGCAAAAAAAACTTCTAGAATTATTGAAATGAAAGATGGAATGGTTCAGTGAATATTTTTGATGCTATAAAGTTTGCTTTTAGATCTATAATTTCTACACCGCTAAGAAGTGGGCTTACTGCTCTTGGAGTGATTGTAGGAGTTACATCAGTTATAGTACTTGTATCATTGGGTCAAGGTATCAGAAAGCAAGTAGAAGATGAGATCACTGCTCTTGGAACCAACTTGTTATTTATAACAGCTAGATCAGAAGATTCTTCTACGGGAGTTTCTGGAGGTAGAAATTCAGGCTTAACTCTAACTCTTCGCGATGCTGAACAATTATCATCAAGTAATATTTCTGGAGTTAGGAGCCTTGCTCCTCAAATAGATTTTCCAGCTCAGCTTATAGCTGGTGATTATAATGTTGAAGCAAATGTATTTGGGACTACACCTGAGTACATAGACGTAATTTCTACTAATACAACAACAGGTGAGTTTATAACACAAAAAGATGTAGATACTAAGGCCTTGAGAATGGTTTTAGGTTCTGAGATTAAAAAATCTCTTTTTCCAGATATAGATCCCGTTGGGAAAATTGTTAGACTAAGCCTTTTTAACAGATTTGATTTTAGATTTTTAGTAACTGGAGTTATGAAGCCAAAAGGAGGAGACGGTGATGAAGATTTTTCTGTCTATATACCAGTTTCAACTATGCAAAACAGAATAGGTTTTCTTAGAAATCCTACTGGTGATGTAAATGTATTTTCTATAATTGTTAGATCAACCGAAGATGCAGATAAAACAATTGTTTCTAATTCAATAACAAGGGCATTGCAAAATATTCATGAAGTTGATGAACCTGATTTTGAAATCACAAGTATGGATCAACTTTTAGAAGCAGCTAATCAAGTTACTCAGGCATTAACTTTATTTTTAGGATCAATAGCTGGGATATCACTATTAGTAGGAGCAATTGGAGTAGGAAATATAATGCTTGTAAGTGTAACCGAGAGGACACGAGAAATAGGAACCTTAAGATCAATTGGAGCCACTAAATTTGATATTAGGCTACAGTTTATTACGGAAGCTCTTACCATTTGCTTAATAGGAGGGATTTTAGGTATTTTAATTGGCATAGTTATTTCTCTTAATTTGGGAGGAATATCTTTTCAAGATGAGTTTGGAGATCAAACAAATTTGCCTGCTGTAATAACTCCTATAAGTGTCGTTATTGCTTTTATAGTATCTCTTCTTGTGGGTCTAATAAGTGGTGCATATCCAGCCTATAGGGCATCAGAATTAGATCCTATTGAAGCGCTTAGAAGTGAATAAATTACTGCTTATAGTACACATTTTCTAAACCTATTATATTATCTAATTTTTCCTCTAAAGATTTACTAGCATCAACATTAGCAAAAGGTAAGCTTAGCTTTACTTTCTCATTGTTATTCTTGACTACTATCGATACAGGTATTTGGCCTTCGTTATCTAACAGAATCCTTGTGATATCATCCATTAAATGTTTATTTTGTGAGTGTTTTTGATCATCTAAGGTTATTATTACTTCTTTAATATAATTTAGATCTTCTTTTGCAAATTCTTCAATAATAGTTTTTTCCTCCTTTTGTTTATCTTCTATGGTTATAATTGGTTCAGATTTTATTAAGTTTTCTTGAGTTGTCTTTTTAGGTATAATTTCTTCATCAAATGAGAATATTTCTCCATTATCGTACCAAATTGAAGCATCACCATTTCTATTATTAATTTTTCCAGAAATTTTAGCTATAGGACTATGCAACCATTTATCAACATCTTCTAATTTATTTTGCCAAACCATTAAATCAATAACTCCGTCTATAAGTTCTAGTTTGACTATCATAAACTCAGAACCTTTTCTTGAGACACGCTTTTCATAAGATCTTACTTCAGCAATAATAGTTTGAGGTTTTTTTTGATCAACATTATCTAATTGATTCATTGAAACAACCATATCTTCGTTGATCTCTTTTATTCTCAGCATTTCTTTATGATTTGGATTCTCCGTAAATGAGATTCCTAGAACCTCTTTCTCCCAGTGCATTTTTTGGGTATCTTCTGTTTTAATATTTGTTAATTCTAAATCTGTAGTTGGAGTTTCAACTTCATCTCCAAATAGATCAAACATTGTAGTTTGATTGCTATTTCTTAATTTAGTTGCATTGTTTATTTGAAGTAAAATTCGTTCAACAGAATCAAATAAGCTTCCTCTATCACCAAATTCATCAAAACTACCTGACTTAATTAAGCTTTCAAGAATCTTCTTATTTATCCAACTTGAGTCCATTCTTTTGCAGAAGTCATCTAAAGAGATGAAAATACCATTTTCATCTCTCTCCTTTATAATTTTATTGATAGAAGCAATACCAACATTTTTTAGTGAACTCAAACCAAATCTTATTGATCTTTCATTATCATTTTTTTCTATTGAAAATTTTGATTTTGAATAGTTTATATGAGGATTTTTTACTTCAATATTAGTTTTTCTTATCTCAGTAATACAATCTGATATTTTGTCAAAATTATTAATATAAGAATTAAGTAAAGATGTGAAATATTCAACTTTATAATTTGCTTTAAAATAAGCTGTCCAATACGCAATCATAGCGTAAGAAACACTATGAGCTTTATTGAAAGCATATCCAGCAAAAGGTTCGATTAATTCAAAAATTTCATTAGCAATATCGTTATCAAATCCTTTTTTTAACGAACCTTTAATGAAAGTATCTTTTTGAGCTTGCATCACTTCTTTGATTTTTTTCCCCATAGCTTTTCTAAGTATGTCTGCCTCTCCAAGGGTATATCCTCCAAATGCTTGAGCAATTTTTAATACTTGGTCTTGATAAACTATAATTCCATAAGTTTCTGAAAGAATTTCCTTTAGGGCTTCGTGAGGATATTTGATTTTTTCTTTCCCATACTTTGATCTTATAAATCTATCAATATGCTCCATTGGACCAGGTCTATATAGAGCTATCATAGCTGCTATGTCGGAAACATTAGAGGGTTTTAGATCTTTAATATATTTCCTCATTCCTGCTGATTCTAATTGAAAAACTCCAAATGTATCGCCTTCTGAAAGTAAATCAAATGTATTTTTATCTTCTTTAGAAATGCTATAAATATCAAAATTTATATTATTCATTTCTTCAATTAGTTCTATGGTTTTACCAATAATAGTAAGATTTGTTAGACCAAGAAAGTCCATTTTAAGTAACCCAACATCAGCAATAGCACCCATTGCATATTGAGTCGTAGGAGGTGCATTTTCGTCATCTGAAGTAGATCTTTGAAGAGGTACATCGTCAGTTAAATTATCTTGAGAAATTATTACTCCAGCTGCGTGAGTAGAAGCATGTCTTATTGTGCCTTCTAATTTTGTTGCAAAATCAACAACTCTTTTATAGTCATTATCTCTTTGAAGAGACTTAAATTCTTCTATTTCTTGAGCATCTTTTATTTTTGTGCCAACTCTCGTTGGTATTATTCCAGCTAATTTATCCCCTACTGAAATAGGTAAATCTAGAACTCTTGTAACATCCCTTACAGCAGCTTTCGCTCCCATAGTTCCAAATGTGATAATTTGAGCTATGTGGTCTTTACCGTATCTATCTACACAGTACTTCATAACTTCATTTCTTTTATCATCTTCAAAATCCATATCAATATCTGGCATTTCTCTTCTTTCAAGATTTAGAAATCTTTCAAAAACAAGATTATGTTCCAT
>Ga0209036_1000911_pt1 | contig 12803 bp, 8 predicted proteins | sample MarorgKNORR_S2LV_3_FD_188222 | JGI IMG/M metagenome (GOLD analysis project Ga0209036, IMG submission 188222) | Marine microbial communities from the Southern Atlantic Ocean, analyzing organic carbon cycling - DCM_A/KNORR_S2/LV (SPAdes) (version 2) | ecosystem: Environmental > Aquatic > Marine >... | reverse complement strand
AATGTTGTTTCAAAATTACCAATAAAGTTACCGACAAAGTTACCAGTGAAATCACCAGTAAAGTCACCCGTAAAGTCTTGAGTAAAGTTATTAATAAATGTACCAACAAAGTCTTGTGTATAGTCTGTATTTGTTGTAGTGTTCTTAGTATCAACTGCGGCGCCTTTTGCAACCCAGGTACCAGTGTCACTAGGTGCACCCTGAGTAGCACTTTTAATTAAGTATGTGCCTACACCAAGACTTCCATTCATGATTCTTGTTTTTGCTCTTTGTCCAAAAGTGTATTTAATTTCTGCATCAGACATTTCTTGAATACCTTGAAATGTCCCTGAACCACCACTACTTCTTTTTAATGCTACAGGTCTGATGGCAGTTGGTGCCGTCATTGCAGTTCTGCGATAAAGATTGTATGTATTTACTGTTTCTGAATTACCACTTGAATTTACTTTAGTATCTGTGAATAGTCCTGCAATCTTTTGTGTATAATCACCACTTGGTGCAGACGTGGCAAGTTTGTATGTACCGGGATAATCGTTTGTAAATATTACTGAATTTAATCTATCAACTAAAGCAGAAACTTCTGCATCTGTCATTTCATGCAGTTGTGCATTGTCAATGTATTCAACTGCATATCTAAAGTCACCACCATCTTCTGCGGCAGTACCTTCTGATTGATAAAGAGTTGTTGCAGTTGATGAAGTTGTTAATGTTCCGTGTGACCCAATTGCTTCATTGAATCGAGTATCAGTAAAAGTACCGACTGTTGCTGGACTACCAGAACTTGCAGTTTTTAAACACCCAGGTTCTGTGTCTGCGGCAGTACTTAATTGTAGACCTGCCTGATAGGCAAAGTATTGTTCTTCGGTAGTAGTGACTTGTTGTAAGTCACCATTTGTTCCAGTTAATTTTAATGCTACATCACCCATACATTCTATTTATATGTTTTTATTTTACGTAAATGTTACCGTGACTTGACCAGAAGTTGGAAACATTTTCCCATCTTCGCCCTGAGTACTATAATCTTCGTAACTGAAAACCGAATAAGTGTGTTTTTGAATGCCTCCACTCAAGTCACTATCAAATGCTAACATATTAGTTACCAAATGATTATTAACAGTTTCACTTGGACCATTAAATAAACCACCCCCTCCGCCACTCCTGTAACCAGCACCTGCTACATTGGCGGTAATTCTACCAGTGACATTAAAACCAGTACTTAAGTAAGAAAGACTTGGTGCATTTGCAGTTAAACCAGTTATAAGTGGAGTCGTTGTACCGCCTTGACCCGTAGAACCTACTGTAGTTGTTACGGACGCCTGTCCACTATTTCTACCAATACTGGGTACGCCTGGGTTTCCTTTTTTTTCTATGATGTAAAATTGGGCAAGGTGACTAGGACCACCTGTATATCCAACTATTTGTTGACTAATCATACCATTAATTACCATAAGACTTCCACCATTTATTCTAATACTTCTACCATACTCACTATCAGGAGTAACAGAACCCATAGCAGGGCCTCTTTCAGCAGAATACGAAGGCACGTAAGCATTACCAGTTTGTTGATAACCCGTTTCCCATTTTACATCACTCCAACCAGTTACACCAAAATGTTGAGTAACATACCAACTAACTGTCCATTGGGCGCTACTACTGTTAAAAGTTATTGTATTTTTATGGTAAAATAATCCGTAATATTCACTAAGACTTCTTTGTTCTGTACCACTTTTAAATCCTAAATTACCCATATCTGTATCACCAAGACTACATGTAGTTCCCGAAGTACCACCTACATTTTGATGAAGGTCATTTAAACTAATTGCACCCGAAGATTGAAGTTGAGACATTATTTACTCTCTAGTTCTTTAATTGCTTCAACTAATAATCCGATAACAAGTCCATAATTTATTGCAAGATGTTCTTCTTTAGTCTCAATATCATTTGTAGTATAAACTGCTTCGGGTAAAACTTTCTGTAAATCTTGTGCAATTAAACCAGTGCTTCTCTTTCCGTCTTTCTTATAATTAAAGTTTACACCTTTAAGTTCTTTTACTTTATCCAATGCATTAGGAATAACTTCTATATTTTCTTTAAGTTTTTCATCTGACGGAGAACCAAATGCTGTGACATTTCCAGCAAATACGGCATTACCACTATTGTCTAGTGAAAGTCTAGTATTACCACTGTTGTTTTGAGCATAAAAGTAAGTATCATACTTAATATAACTTTCACCATTATTAGCAAAATAAAATCTATTTCTTCCATCAGTAGAGTTTAACCAAGAATTAATAATAAATCTATTACCAGCGGCAATAGTACCACTAAAAGTTCCAGTAGGTGTAAGTTTTGCATTCAATGAAGTTTGTACATTTTCAACAAGACCATCAAGATAATTCAATTCATCTGCTAGAATATTACTTACTTGTATATCTCCATTACTGTTTGTAGTCAATGCTCTATTGATAGTAAGGTCTTCCATTTTAGAAAATTCTATAGCGGCACTACTTGAAATATTACTATTGTCAAGATTATTTGGTAATGGTGCGGCCGCACTTGCAGTACCAGTGACATGACCATTCGCATCAATTGTTAAATCTTGAATAAAGGTATTACCAGAATTATTTACTGAACTTGCACCAGTGACATCATGGTCTATTTGTATTGTATTATTAAATCCAGTTGTTTTTAAAGAACTACCACCAAGTACTGTCAAAATATCATTTGCACTATCTACTGTGATACTAATTGAACCAGAACCACTATCGGTTGCAACGTTTCTAAATACTGCAAGTGCATTTAACGATGCTTTGTTTTCGTTGATTGCACCGACAAGATTTTTTGCAGTAGTATTTAAAGACGTGTGTGGTCTTGCGCCAATATCAGAATCAAGTTCGTTGATTGCACCACGAACAGTAGTCGCAGTAGTTGTCATTCTTGCTTCTCGATTTACGTTTGAATCAAGTTTTTGAATATCTTGAGAAAGAGTATTTAATGCAGTTGAAATACTAAATCTTTCTGAACTGTCATTAAATCCACCTAATAAAGTATCGCTATCATTACCAACAGAATCTAATCCAGATAAATTACCAGTACCAGCAAGGAATTTTAAATTCATTCTGTTTAAACTAACTGCAAAATTAGAATCACGGATAGTATTATCTATTGTTGATAACTCTCCTAAGTCTGAATCTAGTTCATTGATTGCATTTACTATACTAGTTTTATTCGTAGTTGTCAAACTTGTTTTCGCACCCATGTTGCTATCAAGTTCGTTAATCGCACCTACTATATCAGAATCTACAGTCGTTGTCAACTTACCAGTTGCACCCACATCAAGTGACTGGTTATTCATATTATCAACTAACTGAGTAAAATTATCAGTAGTTGTTGTCTTTATTGATGTATTTCTACCCACTATCTAACTCCATAATTTTACTTCTAAGTTGTGCTTCTGTGGTCATTGTATCGACCTCATTTGTAATGTCTCTTAGTCTTTGTTTTTCTGCCACGATATCTGTAGTATCTGCACCAGTTTCTAATGCTCTTTGAAACTTAATATCTTCTGCTTCAAGTAAAGGTTTTCTATCTGCTCTTAATTTCTCTTTAGTAATTTCTTTTGCTTTTTCAATATTTATAGTTATCATTCTTCTCCCTCTGGTTCTACATAATCTGGGTGTCCTTCCTCAGTCACATAATGTTGTCCTACGTCTCCAACACCATCTGTTAAATCTGATTCATTTACGTCCCATGCTTCTCTAAAAACTCTATCAGCAGGTAAATCACTTTTATCTATAATTTTATATTTTTTACCTTCTGGAATATCTCGTTTTGCTATTTCCTCTAGTGTATGAATTTTAAGTTCTTCTTCGGTTGGACAAAGAACACCAATTCCAGTTTCATGTTTAAAAATTACTAATTTATCAGACATATATTCTCCTTTTTAAGCAAATGTAATTACACATGTATAGTCCAAATCAAAGAAAAACCCTTGCGAATTTACTCCACCACCAGTACCAGTGCAAACATGAGTATAACTATTTGCTAAACTGTAAGACGGGTGTAAGGCAACACTAACACCAGGGTGAACAGTAGAAGTGCTTCTTGTAGAACCTGCCCAACTATAAGCACCACTAATATTACTATGAGCGGCATTTGGTTCACTACTCCAATTAAAACGATAGTTTCCCGTACCATAATCTGTGACACTAGAACAGTTTCTACTTCCTCGAATATAATTGGAAGCGCCATTGTAATTAGCAAATGCTCTTGCAACATGGGCATCATAAGAATTTGTTGTTGTGCTTGTACCAAATGAACCTTTAACAGTTCCATTTTTAAAAATAGTTAAGTAAGGGCCATAATTGTTTATATTTGTAGAAGTATCATTTGGAACTAAAGAGATTGCCCCATATCCATTATCTCCCCCAAATATCATTGTCCTATGGCCAGTTGAAGCATTATTAAATCTAAATCTTCTTCGGCCATCATCAGAAAATAGTCCCGTAGTGGAGTTACTATTAGCAACAAAGGCATGAGGACCAGTTCCTTCTGCTAAAGGTGGCGCAAGTGCTGATAAACTTATAGAACCACCACCACCATTTAGTGTGAATGACCCACCACCTGATAAATTAGAACCAGCACTAATTGTGACAGTTGAATTACTCGGCGAAGTTGAACTAACTGTAAATTCATTACCACTTCTTGCTATAGAAGTACCACCAGAACCAGTAAATGTAAGTGTTTCGTTATTGTTAATTTGTTCAGTACTACCACTACCTGCTTTTACAAAAAACTGAGTTGAGTTTGCACTATCTAATTGAGTTTGAATATTGCCAGTAATTCCATTTAGTGCTTGAAATTCTGTATTACTAATTGAACCATCTGCAATCTTTTCTGCATTAATACCAGCACCAGCGGCAACATCATCATTGACAAGACCACTAATTGCAGTACTACCTATTGCGGTGACATGTCCCGCAGAGTCCATAGTAATATCTTGCACATAAGTTTTACCACTATTGTTGACATCTGTTGCGCCAACTACTGTATGGTCGACAAGTAATCTATTACCTGACATGGTAGTTTGAATAATACCATCACCAACAATTGCAAGTGAACCATTTGCACTATCAACAGTATCACTACCCGTATCACCACTTATTGTTTGATATCTAAAGACATTACCAATATCTGTTTTTAATTGTCCTACTGCTGAATCGTGGTTTGATTCTAATTCGTTAATCGCGCCTTTGACTGTTGTTGCAGAAGTATTTAAAGATGCGGCACCCATTTCTGCATCTAATTCATTTATACCACCAACAATATTTTTAGATGTAGTACTTAAAGTAGTTTTTGCACGAGCAGACCCTATGTCTGAGTCTAATATTCTAACATCTGCAGATAAAGAGTTTAATGCACCCCCAACAGTAGTTCGTTCTGCACTATCGTTAAAACCACCAAGTTTGTTTGCACTATCTGGTGTTAATCCGACTAATGAGGCATTACCAGCAGTATGTATTTCGTTTACTGCACCCGTAATAGTTTTTGAGTTTGTATTTAAAGTAGTATGTGGACGGGCACCGATATCTGAGTCTAACTCATTAATTGCACCGACTAAATCAGAATCAACTGTAGTTGTTAATCTTGCAAGACCACCAACTTCTTTACCAATTGTGTTTGTATTATTAACAAACTGTGTAAAGTTATCAGTAGTAAAAGTTTTTGTAAAATTACTATCAGTCATTTTTTTCTACTAATTTTGTTAACAGAACTTTAATTTCAGAAACATCTTTTTTGAGTTCTTGTATTTCTAGTTCTTGTTGTTTCTCCTTATTCTTTTTTAATCGTGCTTTTTGTATTTCAGTTACATTTGCATTTAATATGGCACCTGTTTCTCTATCTCTTACAAGTCCTGAATTACCTTCAACTCGTATATACCTTTTACTATCCATTATGTAGAAACTGCTATTACTCTTAAATCTTTAAATAAAGGTGGTTTAGATGAATTTGTTGACCTAAACACAATCTTTATTTGATACTGATTAAATGCATCTAAGGCATTTGCTAGTGCGGCATTATACCTATACTCTAAGAAATTAGATTCATCTGCACCAACTGGACTTTCTTGTACTGCAAGTGTCCATGCTTTTTCATGTATATTCACACCATCATTTGCAGTTCTCCAATAAACTTCGAAATCTGCTTCTGCAGGTCTAAGAGAATCAAATATTATTTTTAAATTCACTCCGTCTTCTATTAAAGTAATAGGTCTTGTAATGTGTTTACTAATATGTGACCCACCTTGAGGTTCTGTCTCAGCAACATAAAACAATGGAACATTAAATCCTGTTGCTGAACCACTTGCTTGTTTATCAATTCTATTACGAATTGTAGTCAATGAACATCTTTGTGTATCAATTACTGGTGAAACATCTGCTCTAATTGTATCAATTGTTGCCTGCATTTCTACTGACTTATTACCATGCCCTGTACCCACTCCTAACTCAGCATCTTCATCTGAATCATGTGCTATCAGTCTAGGAGCATCAAAGAAGTTTTCGTCACCTATTCTAATATCATTTGAGAAACTAGCATCTTTGACAAATCTTGTTTCTGAACCAGCAAGAGATTTACCTGTAGTAAATTTAGTACCTAAACTAAATGTAGTATCTTCTGGTATAAGTGTGTCAAGAGTTGGTACGACTACATCAAATTCTATATTTTTTGTACATGTAACATTATCACCACCTATATAACCAGATGCACTTGCATTTCCTGATTGTGGTGCATTGAATTGAAAACCATTACCATCTATTGCAGTTACAGTATGTTTTGCATGAAGACTTCCTTGGTTTAAAGTACCTGAAGAGTCAATACCATTTTGTCCAGCACTAATACTAACACCTTCAATCATAACAGTATCATTAACATGCAGTCCATGGTCTGGCATTAATACATTTATAACTTTACTACTTGCAGTAGTTAGTATTGGATTACTAATTAATTTTTGTTTTGGCACACTTGCATTTTGGAATGTTGCAATACCGCCCGCAGTTGTAAATTGTGCTTTAAATATTTTAAATGCCAAGTCTTGTGTTTGGTCTGGTTCCCATGTAGTACCATTTTGTGATTTAAACAAACTACCCATTGAAGGTTGTTTGTTAATTCTTTTCTCAGTACTACCTAGTTCAAACTCATAAGTTTTACCAACATATGCATTATAACTTGTACAATCTGCAAGTAATACAATTGCATATTCTGTATCAGCATTTAAGAATATTGGTTCGTCAAAAACAAAATCTGTTGGTGCCGCAATAACATTTGCTTGAGTACCTGTCGCAGTATTTACACTTGCAGGATTAACAAATACAGATGACCCTGGGAAAATTTGTGATGCACTTGGGTGACCATTAACCATTGGTCTTATTTGTAATTGTACAGGAATACTTGCATCTTTACTAGCAAAATAACATTGTACTTTAGTTATAAACATACCATTCGGTGAAGTTACCATAAATGATTGTGCAAGTGGGTCATGCCATGTGACTTGTTCCCAACGTCTTGTCGCATTAACTGTTAGTCTAGTTGAACGTATAGTTTGTTGTCTAGTATCTAATGTGCCTTTAGCAGTAAAGATTGCAGATGCTAAAGAAGTTGAAGATGGTTCGTCATCAACAGAAATATCTAATAATTTAAATGTTCTTTCACCAACTCTAAATTTATTTGTATCAGAAGATGGTATTAAGAATGAACCTTCTACTTTTCCAGCGGCATCGGTAGTTAAAGTTGATGCAGTATTAGGGTGAGCATTTAAATTTTGATACTGATTACCTTTATAGTCTTGACTACTAACATCTTTAAAAGTTTCTGCTTTTACAAAATTATCAAATGCCACGCCATCAAAAAATGGAAAGTATTTTGTTGTTGGTCTTAAACCTTCTGCTTTAAAGAATACTAATCTTGGTCTCATGAAAGGTATGAATGTTAACGATACAGTTCTGTCACCTATTATTTCATTAATTGTTGATGAACCAACAACTTGTCTTTGTGAAAAAGTTTCTGTTCTTCTAATTAGTCTTCCACCACCACCTAAAGCACGTGATTGTCTTCTGCTAAATCTCTCGTCTCTTCTTGTAGTTGTCGCCGCTTCAATACCTGCCCAGTTCCATACCCAGTTACCAAACCAAGGAGTTGTGTCTAAATTACCAGAACCATCTACAATATTATTAAGTCTAACACTATTCCATATCATTCTCAATGCTTGAGCATTTTGATTTCCTTGACCATTAATATCACCAAGTTCAATAGTTGCTTCTTCGTTAACAACTTTTGCAGGGTCATATTTAGTGTCTGTCCATGTATCAGATGCAGGAGAAAGTCTAATTTGACCTTCATTAGTTACTACAGCAAATGGGTTAACATTTTCTGTACCAGAAACAAGCGGTTGTGCTATAGCAGAATCTTCCGTATGTGTCAAGTAAACATTATCACCTTTTAATATAGTATTTGTAGATTTACTAGAATCATATACTAAAGGTATGTTTTGTGTTGAAACGTGTGGGTGTAAAGTATTTGTACTAGGGTCAACAGATGCACGATAATCTGGGTCTTGAGCATCAGATAAACCTCTATCATTAAAGTTATCTACTAAGAAACCTGATTTAGTTCTAGCAGTACCACCAGAATCAGTAATTAATAAGTTTTCTGTTTGTGTTTCTAAAAATGATAGTGAAGTTGTTTCTTCTAATCCATCAATTCTTTCTTCAAGTCTAGCAATGTCTTGCATTCTAAATCTTTTGTACTTAAGTGTTTTTACACTAGCATCTGAATCTGATATACCATAACCATTCATATTTACTTCAAATAGATTTAAAGTATCATTAGGTATAGGTGGTAGTTGTCTAGCAAAACCTGCCTGACCTGAAACAAGTTTTAATGTTCCATCAATACTTGCAACAACTCTATCTGCTCTCGGTAAATAGTATTCGACATCTGTATTTACAATATCACCTGTTGTAGGTAAATCGTGAGTATGAGTAAATGCACCCGCAGACGAACCACTATCAGATGCTTTTATACCTCTAAAATCAACTACGTCTCTTAAATTTACGATTGTTCTTTGGTCTGGTCTATAATCAGGAATGTTTTCGTATTCTACTTGACCTGTGTATGAGTTTACTGAGAAGAAATCACCTGTCGCACCGTGTGTAAAGTGCTTGTACTTAACATAAACATTACCACTTGGTGCAGTTGCACTTTGTTTTAAGATAATTCTACCAGTCTGATAAAATGCTGGTCTTTGTCCATTATCTAAATCAAAATTAGCACTTATATCATTACCACTTGAACTACCATCTTTTATTTCTTCAATTGTGTAAATATCTGGATGGTCTAGTTTTACATAAGTCAATTGTCCTGCAGTTCCATCAGCAACACCATTTGTAATAGTTGCTCTTGTAACAGTTGATTCTGCAAGTGTTTTTGTTCTTGAAGTACCAGCAGATTTATTTACTTTTGCATAAATTGTGTGTGCTTCATTTCCTAATCCAGAAATAGTTATTGATTGTGAACCTACTGTAGAAAAAGTTGCACCAGTTTCTTGGTTACCACTTGAATCTATTGTAACAATCCAATTAGCAGTATTTACAAAAGTTTCTCCACTTAATGCAGTTAGTGTAAGACTTCCTCCTGTTGCCGTACCTGTAAAAACTCTTTGTACTTCGAAGTTGATATCAGATAAAGTTTTTGGTCTTACTCTAGGCGTAGGGAATACTATTGCACTATTGCTTCCTTCTTTTAATATTGCTTTACTACTTTCTAGTTTTATTTTTAAAAAGTCTGTTGTACCTGTACCAATAGTTTTGGCGTCTCTAAAGTTTTGTCCAGAAGTCATTTGTATATCGTAAAGATATGCTCTAAAATTAACACCATCTTTTGCTATTGAACGAACTCTTACAGTACCAATGATATTACCGCTTGGGTCAGTCGTAGAAGTTGATATATTTACTCTTGCGCCATCAACAGGAATAAGACCTTCAATAGTATCGCAAACAACAAATGAACCATAGTTTACACCAACAGTTTCATTATTAATTGTAGTTGTTGTTCTTGGTTTTGGTATAACAAGTTTTGTTGGTTCGTTTTTCTCGCAACGATATCCATTTATGTATGCAGTTCCTGTAGATACGTTTGCAATTAAATTTGATGATGCTCCTGCGGAATCTGCTTGTAAACTTAATCTAAATGGATTAACAAGATAATTACCAGATTCTTCTCTTGTTCTTAAAGCAAGAACTTTATCTATTTGATTGTAACTATCTATACCAGTTACTTGTTCTACTATTTCACCAGCAACTATGCTACAATAGAAAACAAAGTTTTGTGTTCCTGTAACATCTGATTTTCTTGTAAGTGTTAAATTAATTCTATATCTGTCCGCACCTGGGGCAGTTGTGTTTGGTACTGCACCTTGATTATCATACAATGCGGCATCGTCCGCAAACGTGACTATATCTTCTGTGACTACAAAACCAACTATTTCTGTTGGAAACTTAGAATATTTTCTTAATAAAACAGATTGGTTTTTAGCAAAAACAAAATGTCCTCTTACAAAGAAATCACCAGAACCATTACTGATTAATGTACCTTGTCCTGTTGCCGGGTTTGCAGTAGTGTTCGTTGATTGAACTGTTAAAGTTGTTGCACCTGAAGTAATGTTTTCTCCGGGAGTAAATCTTACGGGCGTAGTACCACCTAAACCACTTGTACTTGTATCAGTATATTGCACAAAGATAGTTGCAGGGTCACCAGTTGCTGAAACACTTGCAGACAATTCTGCTAAACTTGTATCTGTAACTGCTTGTGCTACTCGAATAACTCGTGCTTTAACACTTGATGTGGCACCAGTAAATTCTAATCCAACAAGTGAAGTGACTTGGTCATCTGTAATAGTGCTTGATAATTTAACAAACTCATATGAGTTATCAACTGTTGGACCACCAGGATTAACTGCGGCACCATCTTTAAATACATGTCTACCGAGTCGTGCAATTTCTTCTTGAGTTATAGTTTGCGATTGAGTAAGTTCTCTTGCTTGGACTGCCCTACCAGAGTTGAATAATATTCTATGATAATTATCACTATCTGCGAAGTCATCTTTATAGGTAACTCCGAATGTATTTTTAGTAAATGTTGTTGCCATAGTATTATACCTGTATTACGATTTTAATATCTTCTGTTTGTTCTGCAGACCTTGTAATCGCCGCACGATTATCAATGTATAGTAAATCACCAGTAAATGGATTGACTTCTGCTTTTATAAATGCGGCAGTACCACTATCATATCCAGATGATGCTTCTATATTACCACCACCTGTTCCGTCTGATTCTGTTAGTGCCTCACCAGCAATAAAGTTTGCAAATCCTGTTGAGTCGTTTTGATGATAGAACAATGCAGTTCCACCACCTGAACCTGAATCTTTATCTACAATTGCTTTTGCACCTGATGTACCACCAACAATTGTTTTATCTTCTGTAAAGTTAGCGGAAACAGATGCCATTTGTAATCCTCTTACTGCTCTACCTGTTGATGCAGAAAACAATGTACCACCACCAGAGTCTGAATCACCAGAGTAATGTCTACCTTGAACCATTAACTGTCTAAATACATTTCCTGATGAATCAACTTTTGGATTCTTTAATAATCCTACTTGTCTAAAATCTTGTCCAATAATAAAATCAAGACTTTCTTCACCTGATGGTTTAGCATTGAACATTAACGATGATGATTTTAAATCGTCTGTTGGGTTATGTCCAAGTCCCATTGGAGGTGAAAGTATTGGTCTAATCTGAGCATTTTCTGATACAGTACCACCACCAGATATTTTAACACTTGCATAGTTATAATTTTGTCCCATGTTTGCAAGTTTAAAAGTGTTGTCTGAACTATCTGTAACTTTTACATCAACAATTTGATTGTTACTCAAAACCGCAGTTGCTTGTGCGCCAGTACCATCACCTTCAATTGTTAATGTTGGTGTACTAGTGTAATTACCCGGTGTAATAATATCATAACCTACAACTTGACCTTTAATCGCCGCATCTTGCACACCTTTTTGTTCTTGGTCAGAAACAGGAGAGTTTGTATCTATTCCTTCAACTAATTTTACAGGTATAAAGTTTGCAGATTGAAACTTACTTGCATCTAATGAACTAATTGAATACAAAAACTTCCATACATATCCATCAGTTCCTCTAAATGGAGTACCATTTGTACCACCACTAGGTTCTACTGTTGATACTTGCACTACACCAGTCGCACTTTTACCTTGACGAAGACACATGTATACTTGTTGATTATTGTTTAGTACGTAATAAGTATTTGTTGGATATCCTATTGATGCATCATCGTATGCATCGTATACCGAACCAGATGTCCAGTTTGCTCTAGGAACAACTCTTGAAACATCACCAATTAATTTTACTGATTGCATAGAATTTCTAAACTTTATTTCGTCTGATAAATTTCTTAGTGGAGTTGGTGGTGTGTCTGTTGCATTCCATTGCTCTGAACGACCAATCGCCGCATAGTAATTATTACTTGCATCACTATCGTTTATTTTAATCAAATCCGCAACTAATTGTTTTAGCGGGTCTGTTACTATTGCTACCATTTTTTATTCTCCTTATGCTACTGCGCCACCATATGTGCTAAGTATTTGCCAGTTTGTACCTTCCCAGATTAAAACTGCAGATTCGTTTTGTTCTAATGTTAATGTTGTTCCTGGTCCAAAGTTTGCAGGTGT
>Ga0209036_1000909_pt1 | contig 12811 bp, 11 predicted proteins | sample MarorgKNORR_S2LV_3_FD_188222 | JGI IMG/M metagenome (GOLD analysis project Ga0209036, IMG submission 188222) | Marine microbial communities from the Southern Atlantic Ocean, analyzing organic carbon cycling - DCM_A/KNORR_S2/LV (SPAdes) (version 2) | ecosystem: Environmental > Aquatic > Marine >... | reverse complement strand
GTGATATTTTTTACAATACCTTTTACAATTTGGCCTTCTTCAAGATTTTTTAGTAATTCAACTTTAACTTCAGAGTTATTTTTTTCTAATACAGCTTTTCTCGATAGAACAACGTTATTTCTTTTATAGTCAAGTTTAATAACTTTAAAATCTTGAATAGTATTTTCAATATCAGGCGCTTCTTTTACAGGCCTTACATCTACCAATGAACCAGGAAGAAAAGCTTTAACAACATCAACCTCAACTGCAAATCCACCTTTAACCCTATTTTGAATCTTCCCTGTTACAAATTCACCTGTCTCGAGGGCTTCCTCTAACATCTTCCAAGTTGATAATCTTCTTGCTTTTTCTCTAGAAATTCTAGTTTCTCCATACCCATCTTCAACGGCCTCAAGTGCTACCTCAATCTCATCTCCAACTTCAATTTTAGTTTCGCCTTCATTATTTCTAAATTCGTCTATTGATATCATTCCCTCTGATTTAAGACCAACATGAACAGTGACCCAGTCTTTGTCAATATCAAGAACCACTCCAGGTACTATTGAACCTGGTTGCATATCAAGCGTATTTAAACTTTCATCTAATAAGGTTGAAAAAGATTCTGACATTTATATAAGTTCCTTTTTAATTAAATTTTCAGTAAGACTGAATACTTCTTCAAGAGACATTTCTGAAGAGTCAATTATATGAGCATCTTCAGCTGGTAAAAGAGGCGATAATTCTCTTGAGCTATCTTTTAAATCTCTTTTTTCAATATCGGCTATCAGAGCGGGCATATTAACTTCTTGACCACGATTCTGCAACTCTAAATAACGTCTTTTTGCTCTAATTTCTTTAGATGCGGTAAGAAATATTTTTATTTTTGCATCTTTAAAGACCACAGTACCCATATCTCTTCCATCAGCTACTAGCCCTTTTTCATTATAAAAATTCCTTTGAATATCAAATAATGATCTTCTTACTTCTTTTTTGGCGCTATGTTTAGATGCTATTTTTGCAATATTTTCTGACCTTAGATGATTCGTTATTTCTTTTCCTTGATAAATAACATGTACGCTATCTTCTCTAGAAATAAAAGATATATCTTTGCTAATTTTTTTATTAATTTCATCTATATCAAACTTTGAATGAGATAAGAAAGCATAAAGTCTATATAAGAGTCCGCTATCAAGAATGTCAAATCCAAATCGATGCGCTATGCTTCTTGATAATGCTCCCTTTCCTGATGCTGAAGGACCATCTATCGTTACCACATTAATTTTTTTCATCAATTTTCATACCTAAAGAATTCATTATATTCCTAAAATTTGGAAATGAGGTTTCAATATTTTTGCAGTTTTCTACAGATATTCCTTTTTTTGATCTAATTCCTGCTATTAAAAAACTCATTGCAATTCTATGATCATCAAAAGAATTAATTTTATCTTCTGAATCTATTTTTTCTTTTGTTCCAGTTATATTTAAACCATCCTCAAATATTTCATGAATTATATTTAATTTGCTTAGTCCATTTGATATAGCATTTAATCTATCTGATTCTTTAACTCTTAATTCAGATGCATTACTGATTTTAGTCACGCCATCAGCAAAAGCTGCAGCAATGCTTAATATGGGTATTTCGTCGATTATATTTGGGATTATATTCTTAGGTACCTGAACACCGGTTAATTTAGAAGATTTAACAACTATGTCTCCAACCTCTTCATTAGATTCAATTTTTTTATTTTTAATCTGAATATTTGCTCCCATCAATTTTAGTATTTCTAACAACCCACTCCTTGTTTTATTCAGTCCTACATTTTTAATTAAAACTTCTGAATTTAAAGATATTAGGGTGGCTACAATGATAAATGTTGCTGAAGAAAAATCACCAGCGACTTTGTATGAATCTTTCGGAGTTAAGTTATGAAATTTATAATTTATTTCTCCTACATTATCTTTTTGTGTAAAACTAATATCACCTCCAAAATAATCAATCATTCTCTCTGTATGATCTCGTGTTATTTTTGGTTCAATAACTTTTATATTATTCTCTGAGGCTAGCGCTGCTAATAAAAGACATGATTTAACTTGAGCGCTTGCAATAGGCATTTCATATTTAAAGTCATTAGAAATTTTTGAATCAAAGGTAAGAATTGGCAATTTCCCTTTGTTACTGTCAATTTTTGCGCCCATTTGAGTTAAAGGTTGTATAACCCTTTGCATAGGTCTATTAGATAAAGAAGAATCTCCAACTAATTTAGATCTTAGACCTAAGCCTGAAATTAATCCTAAGATAAGCCTAGCACCAGTCCCTGAATTACCAAGATTTAAATCATTAATAGGCTCGTGAAATGGGATATTTCTTTTATTTAAAAATACTTTTTCTTGATCTTTTTTAATTGATGCTCCAATTTCATTTAAAGCATTAAGAGTTGAATTAGGATCAGCTGAATCTAGAAACCCATCTATCTCCATATCACAATTTAATATTGAACCAATAATTAGTATTCTTTGAGAAATAGACTTATCACCAGGACAAACAATTTCACCAGACATTTTATTGATTTGATGGGATACTAAATTCAAAATTTATCTTCTTTAAAAGATTTAATCTCATCAAGTTCATTTTTAAGAAATTCAAGATGGGAGAAAATATCAGGGATTTGTTTTGTTTCAGAAATAAGCTCTAATAAATTATTAAGTGACACTTGCATACCAGCAAGTGCTTTTATTAAATCTACTCTATTAAGAGTAAAAATATCGCTCCACATTTCTGGATTTGAACCACTTAATCTTAAAAATTCTTTTAAACCTCCGCCTGCATTATCACCAACATCAGTATTTGATAAGCGAATTGAGTCTATTAAAGCATAAGATATCAAATGTGGAAGATGACTCGTCATTGCAAAAACTAAGTCATGCTCGCTAACTGTCATTAGAGAAGTTCTCATTTGAAGAGCATTTTTCCAAAAATTATCTACCTTATCGAAATGTTCTTTGGAACTATCAAAAGGATTACATAAAACATTTTTTTTACCCTGAAAAAGGTTTGCATCTGCTGCTGATAAGCCAGATTTATCAGAACCAGCAATTGGATGAGAAAGAATTATATTAGAAACATTTTTTAATTGAATATGATTCTTTACGCTAGATGTATCTGTAATAGTGATATCTGTATTCCATAATTCTTTTAAGCTATTTAATACCTCTAATGTTTGCTTTGGTGGAACTGCAACAATAATTAAATCAATATCTTTGATATGATTTTTTGAATTTATCTCTTCTAATGAATCAATGCCTTCATCAATAATCTGCTTTTTGACAGCATTGTTTAAAAACTCAAGATTATTATCAAACCCAGCAACTTTGATTCCTTTTGATTTAGAAGCTAACGCAATCGATGCTCCTATCATGCCCACTCCAATAATTAGAATTTTTTCGACGTTCAAGTTCATATATATTCAGGATATGAGCCAAAATTTCTTACAATAGCTCCCGTATCTATAACTTCTTTTATAGCTATTCGAAGTTTCTGATCTTTAATATGTCCTTCACAATCAACAAAGAAATCATGAGAATTAATATTTCCTCTTGAAGGTCGTGTCTCAATCTTACTTAAATTAATTTTCTTTTCGTCAAAAGGTTTTAAAACAGACATAAGAGAACCAGGTTTGTTAGGGGTCTGAATTAAAAAAGAGCTTTTATCTTTGCCAGTTTTTTCAACTTGAGTTTTACCTATTACAAGGAATCTTGTTCTATTTTCAGAGTAATCTTGGATATTCTTTTTTACAAGACGAAGTTTATAATTTTCAACAGCTAATGAATTTACAATACATAATATATTTTTATTTTCTTTAGCATATTTAGCTGCAGCTGCTGAACTTGGCATCTCAAGTCTTTTAATACTTCCTATATTCCTTTCTATCCACTTCGAGCATTGTCCTAGTGCTTGTGGATGTGAAGCAATTGCAAAAGCTTGATTTAAATCAAATTTATTACTAGACGCTAGCTGATGGTCAATATCTAAATATATTTCGCCTATAATTTTGATATCTTTGCTATCTGCCAAACAATTTAGTGTTGTATTAATTACTCCTTCTGATGAATTTTCAACAGGTACAACTCCAATATTTACTTCATCATTTATTACTTGATAAAAAACATCGTCAATAGTGTTTGTTGGAATCCTTATAGCCTGTGATCCAAATTGATTGTGAACAGCTGCCTCAGAATGAGTTCCTTCTGGACCTAGATATGCAATTTTAAGAATTTCTTCTAATGATAAACATCCTGAAATAAGCTCTTTGTATATAGCTCTTATTTTAGAGTCTGGAAGTAAACCCTTTTTATTTGATTTAATAATGTTTCTTAAAATTTTGGTTTCTCTTCCAGGTTTATAAAAGGACTCTTTTGGATCAGATTTAGATTTTATTTTACCTATCGCTACTGCATGAGATGCTCTTTTTTGTATAAGCGCAAGTATTTCTTGATCAATCTTATCAATTTTATCTCTAAAGCTTTTAAGATTTTTTTTTGTCATCTTAGCTATCCATATTTTGATTCAAAATAATCCATAAATTTAATTAATTCCTCAACTCCCTCAAAGGGCATAGCATTATATATGCTTGCTCTCATTCCTCCAACTGACCTATGGCCTTTTAAGTTTAATAATCCGTTTTCTTCTGCATTTGACAAGAATGTCTTATCAAGATCATCATTTGCAAGAAAAAAAGTAACATTCATAATCGATCTATTTTTTATATCTATATTGTTGGAATAAAATGAAGATTCATCAATAAATTTATACAACTCACTAGCTTTTTTATTATTTTGAATACTAAAATAATCTAAGCCACCAGAATCTTTTATCCATTTAAATACTTTTCCTGCCATATACCAGGCAAATGTAGGAGGTGTATTAAGCATTGAATCAGAATTAGAGTGTTCAGAATATTTAAGAATGTTGGGTATATTTTGATCTCCATATTCCATGAATTCGCGATCTATAATTACAATTGTTAAACCTGATGGTCCAATATTTTTTTGAGCTCCAGCATAAATTAATGAAAACTTTGAAACATCTAAAGGCTCACTTAAAATTACAGAAGATGCGTCTGATATGAGAGGTTTATCAATAATTGGTGGTTCATGAATTGCTACTCCTTGAATAGTTTCATTTGGACAAAAATGTAAATATGCAGATTTTTCTGAAACTTTCCAATCGTTTGGATCTGGTGCATATGTAAAGTTCTTGCCCTCAGATGATGCAATAGTATTAACTTTAATTATTTTTGAAGCTTCTGAGATTGCTTTTTTAGACCAAGAACCTGATAAAACATAGTCTGCCTCTTTGGTATTATGTCCAAAATTATAGGGAACCATTGAAAATTGATGAGTTGCTCCGCCTTGAAGAAATAAAACATCGTAATTTTTAGGAATATTTAATATCTCTATGAGATCTTTTTTTGCTTCTATTGCGACTGAGGTATAGATTTCAGATCTATGACTCATCTCCATAATAGATGTACCAGAATTATTAAATTCTAAAAATTCTGACTTTACTTCTTTAAGGACATCTTCAGGGAGAACTGCTGGTCCTGCACAAAAATTCCACTTTCTCATTATTTAATCTTCTTGATTTTCTTCTTCAGGGATCGTGACACACTCAATAAGTTTTTCTTCCTCTTTTGGAGTAATGATTTTAACTCCTTGGGTATTTCTGCTTAATGTTGGCACTTGTGAAACATTGGTTCGAATCATAGTTCCCTTATTACTAATTAACATTATTCCATCTTCTTCTTTGACTAATGCTGCAGCAACCATTAACCCGTTTCTTTCGCTTGTTTTTATAGATATTACTCCTTGACCACCTCTATTATGAGTTGGGAAATCATCTAATTCTGTTTTTTTGCCATAGCCATTTTCCGAAACACATAAAACAGTTTTGGATGAATCTGCAACATTAAGTGAAATTAATTTATGATCTTTTTTTAATTTCATTCCTTTGACTCCTCTTGCTGTTCTTCCCATAGCTCTTACTTTAGATTCATTAAACCTAATTAATTTTCCAGCTGAAGATGCCAATAAAATTTCTTTACTGCCATCAGTTATTGCTGTTCCAATTAATCGATCATCATCATCTAAATTAATTGCCTTAATACCTGACTTCCATTTTCTAGCGAAGAGGCTCAACTTAGTTTTCTTAGTTATTCCTTTTCTTGTAGCCATAAAGATAAACTTATCATCTGAGAATTCTTCAACTGGTAAAATATCGCTTACTCTTTCATCATCATCCAAATTAAGCATGTTAACCAATGGCCTACCTTTTGATGTCCTTGAAGCAACTGGTATTTCATATACCTTTAACCAAAATACCTTACCTTTTGTTGTAAAACAAAGAATTTGAACATGACTACTTAGAACATATAAATTTTGAATTAAATCTTCTTCTTTTACTGCAGCAGCTGCCTTACCTTGACCACCTCTTCTTTGCTCACGATATTCATCTAGAGGTTGAGTCTTAGCATAGCCACTTCTCGATACTGTTAATACTCTTGTCTCTTCAGGAATAAGATCTTCGTTTGTGATTCCTCTTCTTGTATCATTGATTAGGGTTCTTCTGTCATCTCCAAAACTATTTTTAATCTCCTCTAACTCCCCTATCATTAGATCTGTAAGAGTTTGCTTTTCATCCAAAATTTTCTGAAGGCTAAGTATTTTTTCTACAATTTCTGAAAATTCTTTACTTAAATTATCTTGTTCTAAACCGGTAAGTCTTCCCAGTCTTAATTCAAGAATTGCTTTAGCTTGATCTTGAGATAATTTATATTTTTTCCCTTTCAAGCCAAGATCTTTACTAAGACCTTTTGGCTTACATGCATCACTGCCAACTTTTTTAAGAATTGCTTCCACTGGTCCAGATTTCCAAACTTTCTTACATAATTCACTAGCAGCTATTTTTGGATCCTTTGATTTTTTAATTATCGATATAATCTGATCGATATTTGCAATAGCAACCATTAAACCTTCAACTACATGTCCTCTATCTTTTGCTTTTTTAAGATCAAATTTAGTTCTTTTAGTAATAATTTCTTTTCTATGCTTAATAAATGCCTGAAGCATTTCTTTGAGATTAACTTCTTTTGGTTGACCGTCTGAAAGTACTGTGAAATTTATTCCAAAAGACTGTTCAAGTTGAGTTTGTGCAAATAAATTATTTTCAAGAACTTCAACAGAGTCGCCTTTTCTGACTTCAATTACTACTCTCAATCCATCTTTATCTGATTCATCTCGAATTTCAGTTATGCCCTCTATCTTCTTTTCCTTTACTAGCTCTGCAATCTTTTCAAGCATTCTAGCTTTATTAACCATAAATGGGATTTCGTTAATAATTAATGATTTTTTTCCTGATTTATCTTCTTCTATAGAAGTATTAGATCGAACATGAATTATCCCCCTACCAGTTTTATATGCTTCATAAATACCTGCTTTACCATCAATGGTTCCTCCAGTAGGGAAATCAGGTCCAGAAATATCCTTAATTAATTCATCAATAGATATTTTTGGATTATTAATAAGATTAATACATCCGTTTAAAACTTCATTTAGGTTGTGGGGTGGGATATTTGTAGCCATGCCTACAGCAATTCCAGATGAACCATTGACTAAAAGATTTGGGATTTTTGTTGGAAGCACATCAGGTATATATTCACTACCATCATAATTTGGAGAAAAAGATACAGTTTCTTTTTCTATATCTCCAAGCATTTGATCAGTAATTTTTGACATCCTTACTTCTGTATATCTCATTGCCGCTGGTGGATCGCCATCAATTGAACCAAAGTTTCCTTGGCCTTCAACGATTGGATATCTCATAGAAAAATCTTGAGCCATTCTAACCATGGCATCATAGACAGCAGAATCACCATGGGGATGATATTTACCAATAACATCACCAACAACTCTTGCAGATTTCTTATATGGTCTATTGTAGAAATTTTTTAGATCGTACATTGCATATAAGATTCTTCTATGTACCGGCTTTAAACCATCTCTTATATCTGGTAGTGCTCTGCCATGAATAACGCTAAGTGCATAGCTTAGATAAGATTGTTTTAGCTCATCTTCAATGTTTACAGATATAATTTCTTTGGCAAAATCACTCATTTTTCTGCTTATTGAACCTTAAATTTATACACGGATTTTATTACCTAAATTAGGCAATATTTTAACATATTTACAGCAAAAATTACTCTTTAAATTCAGCTACCAAACCGCCTATTGACTCTTTTGCATCACCAAAAAGCATTCTAGTATTTTCTTTAAAGAAAAGTGGATTTTGAACACCTGCAAAACCAGAAGACATTGATCTTTTAAGAACAAAAACAGTCCTTGCATTATGAGCTTCTATTATAGGCATTCCATAAATTGGACTGCCTGGTTCTTCTGTTGCTGATGGATTAACCACATCATTTGCCCCTATTACAACTGCTACATCTACACTATCCATTGATGGATTTACATCATCAGGTTCAACCAAAACATCATATGGAACATTTGCTTCAGCTAATAATACGTTCATATGACCTGGCATTCTTCCAGCAACAGGATGAATACCATATTTTACCTCTGTACCATTTGCTTCAAGGAGCTCTCCAAGTTCACGAACAACGTGCTGGGCTTGTGCTACTGCCATGCCATAACCTGGAATTACCAGAACAGAGCTAGCATTCTCAAGAATTAAATAAGCATCTGAAACATTTATTGGTTTTACTTCGCCCGTTTCTTCAGACTTTGGTCCAGAGGATGAAGATGCATAGCCAACAAATAAAATGTTTCCAATTGATCTGTTCATTGCCTTAGCCATTATTATTGTTAGTATTAATCCACTGGCTCCTACTAATGAACCAGCAACAATAAGAACATTATTTAGAAGAAGTAATCCAGCAAAAGCTGCTGCGATTCCTGAAAAAGAATTTAGCAATGATATAACAACAGGCATATCACCTCCTCCAATAGGAATTACAAATCCAATTCCACCTAACAATGTCAAGATTAATAAAATTGAATAAAAGTCAAAACTGGGAGTAAATATTTTAGCTATTACAATAGAGTAGATTAGATATATTAATGATATATAAAATATAGTCGTAAAAATCTTAGTTATGATTGATGATTTGTCTACCTTTAATCGTTCTGATAATTTTCCATATGCAATTACGCTCCCTGAAAATGTAACTCCACCGATAAAGGTTGTAATCATTATTAATACATACTGAAAAGTATTTGCTGGAAGAGAGTTAAACTCTGACCATGCAATAAAAAAAGTTGCTAACCCCCCAAAGCCATTAAACAAAGCGACCATTTCAGGAATTGAAGTCATTTTTACTTTTAAAGCTATTAAAGATCCAATTATTGCTCCAATACCAATACCAATCAGAATTAACAATGGATTAATAACATTTATTAATGTAATTGAAACCGCAATAAACATTGCAAAAGCTGAGAGAAAATTACCTTTTACTGCGGTATCCTCTTTGCCTAACATTTTTATACCAGTTATAAACAATATAGAAGAAGCTATATAAATGATATTTTGAAATGACGATATGTTTTCAATAAAATTCATGATTATTTTTTCTTAAACATTTTTAACATTCTATTTGTAACTAAATAACCACCAAAAACATTAATTGAAGCAAATGTAACTGCAAGAAAAGCCAATATTTCTTGTAATTGACTATCTGAACCAAGCATTAATGCACCAACAAGTGCAATTCCTGAAATTGCATTTGCACCTGACATTAAAGGAGTATGTAAGGTACTAGGTACTTTAGAAATTAACTCTAAACCAAGATAAATTGAGAGTATTAGTACAAAACCTAAGAGAACATATTCTTCCATTATTCCTTAAACCTCTCATTTTTTATTTCACCATTAAATACCAATACACTGCTTTGAATAATTTCATCATCAAAATCAAAATTAATATTTGAATTGTCTCTATCAAAAAAATCTGTAATCCAATTATTATAATTATTTGATAATGCTAATGAAGCATGATTAGAAACTTTTGCAGCTAAATTTGATATGCCGATAATTTTGACTCCGTTTCTTACAACAATATTATCAACTTCTGAACCCTCAACGTTACCACCGGATTCAACTGCCATATCAAAAATTACACTTCCAGGCATCATTTTATCAATTGTATTATTATCTATAAGTAATGGTGCTGGTCTGCCAAAAAGTTGAGCAGTTGTAATAACAATATCTGATCTTTCACAAACCTTAGATTGGAGTTCTTTTTGTTTATTTATTTGCTCATCTGTTAACTCCTTAGCATAACCTTGATCAGTTTCCCCTGTTTCACCTAAATCTATTTTTACAAATTTAGCTCCGAGTGAATTTACTTGTTCTTCAACAACATCACGAGTATCAAATGCCTCAACCCTAGCGCCTAATCTCTTTGCAGTTGCAATTGCTTGAAGGCCTGCAACCCCAACACCAATAACAAAAACCTTAGCTGGTTTTAATGTTCCGGCAGCAGTCATCATCATTGGCAGTGCTGTTGAAAGATTTTTGGCTGATTCAATAACAGCAACATATCCTGCAAGATTTGCTTGAGAACTTAGAACATCCATTTTTTGAGCTCTTGTAATTCTAGGAATAAATTCCATACTTACAAGGTTAATCTTTAATTTTGAGCACTGATTTATTAATTCTTGATTGTTAAAAGGATTAACCATTCCAAGTATTGTTGAATTTGGTTTTATTAGTTTTAATTCTTCAGTATCTAAAGCTTGATTAGTTATAATAAGATTTCCATTTTTTAAACAGTCTTCTCTCGTACGCTTTTTCAAACCTATATCTTCAAAAACTTTATTACTTGAATTAATACCCAATCCTACATCTTCTTCAAACCAAATTTCTGTCTCTAGATTTAGTAAATTTTTAATAGTATCTTCGTGTATAGGGGATCTAGTATCTGAAGGAATGGAAGATTTTAATGCTGAAATAATCAAAATATGTGTAATTTAAATAATGTAGTGACGTTAATCTTAACAGTTCTGATAAGTCAATTAAAATATAAGTTATGAAATAATGCCTCCTTTAAGAGCTTGTAAATGCAGTTATGCTACATATTAATATTTTTAATATGTTCTTTATTAAATTTATAAGAGTTAAAATACTTGAATGTCAAATATCGATAAACAAGAAATAAAAAAATTTTCAGACATAGCTGATGAATGGTGGAATAAGGATGGAGACTTTAAGCCTCTTCATGTTATAAATCCTCTTAGAGCAAATTATATTAAAGATAAAGTAGATCTAAAAAGAAAAAAAATTTTAGATGTGGGTTGTGGTGGAGGCCTTCTTACAGAAGCATTGCATGATTTTGGAGCTAACGTGACTGGCATTGATGCTGCTGGTCCTGGAATTAAAGTTGCAAAAATACATGCAGAAAAAAATAAAAAAAATATTCAATATTTTGAAAAAACTGCTGAAGAAATAATCAAAGAAAATAAAGGCGCCTATGATGTTGTAACCTGCCTTGAAGTTTTAGAGCATGTGCCTGATCCTAAATCATTAGTTGCAACATGTGTGGATCTTTTGAGGCCTGGAGGATTAATATTTCTATCAACAATTAATAAAAATCCCAGATCTTGGATTACTGCAATTGTTGGAGCTGAATATATCTTTAATCTTTTGCCTAAGGGAACACATGAGTTTGATAAATTTATAAAACCATCTCTTTTAGCTAAATATTTGAGAGATGCTGGAGGAGAATTAATTGAAACTAAAGGAATGTTTTATAACCCAATTACTCATAAAGCAAATCTAAACAATGATTTGGGTGTTAATTATTTAATGTATGGTAAAAAATCATAAGACAAAATTAGTATTATTTGACCTTGATGGAACTTTAATTGATACAGCTCCTGATTTTCTTTTCACATTAAATAAAATACTTTCTAATAATGGAAAGGAAGTCGTCACAAAAGATGAAATAAAATTTCATATATCAGAAGGCACAGCAAAGTTAATAAAAACCTTTTTTAAGATTGAAAGTGATGATATTAATTTTAATAAATATAAAAATGAATTTTTGACTGAATACAAATTAAATTTAATAAAAGACTCAAAACTCTTTGATGGCATGAAATCACTAATCAGATATTTAGATAATAATTCAATTATGTATGGTGTTGTTACGAATAAATATTTTGAATACGCTGAGCCAATAATCAATTCATTTAAAGAATTAAATAACATTAAAGTTATCATTTGTCCTGATCATGTGAAAGTCTCAAAACCAGATCCTGAAGGAATTTTGCTTGCCTGCAAAAAACTAGATATTTCTCCAGAGGATACTATGTATTTAGGAGATCATCTAAATGATTTAAGAGCTGGTAAGGCTGCAGGAACAAAGGTAATAGGATGTTTATACGGGTATTCACTTGATGAAGATAGCCTTAAATCTGATAGTCATACATATGTTAAAAATGTTACAGAAATAATTTCTCACATAGATTAATGAATAAAAATAATTTTCTTCAAGGAAAAAATATTTTAATTACTGGTGCTTCAAGTGGAATTGGGAGGGCTCTTACAAAAAACCTTAGCAAATTAGGTGCAAATATAATTATGCTCTCAAAAAATGAACAGAAACTGGACTCTATTTATGATGAAATTAAAGAAAAATATAAGACGGATCCTTGTATTTTAAAATGTAATTTAATAAATTTGGATGAAAATAAATCTAAAGAAATAGCAAATATCATTTCAGAAAACTATAAAAATTTAGATGCAATAATCCACAATGCTG
>Ga0209036_1000905_pt1 | contig 12821 bp, 8 predicted proteins | sample MarorgKNORR_S2LV_3_FD_188222 | JGI IMG/M metagenome (GOLD analysis project Ga0209036, IMG submission 188222) | Marine microbial communities from the Southern Atlantic Ocean, analyzing organic carbon cycling - DCM_A/KNORR_S2/LV (SPAdes) (version 2) | ecosystem: Environmental > Aquatic > Marine >... | reverse complement strand
GTCGTGGACGGACTACAGTTTCATGGGCCACGAGGCGATCGAGACCCCGAACATCGATCGTCTGGCCAAGCAGAGCCGGTTGTTCAAGCGCGGCTACGTGCCGAGCAGCCTTTGCTGCCCGTCGCTGGCCTCAATGATCACCGGACTGTACCCGCACCAGACCAAGATTACCGGCAACGAACCGCCCATGCCACCGGGAGGTCGCAACAGCGAGCAGTACCGCAAACAGGTGCAGGAATGCGTTTCATTCATCGACGACCAGCCCACCCTGCCACGGCTGCTGGCCAAGCGCGGTTACGTCAGCCACCAGTCCGGCAAATGGTGGCAGGGCCACTACTCACGCGGCGGCTTCACCCTCGGCATGACACACGGCGATCCCAAGCGCGGCGGTCGTCACGGCGATGTCGGACTCAAGATCGGACGCGAGGGGATGGACGAAATTTTTGACTTTATCGAGGATGCCGGCGACAAACCGTTTTTCGTTTGGTACGCGCCGTTTCTCCCCCATACCCCGCATAATCCGCCCAAGCGTCTGCTCGACAAGTACGCCAAGAAAACTGAGTCCAAGTTTATCGCCCGTTACTGGGCCATGTGCGAGTGGTTCGATGAGACCTGCGGCCAACTGCTCGATCATCTCGACGAGAAAAAACTGGCCGACGACACCATCGTCCTCTACGTCACCGACAACGGCTGGATCCAGCGCGCCGACAACGGACGGTATGCCCCGCGCTCCAAGCGCTCGCAATACGACGGCGGCCTCCGCACCCCGATCATGGTTCGTTGGCCCGGCAAAGTGAAACCGGAGGATCGCCCCGAGTTGGCCAACAGCATTGATCTCGCTCCTACCATCCTCAAGGCGTGCGGCCTCGCCTCAACGAAGGCCATGCAGGGCATCGACCTTCTCGACGACACGGCCTTGGCCAAGCGCAAATCGACCTACGGCGCCATCTACCTGCACAACGCCGTCGACATCCACAAGCCAAGCGCGAACCTCACCTATCGCTGGTTGATCAACGGCGACTGGAAACTCATCCTGCCCCACAAGGAAAACGTCACCAACAAGGCCAAGCATAAGGGCACGGGCGAAATCGAACTCTACAACTTGGCCAAGGATCCCCACGAACGCAACAACTTGGCCAAGACCAGACAGGGCCGAACCAAGCGCTTGGCCAAGCAGCTAAACAAACTCCTGCCGGAATAGTTGATCGATCAAAGGTAAGTTTAACCCTAACAGGCTGAAAGCCTGAGTCTACGCAGCCAAGGTCAACGCCCTCGGTGAACGTATGATGCCCTGTCGGGGCACTTCAACACCGCATGCCATGATAACGCTTGAACACCCCTTCAGGGGTGATGACTTGCTCGCGTGTGATGCGGGGGTGCCACCGGCTAAACAAAAGTCGCCCTTCAGGCGACACCCCGGCGCCTTCCGAAACCAAGCGCTTGGCCAAGCGGGTGACATTTCTCCCAATCTTGTTGCCTGAGGTGGGTTTTGTGCCTAGGCTATCGGCCGTTCTCACGGAACAACGATTTTTAACACTAAATAGACATGGCTAAACCTGTTTACCACTCCAGCATCGAGGGAGCACAACACGGCGGCAAGGGACTTGAGGGCTTCCTCACCTTTGCCAAGGAAGCCGGCGCAGCCGGGGCGCAACCGAGCAACTACATGCTCGAGGACGGCGACTCTGGCGAGAAATTCAAGAGCGCCAGCGATATTAAGGACATCTTTGAAAAACACGGCCTCAAGCTCGACGGCGTCAGCGGCCACTGCCCGTTCTGGGTGCACACCAGCGCTTGGACCGGCACCCGCAGCGGCCACCCGTTCATCCACGGCCCGAATCAGGACAAGAGCCCGGAAGAACTGGAGCAGTGGTATGAGTCGTATCTGCTTCGTTTGATGGATCTCTCTGCCGAACTGGGTATCAAGATTTTGCCGATGTTCTGGGGTGTGACTCAGGGTTGGGAGTTGGCCACCGGCTATCCGTGGGGATTCTGGGCCGGGCCGGGCTTTGACCTAGTCAAGGAGGGGCAGGAGCGGTTCGCCACCAAGACCGAAAAACTCCGTGCGCACGCCAATCAACTTGGCATTTATCTCGCGCACGAGATTCACCCGGGAACCGCCGCGATGTGCGCGGAGGAGTTTGGGCGACTCGTGGACAGTTGTGACGGCGACAAGTGCCTGACCGTCAACGCCGACCCTTCACATTGCTGGGAAGGTGAGGAATGGGAGGCACGTTTCACCCACCCCGCCGTGGCAGACCGTGTCTACGGTTGTCACGTGAAAAACTACGTCGTGCGCCCGGGTGTGCCACTGCGCAAGGGCGAACCGAATTGGCGTAATCGCGCGATGCAGTTTACCGACCTTGGCAGCGGCGACATCAACATGGTTCGCTACGTCGAGATGCTTATCAACATCGGCTATCCGGCCCGATACATGAAAGTCAACGGCACCGACACCGCCCCGCTCATCGCCGAGACGGAGAGCAACTACCGCGACCCGGATGCCACCGCCATCGAGGGCATCCAATACGTACGCGACAACCTCTGCTTCCCCGTCGCAGAAGGCTCCTTCGAAGACGAAATGGGGGCTTAATTCATCTCCCAATTAATCAAATAAAAAGCCCGGCCAAGTTGCCGGGCTTTTTTCGTGACCGAGACTAAAAATCTTAGGCCTTCAACTCGTCCACTTCCATGAAGGCGTAGCAGAGCATGTGCGCGATGCCCATTTGGCAATCCTCTGCCCGGCCGTAGTGAGTGTCGTCGATCACGATCGTCTCGCTGGCAATCTCTGCCAACTTGCCCCGCTTACCTCCCACCATAGCGATGGTGTAAAGGTCGTTGGCTTTCGCCCACTCGAACGCCTTGACCAGGTTCGGCGAACTACCGCTGACGCTCATCGTCAGCGCGATGTCTCCGGCTTGACCGTAGTTTTCGAGTTGGCGAACGAATATATCCTCGTAAGCGTAGTCGTTGCCGATTGCCGTCATCCAGCTCACGTTGTCGTTGAGCGACAGCACCTTGAAGCGTTTGCCAAGCGCATCGGACGATCCCTTGCCAAGGTCGGTCACAAAATGCGATGAGTTCGAAGCACTGCCCCCGTTGCCGAACACGAAAATCTGCCGACCCTCGGCGTGGGCTTCCTTTAGCTTTAGGATGACCGACTCGACCTGCTCCACAGGGATGGAGTCGAGTGCCGCCTTTTGTGCCTCGATGTAACTGGCTATCCAATCACGCATAAATGGATTGTCGCAAACTTCAGCCGCTGGTCAAAGCCAAATGCAGCGCACCGACCGGCACAGCGTCCTCGGCGAGCTTGGCCAAGCGGACGCTAGGGCCGGGGCGAAGCACCTCCATGATCGCTTGGCCAAGCGCGGACTCAACCCCACCCCTCAATGGCTCCCCTAAATTGGAAAGGCCACCTCCGAGGATTATCACAGTCGGATTCATCAGGTGCACAACGTGGGACAGCCCAAAGGCGAACTCTCGGCACACGTCAGAGAGCATCGCCCGGGCGCCCTCGTCGCCTTCCTCAATCGCTTGCAGCCAGTGCCTGGCCTCCCCTTCCTCGCGCTTGGCCAGGGGCTTGGTCAAGGGCGAACTGGGATTGGCTTGCACGTACTCTCGCAATCGGCGATCGACCGCCCAACCGGAGCACCTCGACTCCAGGGTTTCCCCCTCCGGGCTCAATCGCACATGTCCAATTTCTGTCTCGGTTGGTGATGCCCCGTGATACAACTCCCCGTCGATCACCAACCCGCCGCCGATGCCACTGCCAAGCGTAACATAAAACACCGGCGATTCACCCTGACCCGCCCCGTCACGGGCCTCGCCCAGCGCCGCCGTATTGGCGTCATTGTCAATATGCACCGGCAGCCCTCCCGCTTGATCACTCAACCAATCACGAAGCGGGAAATCGTCCCAGCCATTGATCTGATGCGAGCAGCAGGTTCGGCCGGTCTCACGATTGATTGGTCCACCGAACCCGACCCCGATGGCACGCACCGCGTTGTCGGCTTGCACCTCCCGCAACGCTTCGGAAATTTGTTCGCGAATCCCTTCCCCGCCCTGCGCCTTGTCCGCTGTAAATCTATGTCGATCAACAATCCGAGCCCGGTCATCGCCGGTGACCACCTGGATTTTTGTTCCGCCAATTTCGATCCCAACGTAAACGGATTCCATGAACGCCGGTTATCCCCTGTGCCGGGACGGATGTCGAGAGGGGCATTTTGGAATTGCCATTTTCGCCTCGATGGCTTGCACTTCCGCGCATGCATTCCTTGCGTATTTTCAAATCTCTCGCGTTCGTATTATCGCTGTCGATTGCCGGCAGCGCCGTGGCCCATCCGGATCAGGCCGCCGCAGAAATGGCCGACGCGGCCAATGCATTTCTCGCCACGCTCAAGCCGGAACAAAAGGCCAAGGCCACCTTTAAACTCGACGACAACAACCGCACCCGCTGGCATTTCGTCCCGACAGAGATGCATGCCCGCCACGGGTTGTCGTTCCGCGAAATGCAGCAGGATCAGCAACACATGGCCTACGCCCTGTTGGCGTCCGTGATGAGTGCCAAGGGCCTGCAGAAGAGCGCGCAAATCATGAGCCTCGAGCAAATTCTCCACGATGCCAACCCAAAGGGCCGCTTTGCCCGTGACCCGAAGTGGTACTTCGTCAGCATCTTCGGCAAGCCAAGCGCGGAAGGCACTTGGGGCTGGCGATTCGAGGGGCATCACCTGTCGCTTAGTTTCACAGTAGTCGAGGGCCATATTGCCAGCATCACGCCGTCATTCTGGGGCACTAATCCAGGCAAGGTACTGGACGGCCCGCGCAAGGGTTTACAGGTATTGTCCAGAGAGGAAAACAGCGCTCGGGCCCTGGCTCAGTCACTCACCAAAAAACAAAGTGCCGGTATTTTTGCCGACAAGGCACCCGCCGACATCATCACCAAAGCCGATCGCAAGGCCAAGCGCCTCGAGCCGCTTGGCATCTCCGCCTCCAAGATGAAGAAAAAACAGGTGACCCAACTCTGGGGCATCATCGAGGAGTACCTGCGCAACTACCGCCCCGATATCGCCGATGAGGCCTTGGCCGACCTCGAGAATGTGGATTTGAAGGACATTCACTTCGGGTGGGCCGGCTCGCTCAAGGTCGGCGAAGGTCACTACTACCGGATTCAGGCACCGGACTTTTTGATCGAGTACGACAACACGCAGAATAATGCCAACCACGTGCACTGTGTCATTCGCGATTTGAAGAACGATTTCGGTGACGATCTACTGCGGCAGCACTACGAGAAGCACCACAAAAAGTAGCCTCCGGTTTCACATCAGACTTTTGCAGGGCCGGGCGTGCGGTTAATGTACCCCGGCCTTGGTCTTTCCATAGCGCTTGGCCAAGCGCAGGCTGACACCCATTGAACGAGATATCGACCATTCCAACTGCCGCTGCAGAACCGATCACACGCCCCGAAATTGGGCAGCGTGTTACAATGCAAATCGACGACATCGCATTCGGCGGCGAAGGCGTTGGCCGGGTGGATGGATTCGTCGTGTTCGTGCCACTCGTGATCGAGGGCGAAACCGTCGAGGCAACTATCACCGAGGTTAAGAAAAACTTTGCACGGGCCGAGTTGGAAAAAGTCGTCACCGCAGCGGACTCACGCATCGAGCCGGAATGTAAATACTTCGGGGACTGCGGCGGCTGCCAATATCAGCACATGAGCTATGAGGCGCAGCTCGGGATGAAACAAAAACAGGTAGCCGACCTCTTCGAGCGCATCGGAGGCTTCTCACAGGACAAGGTCGCCCCGGTTATTCCCTGCCCTCAGCCCTACTACTACCGCAATCGGATCCTCGTCCGCAGCCAATGGAACGGTAAGGCGAAGAAATTGCTGGTCGGTTTCCGCAAGCGCAACTCCCACTGGGTGGTGGAGATTGACGACTGCAAGATCGCCGAACCGGCACTCAACGCCCAGATCCCGGAAGTCCGCGCCAACCCGCCCAAGCGAGGTGGTATCAAGGTTAATTTGCGGATCACCCCCGAGGACTGGATCGTACCGGATCATTCCTTTTTCCAAACCAACTATTTCATGCTGCCACGCATGGTCGAGGCGGTGCGCAAGGTATTTCAGTCCAACGGCTCGGAATACCTGATCGACACCTACTGCGGTGTTGGATTCTTTGCAATCGAGCTGGCTAGCTTGGCCAAGCGCTATGCCGGGGTGGAATACGACAAGGGCGCCATAAAGGCCGCCCGTGAAAACGCAATAAAGTTTGGTGGAGACAACGGCGAGTTTATCGAGGGACGCACGGAGGATTTGCTCCCCGGCCTCCTGGCTAAGTTTGATGCCCAAAATACCAGCGTCATTCTCGACCCACCCCGCCGGGGTTGTGCACCGGCAGCATTGGAGCAACTCCGCGAGGTTCGCCCAGCACAGGTGATCTACATCTCGTGCCACCCAGCCACGCTGGCGCGGGATTTGAACATTCTCTGCGCTGACGGGGTCTATCGACTCGAGCAGGTCATCCCCATCGACATGTTCCCCCATACCCAACACGTCGAATGCATCACCGATCTGCGATTGAACAAACCAAGTGAACCGGAATCACATGAATCACAGGACTAAAACCGCCTTGTCAAAATAGAGCGGTAGGTTTCAACTGCTCCCGCAACCGTTCTGATGTCAGACAACAACAACCCGTTGAATTCATTTGCCGCCACGCGACTGCCCTGGGTGGTGGCCGCAGGTGCGCTGGTGCTTTACCTCGCCACTCTCCATTCGTGGATTAGCTTTGCCAGCCTGCCAGCCGTCTCACATGTGGGTGGTTGGCATGATCTTCCCCAGACCAAGCAACCGCTGCTTTACCTCGTCACTCTCCCGCTGAAGTTACTGCCGACATCGGCACTGCCGTTCGCGATGAACGGGCTTGCTGCGGTTTTTGGAGCGCTCACGCTTGCATTGCTGGTACGCTCTGTCGCCCTCCTCCCACACGACCGGACGAAGGAACAGCGTCAAAGGGAGCAAAGTGAACACTCGCTTTTAAGCATCGGCCTAAACTGGATGCCGCCGTTATTCGGCGCGTTAGTATGTGGGTTTCAGCTAAGTTTCTGGCAGCACTCGACCTCCGGCACCGGGGAGATTCTAAACCTGCTGTTATTCGCATACGTTATCCGCTGCCTGCTTGAATACCGGCTTGATCACAAATCAGGCTGGCTGATCCGCGCCACAGCGGTGTTTGCAATCAGCATCCCGAACAACTGGGGCATGATCGGCTTCCTCCCATTGTTCGGTGTGGCGCTTTTGTGGACGGGCCGCATGCGGCTCTTCCGCGAAGGGCTTTGGTTGAAATTGCTGTTCACCGGCATCGCCGGCCTGTCCCTTTACCTGCTGCTGCCGCTGGTGGCTGTAATGACCGGTAGCGGATACAGCTTTACCGAGGTTTTGACGGATAACTTGGGGGATCAAAAATCGTTCCTGTCCAACCTGTTTAGCAACCGACTCGTCGTTATGGTCATGGCCTGCACGTCGATCCTGCCGCTTCTGCTACTCGGTATCCGTTGGCCGGTCAGTTTTGGGGATACCAACGCCGCTGCATCCGCCATCACCACCGTCCTGTTGCGCTTGGTTCACTTCCTGTTTTTGGTCGCCTGTGTTTACACGGCATTCGACCACCTGTTCAGTCCCCGCAAACTCGTCAAGGCCCAGCAGGTCGTTGGAATCGGGGCACCGTTTATCACGTTCTATTACCTTGGCAGTTTGTCCGCCGGATATTTCCTCGGCTACCTGCTCCTGCTATTTGGCAAAGAAGATGCCAGGCGTTGGCAGAAACCGACTGAATTTAACAAGGCACTCAACCGCGGAGCCTACGGCGGCCTGTCGGTTGCCGCGCTGGTGGTGGCAGCCTTGCTTGCGTGGCAAAACATCGGAGCAGTCTGGACGCACAATAAAAACGATGTCACCGGGATTTACACAAAGTGGCTTTCGGCCAAGCTCCCGAAAGTATCCGCCGTCCTTTTGAGCGACGGCGACATGAGCCCCCAGCGTCAGCTATTAAAAGCTGAACTGGCCCGATACAATCGCGAAAACACCCCGCTGCTCGTGGACACACATCGCTTGGCTTCCCCGAGATATCACGCGCACTTGGCCAAGCTCAGTCCTGCTTGGCCTGCCCTCTCGGACGAAGTCGCTGACTCCGTTCGCGTGGACGAATTCCTTATCCTCGATAAGCTTCACGAGGTCGCTGACAAGACGCCTATCTTCTACACCCATCCCAGCTTCGGATATTTTTTCGAGCAATTTCACGGCCAACCTGAGAATGGGCTCTTCCGCTTGGCCAAGTACGACCTTGGCGGCGAATCGCTGGACAAACCCAGGCTTTCTTCCACCGCAGCCGGATCGGAGACTGAGCGACTGGCATCGATTAAGTCCACCTTCTCCGACTTGGCCGACGAAGCCGGCGACCTTCAGCAATCCAACTTTCAGGACACGCTCATCATCATGAGCTGGCTGTCCCGAAACGTAAACGCACGCGGAGTGGAACTGGCCCGAAGCAACCGTCCCAGCGAGGCAGAGGCGATGTACCGTGCTGCCAACGAATTGTTCAAGGGAAGCCCCGGGGGCAACATCACAGCACAGGCAAACCTACGGCATCTGTTCGAGATGCAAAACAATACTAATCCGGAAATCGAGTTCACCGAAAATCTCGCTGAAATGTTGAGCGAGCAAAAACTGCTTTCGATTTCCCAAATCAATCATACATTAAAAACGTACGGCCCGCTGGATGAACCCAACGCCTGTTTGCTGCTTGGCCAGTTTTTTGAAAGCCAATCCCAGATTCGCCAGGCCTATCACGAACTGGTTCGTGCGACGGAACTGACCACCACTGATCCGGAGCCGCTTCTGTTTGTCGCCAACATGTTCGTTGCCTACGGCATGCCGGACAAGACTCAGCCATTCATCGACAAGCTCCGCACAATGAAACAGGCCAAGCCGTTCCAGATTGAACAGGAGATGCGGCTAATCAAAATCGAGACCGGAGTCCGCCTCATCCAAGACGACCTTGAGACCGCAGAAAAATATTTAACCGGGCAACTACAACCCCACATGGACACCCTGCCCGGCCTGCGAACTCTTCTCGGGTTTTACATGGACAACGAGCTGCCGGAGAAGGCACTTCCCATTCTGGATCTTTGGATCAAGGAGAACCCGAATGACATCGACGCCCAGGTCGGAAGAGGCCTCCTACTCGCGCAACTCAAGAAATTCGACGATGCCATTAGTGCGCTGGAGACCGCGTTCGAAGATTCAAGCGGCAGCGCAAAAGCGAACATACGATCCCAGTTGGCAGCCGTGCTTGTTGAGAAAGGCGAATTCGACACGGCATTGAACCATATCAACGATGCCCTCGATAACGACCCCGAGTCCGGAAAGTTTCTTTACCAAAAGGCAACCATCTTCATGCAAATGAAGGAACACGAAAATGCCATTCCCATCTTCGATGATCTGCTCGCATTGAATGAATGGAATCATGAAGTGCTCGCCAATCGGGCAGAGTCCTTCATGGCCACCAAGCAGTACGCAAACGCGAAAGAGGATTACGAAAAACTGCAATCCCTCACCCCGAACGATCCCCGCATGTACCTACGATTCGCCCAGATTGCCGAGGCACAAAACTCCGCCGCCGAGGAACTCAAGAATTACGAGTTGTTCCTGAAGTATCTCGAGCAGGATTCCGTGCCGGCCACCGAGCTGGAACAGATCCAAAAACGGGTGGAAGAACTTCGAGCGGCGCAGGATGCCACTCCGTAATCCATGCGCGTGGCGCATGTCATCACCCGGTTGATCGTAGGCGGTGCACAGGAAAACACCGTCGCAACAGTTTTCGGGCTTCACCGAAAAGCGGATGTCACAGTGCGTCTTTACTCTGGCCCCACCACCGGCCCTGAGGGTTCACTCGAGTCGGGCGTCCGGGATATCGAGGGCCTTTTACATCTGATTCCATCTCTCATCCGCCCGGTTCATCCACTCCGGGATTTTCTTGCCTACTGCCACTTGGTTCGTGAGTTCAAAAACTTTCGTCCCGACATCGTCCACACTCACAGCGGCAAAGCCGGCCTCATCGGTCGCCTAGCTGCAAAAAGAGCCGGAGTTCCGCTGATAATCCATTCCATTCACGGCCCTTCCTTCGGGCCATTTCAGGGGCGGATCGCCAACGCCCTATTCAGCGAAGCCGAACGATTTGCAGGATCGAGAACCGACCATTTCATCACGGTTGCCAACGCGATGAGAGACCAGTATCTCGCCGCCGGAATTGGCAGCAGGGAGGACTACACTCAAATCTTCAGCGGCTTCCCACTTGAGCCCTACTTGGCCACTGAGAACGCTCCATCGATCCGAAAGAAACTTGGCCTGCTAAACGACGATTTTGTGGTTGGCAAAATCGCCAGACTGTTCGAGTTGAAAGGGCACGAAGACCTGTTTGCGGTTGCCCCCCGCTTGGCCAAGCGGGTTCCCAACATCCGGTTTCTGCTCGTGGGCGACGGTGTGTGGCGGGAGAGTTTCGAGCGCTTGGCCAAGCGCATCGGCTGCGAGGAAAACTTCGTGTTCACCGGCCTGGTCCCGCCCAAAGACATCCCGTCACTCGTGGGCGTCATGGATTGCCTCGTGCATCTCTCCCGCAGGGAAGGTCTGCCCCGCGCCCTGCCGCAGGCGATGGCAGCGGGCAAGCCGGTGGTGGCTTTCGACTGCGATGGAGCCGGAGAAGTCTGCCTCGATGGAGAAACCGGGGCGCTTATCCACCCGGGTGACTTGGCCAAGTTGGAGGACAGTCTCGTGCGCTTGGCCAAGGACGAAGCCCTGCGGCAATCGCTTGGCCAATCGGCCCAGGTGTTCGTGAAGGAAAAGTTTACCGTCGAGCGACTGGTCGAGGACCAATATCAGCTTTACCAACGCCTGCTCTCCAAGCGCTAGGCGAGGATCGAACTGACGTGCCAACGCTCACGCTTGGCCGGGCCGAGTCGATGTTTGGCGCCCATCGCGCCCACCATCGTGTTGTATACATCGAGCCCCTCAGCCCCGACGTCCATGATCTCACCGGTTTTGAAGCGGCCATTGGCGCCGGTGATCGCGTGGAACACTCCTGAGAGTTCGCGCTTGGAATCGTTGTGACGCCCATCGCCGGACTCGGTGGAGATGGTGATCATCGAGTTCTCCAGAATCGACTTCCCGTTGGCTTCCTTCTCCGAATCGAGTCGATTGAGGAAATAGGCGACCTCGTGCATTTTCATGTGGGCATGGGCGCGAAGTTGCTCGTTCTGTTTCTTCTCACCGAACTTGTGCCACCACTCGTGACTGCAGCCCTGGTCTCCCGAGGCATTCAATTGCTTGGGATCGTTGAACTCAAAAATCTTCCGGCCATCGTATTCGTAGTCGCCCACCAAGCGAATACGCTCTCCGGCAGCCAGGAACGTAATCGAACCAAACCGCACGCGATCCATTTGAACGGATAAAGCGTAAAGGTCGGCCATCAGGTGCCACTCGGTGGTCAATTCCTCCAGTGTGATGTCGATGCCCTGCCCCCCGGGATCTGCCTGCCCTCCATGCAACACCTTGGACCGAGGCGGCAGCTTCGGCCCTTCGCTGTTGCGATGTTTCATCTCGAAAGCACGCAACTCATACTCACGGATTCGCTCGAGGTGCTCGGCCACACGGGTCTTGGATGCACTCCCAAGCGGAGAGTTTGCCCCGGTGTAAAACTTGTATTGATCCACCACGGAATCGAGCACGCTACGCTTGAGTCGTTGCTTCCTCGCATCACCATCAGTGCCGGCGTTGACGACACCAAACACCCGGTCAAACAGATCACGCGGTTTTTCCTGCATGGTGCCGGCCACCGTGCCATCAAGATTGTAACTATGCAGATAACGTCCGACGCGGCTGCGCCGAAAATAGGTTCCCCCGATCAACGTCGGCACCATGCCCGGCGGGAGTCCATCCGGATGATGCGCCTGACGCACGACCTGATCGATTGACGGCCCACCTGCCTTGGCTTCGCCTCCGGCCGGCATCGCCGTGAACGAACCGGTGGCCCCGTCGAAGTGAGCGTTGATCCCGCTGACATCGCATCGCACCTGATCGACATTCCGCATGATGAGCAACTTGTCGCGAAGAGGCTTGAGCGGCTCGAGCACCCCCTCGTATCCCTCCTTTTGGAGCGGAGCCGGTATTCCCAGGCCAAAGAACACGTTGAATGCCCGCACCGGAACATCCTTCGCAGCGGTGCTTGCTGCGGAGAACGCCATTTCCTCAAGCAACGGCAACCCAACCGAGATGCCGCCCAGCCCCTTGAGCATCGTTCGTCGATTCATTGGTTTACTCTTCATCGTCAGATTCGGTTTGTGTTTTTTGAACTAAATCGCTTTTGACAATCGCGCGAATCACACTGGCGTAAGTACCACCACCCTTCTGCGCCTCTTGATGTATCTTGTCAAGGGCGAGCGCATCCGGTTGGCCAAGCGGGCGGCCAAGCGCAAACTGGGCGACCTTCCATGTTAAACACTGACTCACCCGGTCGCTGCCCGAAAGCAGGTTCAGCAACTCCGCCGAGGTCTTGTATGGCACCGGCTTGGCCGTGCCTGGAAACAAAATCTCGCCATCCTCCCGGAGCTTGTTTCCGTGTTCATCCTTCCGGTGAAACGCACCGATGCCATCGAACATCTCCAATCCATACGCCAATGGCTCAAACTTGCCGTGACAACCTCCACAGGACTTGTTCGCCACGCGGTCCGCCGCGATCGAGCGTTGCGTCAGGCCAGGCTTGGTCGGC
>Ga0209036_1000901_pt1 | contig 12861 bp, 6 predicted proteins | sample MarorgKNORR_S2LV_3_FD_188222 | JGI IMG/M metagenome (GOLD analysis project Ga0209036, IMG submission 188222) | Marine microbial communities from the Southern Atlantic Ocean, analyzing organic carbon cycling - DCM_A/KNORR_S2/LV (SPAdes) (version 2) | ecosystem: Environmental > Aquatic > Marine >... | reverse complement strand
TGAAATCGCCAATGCAACAGAGAGGTTTCTTGTTATTGACGCTCAGGTGGGACAGGCTGCCGGGCCAGTGGCTCAAACATTCCATGAGTTAGTAGGAGTGACTGGAACTGTTGTCACTAAGCTAGATGGAACGGCCAGAGGAGGAGGTGCGCTAAGCGCTGTTTCCGCTACCGGGGCCCCCATAGTCTTCGTAGGAGAGGGAGAGAGAATACAAGATCTTGAGAAGTTTGAGTCGGATCGGTTCATTTCTAGGTTACTAGGCATGGGGGATATCAAGGGTCTGATTGACCTCACACCTGAAGATTTAGATCAGGATGAAGCCATGAGGATCACTCAGAGGATGATGTCTGGTAGATTCACTTTGACTGACATGTACTCGCAAATGGAGATGATGAGCAAGATTGGCACCATGGATAAGTTGCTTTCACACTTGCCGGATAGTATGTTTGGAGGGATGGGTAATCTCAGCACTGGGCAGAAAAAGCAGATGCAGAACAATCTTGAGAAATTCAGGATAATTATGGATTCGATGACCCAGAAGGAGAAGGATGAGCCTTTGTTGCTAAAATCTAGTAGAATAAGGAGGATAGCAAGAGGCTCCGGTGCGACTGAGAAAGATGTCAAAGAGTTACTTGCACAGTGGAATAGGAGCAGGAAGATGATGCGCGGTATGAAGGGCGACAGAAGGTTCCGAAGACAGATGCAGTCCATGATGGACTTCGATGACTCCGAACTAGGCATGGGGTGATCCCGTGGATAGGAGATTTGCCATAGTTGGCAATAGGGCCCCCAGTAGTGGGAAGCTTAACCTGAACGACTTGCCAGGAGATGGTGGACGGATGGACGTCCTTGTGAGGGCGGTAAATTCTGCGCTATTCATCTCTCACGGGATAAGGAAAGATACACAGATTGTTGTCCACCTTATGGGAGGTAGCATACCGAGGAGGGTTTTCTTCGATGGTTGCGAGCTTAGGGGCGTTAGGCCCGATGAGAGATCAATAGCAGGGCACTTCAAATCCCTGATGAAGACCCCAGTTCCTCCTATCGGACATTTCACGGAGGTTTCCAAGGGAATAAGGCAATCCGGTGGCGATATCTATCAGACGCTAAGGGAGTGGAATATGGATGGCGTGGAATCCTATGTTATGGATGCTGGAGGAAGCATTTTCGAAAGTGTTGATGTTGCAGGAAAGTGTGGATTCGTTCTTTCGGATGATTTGGATTTGGACTTAGGGGAGGTAGATTTCCCTCTCGGTTCGTTGTCATTGGGGAGGACTTGGCTACAGGGGCATTCATGCATCTCTGTGATTCATCACATCATTGACTCTCATATCCAATAGGGAAGGCCATCTGGAGACTCATTGATGGAAGACTCTAGCAGTCTTTCACTAATTCCGAGAGGATGGTTAGAAGGCCAGCTACCGAGAGGCGTTATCGACGCCTTTCCGTCATTGATGGCATTGCAGTCTGTTCTTGGAATATCCTCCTCGACTATGGTTGCAGCTCCGACCTCAAATTCTATTCCCTTGGAAGGCGCCTGATCCATGTCAGAGGCACTTCTGTACCATCTCGCGCCCAATGAAACTGTAGTGATGGAACCATTCCACTTCTCTGGTAGGTTCACGTTGAGGAAGATGTCGCCATGATGGAAAGCCGATCTCAACAATGATACTTCGTCATTGCCAGATGGTTTGTTCCCGGTTCCGTTGGGCCTGAGTAAGTTGGGAAGTTGAGCGGGCAGTGATTCTTCGCATTTGGCGACCAGTCTCATTACGACCTCAAGAGTGTCCTCGAAGTTTCTGTGGCTGTATGTCGCTAGGCTGGTGGCGATCGCTGGCATCCCGTACAGGGACGCTTCTCTTGCCGCGGATACGGTACCTGAATGAAGTACATCGACAGATAGATTGGGACCGTGGTTAATTCCAGAGATGCAAAGCTTTGGATCTATTTCTGGAGCCCATGATTTCAGCCCTCCCTCGAGCGCCACGATGACGCAATCACAAGGGCTACCATCTAGGGAGAACATCCTGAGCGGGGGGCCACCCTCCACTCTGATGGCTTCAGAGAGATCTTTTCTCTCTGTGAATTGCATGCCACTTGAAAGAGTCAGTTTCATTCCTGTGGCAGACTGCTCGCTCTGAGGGGCGAGAACCACTACTGGATGTCCTTCCGAATGCAGTCTGGTTACTAGTGAAACTAGGCCATCGGCATCTATGCCATCATCGTTGGTAACAAGGAGATGTGCTTTATTCACATGCGTGCGACAGGCGGGGAGTTCATGAATGCGTGTCTGTATTTTGCGTATTTCTACTCTCTTCCAAGGTGACCATTATAGCTCCCACTAGCATTAATGGGCCACCGATTAATGTCCATGTTCCGATATAAGCCTCCCCGGTTATCGCCCATCCGATCGCCCCTCCAATGACCGGTTCGAATATCAGAGCAACGGAAACCACGATCGGGGAAATCCACCTGAGGGCTGTATTTATGACCGTATGACCGCAAAGTCCTGGGCCGAGGGACAGGTATGCTATCCACGGAAGCCATACAGCATCCATCCAACCTAATGCACTTAGTTCGGGTGTAGCGGAGGTTAGGGCTGTTCCCTCTAGAGAGATCGAGCCTATGGTAAGCATTAGTCCCGCCAAGAGCGTGACTGGGAATGCGTAGATGAATACCGGGGTGCTTCTAGAAGACCTGAGGTGCCTTCCAATCATTAGGTACCCGACAACAGTGACGGCACCCAGGAAAGCCGCCGCGTCTCCAATCAAGGTCACTTGACTGTTACTCTCTACTTCTAGTAGGGCTATGGAAGCCCCGAGAAAACCAATGACGGCGCCGAGGACATGCCCTCTCCTAACTGATGCCCCGATGAGTGGCATTAATGCGACTACGACCAGTGGGTGGCTAGTAACGAAAAGTAGGCTATGGACTAGGCTAGTATGATCTAGGGACCAGATCCAGCTGCCGAAGTGAAGAGCTAGGAAGATGGCTGAAACTGACATCAGTAGCCAGTCTCTGCTTTGAAGGGTGCCTTCTTCCATCCTATTCCACTGATAGATGAAGCCCGGGATTAGTACTATCGATGTCCCATACATTCTCCATGAGGCCTTCAGTAGAGGAGGCACCCCCTCCATCTGCTGGAGAACGGCGCCGGCGCTGGATACAGCCACGAGTGCGACTGCGAGGAGGGCGTAATGCCCCGGCTTGGCGGAATCTATCTGGCTCATGGAATCACGCAAGCTCTGCATCCATAACCTTGGAATCCGGTTCACTTGGGCCATTACTGGTTCCGATTATTCCGGCTTTACTGAATAGGATATAGATCAAGGCCCCTAGTATAGCATTGAGTATTATGAAGCCGGCTAGTCTAATTGCCGGCCAGTTCGAGAGGCTAGTCCCTATCTGGTCATCGAGAACGGCGAGTATCGCGGCTTCGACCCCATAGAACGCCTCACCGGTCAGTGCCCCGGCGGCTATCATGAATGTGTAGAGTAGCATCAACGCCCTTGATCTCTCTGCCTCTTGGGACCCTTTCTCCATTCTGATTGAATCCACCTTAGGCTGTAGCCTTCTCTTCTCCCACCAGTCCCTAGCCGCCCCTCCTAGGAGCATTGGGAAGGTTGCTGGCGTGGGCAAATACATTCCAAGTCCGAACGAGGTACCCATTCCTGTGGCCCACTCAACAAATGCACCTAGCGCGAATCCCAGTGCCAACGCTCCCCAGTCGCCCTGTCCCTCGGCCAGTATGGTGGTGAAGTACGCGAAAGCATTCGCTTGTGGGGCTAGTAGGTCTATTGTACCGTCCGCTAGTAGCTTGGACAGGAAAATAGCTACTGCTGCTCCCAATATGGCCCCTGGAATAACTCCCATGATGTTGCCCTTGGAGATATGGTAAGGCCTGTTGCCGATGTATAGGCTATTTTTGTAATCGCCCACCACGGTACCACTCATGCTAATGGCAGAACCGAAGACGGTAGTCCCAACTAAGGCAATCAGGACCGATTCCTCCTTGTCAAGTCCAACATCAAGATTAAGGAATATCAGCAGTAGCATCAGTAGCACAATGAAAGAGGTTCCTGAGACTGGCTCTATGCCTGTTTCCCCCATCACCCTGACAGCTATTGCCCCAAGAAGGAAGGTGGTGAATATCAGTACAATGGCGAATATTGCGGAGGGCAGCAGGGGGAAGCCCCCAACTAGGAATGTAAGGATCATTGCGAAGAACGAGATTACCATGAAGACCGGAATGTGAGTGAGTGGCCATTCATACCAACCCTTGTTCTCTATGAACTCGTCCCCCCTCTCCCCGGTGAATGCAGAGGATATGTCTCCGAAGATAGAGATGAATGTCGGTGCCATCTTAATCAGTCCGAACATTCCCCCGCCCAGAATGGCCCCGATAGCAATCGTCCTTACCACTGATGAAAATGCCTTCCACTGGATGGTAGGGTTGAATATTCCAGATGAAGGGTCCGAGTACTGGGTGATGCTGACATATGACCCAAGTGAGGGGTCGTATACTGGTACATCTTGGATTACCACTAGTGGAACTAGGAAGAACCATGCTACAATTGAGCCTAGGTTGACAAGAAAGGCGACCCTGAATTTCATAAACCAACCAATAGCCAGAAGGGTGGGGCTAAGTTCGATACCTAGGAAAGTGTAAGAGAACGGATTCGAGCTGGAGTAGGGCGTGATCCCGTTGTACGGGGCGAATCCGTTTTCCAGCTTACTGGGCTGATGAATCCATCTCTCTGTGTAAACCGATGCCAGTCCCCAGTCCTGACCGGAGAGGGTCATAGCTACCCAGTCAGCGATACTGCTTGGCGCCCCTGCCAATTTCTTACCCCATCTTATCGGATAGTCGATGATGAACATGAATGCCATAGTGGCTACTGTCCATACCCCCACTGTCTTCAAAGAGTCCCTAGCCGCGTCAGCGGCGCCCGTACTAACATCGGAAGCTATGTCCAGCATCTTCAATGTGGCCTCAAACCCAGGCATTGGCAGGGGATCTTCGACCAGCCATACCCTTCTGAAAATAATGAAGTACATTACACCGAGGAAACCGGCGAACATTGATGCGATTATACCTATGAATGCCAATTGTAGGGTATCCACTGAAGAAATCAGAAATCCATCACCAACACGGTATGAATCCGAGTAGGCGAGTAGGAAAATGGCTGGGAATGTGAAAATGAAGCCAGTTGAGGCATGAGTGGCCCCAGTAGTGGCGCTAGTGGCAATATTGACTTCTGAAGGAGACCACTTAAGCGCCATTCCCAGCAAGTATGCCACATACCAGGCCGCGGAGACTGCCATTCCAATCTTAAGTCCGATATACGCTGTGACACCGCTGAATAGAGCGCCTATCAGAACCCCTATCAGGACCTTCCTAGTATTCCAGTGGCTTATCTCGAATGATTCCCGGAGGTTCTTCTCTTCCAGGTATTGCTCCAGCACACCCGTGTTTAGGTTGTTATACATGTCCTCGTCTAGCCAAGTTAGAGTTCCCTTCTCGATTGCCTTTAGGCCTGAGGCGGTTACTGGTTGCCTATAGGCTGATTTCTCAACATCTCCCATGACATCGCCCATGCTTGGCTTGGGGTGAGTGGCTTATAGATTCATGACGAATGAGGCTCTGAGAAGTTGTTTTCAGAGTCAGTGGTCCCTAGTCACCTTGTATCGTCCCATTGCTTCCATCCACTGGATCTCTCCTCCGGAAACCAGGTTTAGTTCAGAGTCCATAGGCAGGATAAGGGTCTCGTAGGTCTTGTTATCCATGGCATGTACCTCATTCCCTTGAATGTGAGTCACGATGGCCGAGCCTTTCTCGATAAGGGGAACGTGAATGGTGTCGGTGACTGTCCCGACATGACTTCTCTTCTGTCCTGTGAAGATGTCTTCCAGCTCGATCCTGGCCTTGGCAGAACCGTGCTTTCCTGGCTTGGATTTGCTCATTCCCAGTATTTTGTAGGCGTTCTCCTCGAGAGCGACGTACCTTCCAACCTTCAATGTCCTAATCTCAACCCTCGTAGTTCCCGGCATGCTATCATTGACCCCTGATTGAGTCGACTTATCAGCATTACCAGTGTACACAGTCTCTTGGACTGATGAATGGGTGTTTAGCCCGACCCGGAGGATTGCCCCCGGGCCGGGTTTCGTTGACTGATTGCTCAGTCTTCCTTTCTGCGTCCGACTAGAGCGGCGCCCACAAGGGCGATGGCGGCTAGTAGAGCAGGGAATCCTGGAACTGCGTTCGTCCATCCGAGCTCAGTCTCAGTGTCTCCTTCTCCGGCTGAGTCATCGACATCGTCCAGAGCGTCACAGAGATCGTCACCGTCGAAGTCGGATGGTACCGAGTTCGCATCCAGTGAGTCTGTTCCACAGGATATCTCGTACGCGTCTGTGTAGTCGTCACCGTCGTCGTTGTCATCAGCATTATCGCCGGTTCCGTCGCCGTCGGTGTCGAGCCATTCGCTTGCATCCATTGGAGCCCAGTCGTCGGCGTCTGCATAACCGTCGCCGTCATCGTCGTTGTCTCCGTTGTCTCCGATTCCGTCCCCGTCGAAGTCAGCCGACTCACCGGGGTTGTATGGGAATGCGTCGTCAGCGTCGTCTACTCCGTCTCCGTCGTCATCGGTGTCTGTGTTGTCACCGATTCCATCGCCGTCGAGGTCTGCGGTCTCGCTCGGATCCGTTGGGAAGGCGTCGATACCGTCGTTGACACCATCGCCGTCGTCATCCGCATCTGAGTTGTCTCCCAGTCCGTCGCCGTCGAGGTCAGCGGACTCGCTTGGGTCCATTGGGAACGCGTCGTCAGCGTCGTCGACTCCGTCTCCATCGTCATCGGTGTCAGCATTGTTGCCGATTCCATCGCCGTCGTCATCAGCGGATTCGCTTGGGTCCATTGGGAACGGATCAGCAACGTCAGCCACTCCGTCTCCGTCGTCATCGGGGTCGACGTTGTCTCCAAGGCCGTCTCCGTCCGTGTCCACGCACTCATTGATGTTGTATGGGAACGCATCGCTAGCATCTTCACATCCGTCTCCGTCGTCGTCGGTGTCAGCGTTGTCGCCGATTCCGTCTCCGTCATAGTCGGAAGTCTCGCTAGAGTCTAGTGGGAACGCGTCCAATCCGTCGGTTACTCCGTCGTTATCGTCGTCGGTGTCGTTGTTGTCACCTGTTCCGTCTCCGTCGTTGTCTGAGAACTCGCTGGAGTCCATTGGGAACGCGTCATTGACGTCGAGTACGCCGTCGTTGTCGTCATCGTCATCCATACCGTCACAGATTCCGTCTGCGTCATTGTCGGGCGACAGTGAGGTAGCGTCTAGGGTGTCTGTTCCGCAAGCTAGCTCTTCTGCATCCGTCCAGCCGTCATTGTCATCGTCATCGTCGATGGTGTACAACGAGGCGTCGCAGGCGGTTCCGTTGAATAGGACGCCTAGCGTGTCCGAAAGTCCGTCTCCATCGGAGTCTAGTCCGATACATGGGTCCAGGCTGTCTAGATCGATTGTGTCGTTCGCACCGTCGTTATCGTCATCCAGGTCATAGTTGGATGATGTCATTACGCTTGGCAGAACCAGGTTGTCGATCCAAGCAGTGCTTGAACCAGCGGCGCTACCTGTTCCGAAGTCGAATGTGAAGTCGACCGTGTTGTTACCGGCTGGCATTGCCCATGTCATGCTTCCTGAGTCCTCGCCACACCATTCACCGTTCAGGCAACCGCCATGTTGCGAGGCGTCGATCTGGATTCCGTTGACGTATATCTTGAGTCCATCGGTCCATGGTGTGGTGAAGGTTCTCTCGATCGAGCTTACCTTCCAGTCCCATGACAGGTCTCCGCCAGTGGTGAAGAACGCGATAGAGGCCGTGACCTCCCCGTATGACCCGCTGGTTAGCTGACCGGACATCAACGAGTAGCTGCCTGCGATAGGCGTGGTCGTTGTTACCGACCAGTCGTTGTGAGCCGTTGTCGTTGGTATACATGCGGACGAACTCTGTCCTCCAGTGCATCGCGTGAAGCTCCATGCAGTGGTGATGTTAGAGGGTATTCCTCCTGTCTCGAAGTCGAAGGACTCACCAGGCGTGATTGAGTTGAGGAAGTCGGCTATGCCGTCTCCATCTGTGTCAGTGCTCTGTGTGCCATCTAGTGGCCAAACGTCCATGTCATCCGTGACTCCATCGTTATCATCATCGGTGTCGGCGTTGTCTCCGATGAAGTCGCCGTCAGCGTCGGAGTCCTCAGTCGGGTCGAATGGGAATGCATCCGATGTATCTGGAGTTCCGTCGTTGTCGTCGTCGAGATCGGCGTTGTCACCGATTCCGTCGCCGTCAGCGTCAGCTGTCTCGTTAGGGTCCAATGGGTAGAGATCGTTCCAGTCGTAGGTTCCGTCTCCGTCGTCGTCGGTGTCCTGAATGTTACAGAAGCCGTCACCATCGGTGTCTACATGCTCAGCTGCGTCGAACGGACAGTCGTCGTTGACGTCTAGGTATCCATCGTTGTCGTCGTCGAGGTCCAGGTCGAGTCCGTCCGAGTAGAACATTATGTTGTCTAGGTAGATGGATTCGGTCGCGGCGTTCGAAGAGAACTCCACTACTAGGTATCCTGTTCCTGAGACAGCACCTGATACGCTTGTCCATGCTCCCTCGTATGTTGGGAAGTCAAGATCGATGTCGTATCCGTTGGTGTCCAGAAGTACAGTCGTGGTGGTTCCGACGAAGCTCACAGTGATGTAGTCCGTGGATTCCCAGCTGGTGCTCTGGACGTATAGGTCCATTGAGACGCTGTCAACGTCAGAGACGCTGCTGGTAGTCAGGGTGACTATTCCGTCCGTGTCTGACATCTGGTATCCTTGTGTTCCTTCTGTGAACGCGCCTACGGTTGTCGCGTAGCTGGTGACTCCGAAGTAGTCGCCGTCTGTCAGTCCTGTTGAGCCGGTTGTTGTGTATGCGGCACCATAGCTGACGTCGCTACCCGTTACCGAGGCAGAGAACGCAATCATGTTGTAGGTCGAGGTCCATCCCGTGTTGTTCTGGAACCATGTGTAAGTTCCTGCCTCGTAGAATGGTCCGTACGATCCCGTGAACGATGTTCCGGAGTCCCCGCTTCCTACTGATAGCAGTAAGTGACCTGAAGGCCCGGTTAGAGTCACTGGGTGGTAGATGCTGGAGTACGCCGAGTATGCGTTGAAGCTCATCGACTCTCCCTCGTTCACAGTGAACGAGCAGCTGAAGTTTCCAGTGTATCCGAACGATCCGGTGCTTGTGAGGGTCTGACACACGTTTGTGGACCCGCTGTTGTAGGCCACTGCTGACTCGCCAGCGTTGTTGACGAGAGTGTGGTTCAGAGACTCGTTGCCTGTGTCCGTGTATATCGAACCTGTGGAAGCGGCCTCGAATCCAATCGATGCTACTGCGGATGTACATCCTGCCACGAGGGTGTCAGGGCTTCCATCGCTGTCGAAGTCACTGCTCGCACATGCGTTCAGTGGCCATACATCGGTTGTGTCGATCACACCATCGCCATCGTCGTCGGTATCGGCGTTGTTGCCTATTCCGTCTCCATCGGTGTCCAGTGTCTCGGCGCTGTCCAGTGGGAAGGCGTCGTCTGCGTCCATTACGGAGTCGTCGTCGTCATCCATGTCCAGTACGGTAGCTGATGTGCAACCGGCCGTCATGGTATCGGCCTTGCCGTCGTTATCGGTGTCAGTGTCTGCACAGATGTCGTATGGGAAGGCATCGTTGACGTCTAGGGTTCCGTCTGCATCGTCATCGGTGTCTGCGTTATCACCAGTTCCGTCTCCATCGTAGTCTACCCACTCTGTCGAGTCGTCTGGGAACACGTCCACTGTGTTGGAGTACGAGTCACCGTCCCTGTCACTGTCAAGAGCGTCACAGGTGAAGTCACCGTCCATGTCAGCCGGAGTGCTGGAGCTATCCAGCGAGTTGCTGGATGATGCGTAGGCGCCACCGTCGTCGCAGAGGGCTGCTGTTGCAGTGTCGTATGCGTCTCCCTCATCTAGATCGGAGTATCCGTCGCCATCGTCGTCACTGTCGACGCTTGTTCCAGCCGTGGTGATGCTTGGAACTGTAGTCCCGGAGACATAGGTGTAGCTGGCTTGTACGAAGCAAGCTCCGTAGAACGTCGATGGGTTGCAACCGTCGCCCCAGCTGTCACCGTAGTAAATGGTGTAGGATCCAGCGTCTGTGAACGAGCCTATGTTGTAGGTGTTGCCCGTGCTGAATGAGCCAGAGCCGTATGTTACGGCAGTTCCATCTGGCTTGACGATCTGTAGCATTGCCTCACCGCCGTAGCTGGCAGTTTGCAGTACAACATCTAGCGTCTGACCGGCAGGCAGGGTGAATGTACACTCTGCGTCCTCCTCGCCGTCAGCATTGGAGTCGTCGTCGCTGCTTGAGACAGCCAGGTATGCTCCTGTTGCTGGGCTTGGGTATGATGACATTGTGTACCAAGGGGTATTGCTGCACAGCTGTACGGTTGTGTATGCCACTACTGTCGAGTTCGGATCGATGAAGTCGGCTAGGCCGTCTCCGTCTGTGTCCACCCAGACCTCTGGGTCGAAGTCGAAGTCGTCGTTGGTGTCGAGGTATCCGTCATTGTCGTCATCGGTGTCTACCGAGTCGCACATGTTGACTGCTGTGGTCTGTCCGCCTGTACCTGGGTAAGTTAGCTTGACAGTGTCGCCGTCATTGTCGGATGGCGTCGAGCTGGCGCTGTTCTTGTCAGTGCCACATGCGTCCTCGTACACGTCGTCCCAGCCGTCATTGTCCGCGTCCAGTGGGTATGTGTCGGTGTTGTCAGGCGTTCCATCGCCATCGTCATCGGAGTCGGCCGTGTTGAAGATTCCATCGCCGTCTGTGTCCCACCACTCGGCGGAGTCCAGAGGTGCGATGTCATCTACATCGGCGTATCCGTCACCGTCGTCGTCGGTGTCAGCATTGTCGCCTGTGCCGTCGTTGTCGGTGTCCGTGGTCTCGCCGGAGTCCAGCGGGAAGTCGTCGAACGCGTCTCCAACGCCGTCATTGTCGTCGTCAACGTCCTCTGTCAGAGTGGTTGTGCAACCACTGACGATAGTGTCTGGCTGTCCGTCACCGTCTGTGTCGACGTTGGCGCAGGCGTCTGTTGGGAACGCATCGCTGTTGTCTCCGTATCCGGTACCGTCCGATCCTGCTGGAGCGTCGCCGTCTGTGTCGTCCCACTCAGCCGAGTTCAATGGGAACTGGTCAGTGTCGTCGTTGTCTCCGTCACCGTCGCAGTCCGCCAGTAGGGAACATCCTGTGTTCTCATTAGCATCGAGTACGTTATCTCCGTCGTCATCCATGTCTAGCACCGTTCCTGCAGCGCTGACTGATGGCGTTGGCGTGGTTAACGTATATGATGCGCTAGCACTTTGGCCACCATCCCCATAGGAGTCGGTTATTGTCAATGTGTAAGATCCAGCATCGGTGTATGTCCACGTGTATGTACCGTAGTTACTGAAGGACGTGTATCCTCCCGAAGTCTCCAGGTTAACTCCTGTAGTTGTTGGAGTATTCAATGTTAGACCTGCCTCACTTGCCCATGACGTGGTAGTCATTGTGATGTCTAGTGTTTCACCAGCTGGCAGAGTGAACGTACAACTGCAGACGAGAAAGACCCACTGCCTATACTGCACAGTGAAGTCGTGGTAACAATCGGGTAATTCGGGAAGTCGTCTGCTAGGCCGTCACCGTCGGTGTCAGTCCATGCGTCGACATCGTTGTCGAATGCGTCTGTAGCGTCGTCAACTCCATCGTTGTCGTCGTCGGTGTCAGCGTTGTCGCCGGTTCCATCACCGTCGTAGTCGACCCACTCTGTGGAGTCGAGTGGGAAGGCGTCGTTCGAGTCGTCGTATCCATCACCGTCGTCATCTGCGTCCAGCTCGTTGCAGCTCAGATCGCCGTCTGTGTCCAGAGGCGTGCTGGTTGCGTCGAGCGGATCGGAAGCAGTGCCACAGTTGGTAGTCTCGTCAGCGTCAGAGTATCCGTCACCGTCATCGTCTGTGTCAGCGTTGTTTCCGATACCGTCTGCATCAGTGTCGGTGTCCTCGGTGTTATCTAGCGGGAAGGCGTCATTTACATCCAGTGTTCCGTCGCCATCGTCATCCGTGTCACCGTTGTTACCGATTCCGTCAGTGTCAGTGTCGTCCCATTCGTTGTGGTTGTCTGGGAACTGGTCTGTGGCATCTAGGTCGCCATCGCCATCCCTGTCGTCGTCTACAGCGTCTAGGATACCATCACCGTCGTCATCCACATCAGCGTTGTGACCCCAGCCATCTCCATCAGCGTCGAATTGCTCGGAGCTGTCTAGCGGGAAGTCGTCTGGTCCGTTGTAGCATGGGACCACGCTTCCAGCGTTTGTAACTCCAGTAGCTACGTTATCGAAAGCAACTGTGTCACAGATTCCGTCGTTGTCGTCATCTGTGTCAGCGTTGTTTCCTGTTCCGTCGGAATCCGTGTCGTACCACTCGGTTCCATCGTAGTCGAAGGCATCTGCGGCATTGGTGTATCCATCGCCGTCTATATCTGTATCGACATCATTGCTGATGCCGTCGGAGTCCAGGTCGCCTGTCGGGTTGATCACTACAGCGCTGGTAGGTCCATCTGAGAGCGATAGTGCCTCTACGAACCCGTATGCGTCAGTGTGTACTGCTGTTACTGAGTAGACCTTCCCAATGGAGGCGCAGGTTGTTGTTGGGTTACAAGCTGGTATTGTGTAGGTGCTGCTTGTGGCTCCTGTGATGGCTCCATCTGCGTCAGACCACTGGTAGGTGAACGTGCCGACACCGTCATCGTCGGAAACTCCGCTCGTGTCTA
>Ga0209036_1000898_pt1 | contig 12868 bp, 9 predicted proteins | sample MarorgKNORR_S2LV_3_FD_188222 | JGI IMG/M metagenome (GOLD analysis project Ga0209036, IMG submission 188222) | Marine microbial communities from the Southern Atlantic Ocean, analyzing organic carbon cycling - DCM_A/KNORR_S2/LV (SPAdes) (version 2) | ecosystem: Environmental > Aquatic > Marine >... | reverse complement strand
TGTCATAATCGTAACAGTACGAGTTCGAAAAACGGAAAGTTTCACTTGGCCAAGAGATGTTGAAAAGAAAAAAGGCGCCGCTCGCACGACGCCCAAGTTTTTTAAAAACCAGAGAGTTAGTCCGATTTCAATCGGTAGAATTGGCCAAACCCATCCGTTGCCATAGGCACCTCAATCGTGGCCTCGGCCTGTTCAGGTTTCAGCTCTCGGTACAATTCCCATTCAATCAGGTTTTCACTACGCTCAAGTTTGTATTTTATTCCGGACGCCGCATTGAAATTCAAAATCAACTTCCCATTTCTCACTTCACTAAGAACGAGTTTGATCTCCGAATTAGTCTGATCTTCAGGGGTGAAATTTACTGCATCCAGCCAAAGCGAGCTATCATTACCACCATTTTTCGGTCCCTGCAAAAACATAAAAGTCACAATGTGACTGCCATCAGGTATTTCTATATTATACTCATTCCAATCGATTGAAGTATCGGTTATAGTGATAAAATCTTTGTCCCACACACTTCCTTGACCAATAAAGGCCCTAAATATCTGAAGATCCCCATCGATTTTTACATTGAATTCAAGATTTCCAGGTCCATTAACAAGAGTTTTAAGAGTAGCATAATTTAAATTACCATCCCAATCGGGAAGTCCAGTCATAACTAACGCATCCTCTCCGTCACTATTTTCTTTTGTTTGATAATTCCACTTAAAATTTGGAGAACTCAAAAAAATCATATCTTCTGTATCCAAAGCATCATTGTAACTAATGTCCATAGTTTCTGTTAATTTTAGTTCCACCTTGTTGCTAATCACTTTTCCAAAGTCATTTTCTATTTCCACCCAGATATCTCCAACATTTTCAATCCATACATTGCTAAATGATAAAACATCTTCAGTTTCTCCCCTAATAGGATCATCGTTTAAAAACCACTGATAAGTTAAAGGTTTTGAGCCAATAGCATTAGCAAATATTTTCGCATAATTTCCAGCCTCTACAGTTAAATCCATAGGTTGAATTAATATGGATGGAGCTGAATCCAAAATCAATAATTCTGCTGAATCCTCTGCTGATAAATTATGTTCATTGGTAATAATAACAGAATACACCCCCTGATCCTTTGACGTAACCCCTGTCTTTAAAAATTTAGGCCCAGTAGCACCAAGTATTAATTCTCCGTTAAACTTCCACTGGTAGATCAAACTCGATTCATCATCCACTTGGACCTCAAAAACAGCAGTTCCACCAGATGGGACAGATTGATCATCTAACTTTTTCAAAATTGCAGGCTTAGTGAAACCTGGTTTTATTTTATTTATAACACTCCTGAATTTGTCTGCACCTTCATATCCAGTTTTCTTATACACGACTTCCCATTGTTTATAATCTTCATTGCCTTCTACACCATTAATTATTGCAAATAATGGGATTGCTGATCGTTCATTAAGCATATTCCAGGCTACACTATCAAAATCGTCTGCAACAAGTTCCATTCCAGAATCAGTAACAAACTGATCGGTTCTATCTGGACTATCTTCTTCTATATTTATTCCTATAACAGTGACCGGCACCCCGTGTTCGTTACCATCACGATCATGAAAATATTGGGCTATATTCTTCTCCACATCGGGAGATGAAGTTCGGCACGGGCCACACCACCAAGCAAAAAAATCCAACACCACGACGTGCCCTTCATAATCGCTCAGTTTCAATGGCTCACCTGTTTCTCGGTTGGTAATCTCGAAATCATCGGATACCTCGCCCACCTTGACAGGCTGCGCTTGGCCAAGCGCTTGACCAAGGGCCAATCCAAATATCACCAATACACTTTTTAGCGCACAGCCCACCCCGCAGAACCAATCTCTTGGCTTACTGTAATAGCATTTCATGACAGACAGGAAAAATAAAATGAATCAGAATAATTAGCAAGAAAAATTATGTTTTTTTTTGTAACAATGTCAGACACAAAAAAACGCCGGGATGATTCCCGGCGTTTGTTTAAGTTGTTTTGGAGTGGTTTACTCTTTGTCGCGATTGCCACGACGGCGGCGTTCGCCACCTTCGCCGCGCTCACCGCCACGGCGCCCACGCTCGGCACCTTCTCCACCCCGACGACGACGTTCCCCTCCGCGCTCGGCAGCTTCACCACCGCGACGCCCACGCTCACTGCGTTCTCCACGCTCGCCACCACGACGGTCACCGCCACGGCTGCGGGAGCGCTCGGACATCGCCTTGCGCAATGCGTTGCGCTCGGCCTCGTCGAGTTTGCCGTCCTTGTTCTTATCGAATTCCTTCATTAGGCTTTCACGGGAAGAACGGCTGCGATCAGTGTCGCGGTCGCCTCCACGGCCCGCGCTCTGGGCGAGACGCTTCCGCAGTGCCTGTTGGCGTTCACGGGCCTGTGCCTCGGTAATCTTGCCGGCCTTGAGATCTTCCTGAATCTTCTTGGCAGCGATCTGGTAGCGCTCGCGCAAGCCTTCGCTGATGCGGCCGGGGGCACGGTCTGTGGTGCGGCCACCGCGGCTGCTTATTGCCTTGCGGGCAGCTGCGCGCTCTGTATCACTCAGTTTGCCATCGCCATCCTTGTCGAATCGCTTGATAATGGACTCACGGGTGGGTCGATCAGCACGTCGATCCGTTTGTTTACCGGCAGCCTTCTTGGCCGGAGCCTTGTCGGTTGCGGCCTTCTCAGCCTGAGCGGTGTTCAGGCTGACGCTGAGCAGAAATGCTACAGCAAAGGTTTCTATTGTTTTAATTTTCATGATGTTTATTTCTTTTTGTTTAGTCTTCCAACGTCATCGATGACTGAAAAGTTAAACGCCGCCCGTGAGTAAAAGTTACAAAAGTCTCGTCGAAAATCGTTTCACGATTGACGCCGCTTGGCCAAACGACCTTAATCGGTGGGTGAAATCAAGAAACAAGGGCTTCACCCTGATCGAACTGTTGGTGGTCATAGCGATCATTGCCATCCTGGCCTCACTGCTCTTGCCGGCCTTGGCCAAGGCAAAGGAGCAGGCAAACAGTGCCGGCTGCAAATCCAACCTCCGGCAGATTACGCTTGGTACGATTTACTACTGCGACGACCACGACGGCCGGATGCTCCAGGTGCTCGGCCCGGGCAAACCGTACTGGTTCCACGCCATCGCGCCGTACCTTGGCGACAAGCGTTACGTGAACGATCCGCAGGCTGCCTACGAAGGCTCGATGAAGACGGTGATATGCCCAGTCGTCAAGACTCGGTCAAAGGGAACCAAGGCCGGACTGCCACGTGGTGACAATAAGACAAACTGGTCTTACTGGTGGGGCAATTTCGGCAAGTCATACGCCGAGGGCAGCTACACCATTAACTCGTTCATGCAAGATCCTGTAGGCAGTTACTACGCGCCTAGTAACAGCGCCGAAAAAAAGAAATATTGGGAGCAGTTTTCCAATGCCACATCGGAGGTTCCTGTTTATGGCGACGGCAACTGGGTCGACTCATGGCCCCGGCCAAGCGATGCGCCCCCTCCAAACTATTCCGGTGCCTACTCAGACAACGGCATGCGGAGGTTCTTCGTCAACCGCCACAACTTCGGTATCAACGCCGGCTTCGCCGACGGCCATGTGGACAAAGTCACCCTGCGTGGCTTGTGGGATCAGATATGGTATCGCGGTTACCAATTAACCCGCGAACCCAATTTACCCAAGCGATAACTTATCACAGAGCAACCTACTGGACCGCCCGAAAAAAACCGATCCCGTCGACCGGGTGAAGAGTATAGGGGCTCTTCGAGTTTACTTTCCTCCAAGGCCCGAGCACGGTTGGTGCGCGTTCAAGGTTGCCCTCGAAGGTAAAAGTTAACGTGCCGTCCTTGTTTCGCAGCGCATTCAAGGTTGGTTTCCGAGGGCTGACTTCGAATTCAGACGAGACAAGTTCGCTGGTGGAGTCGTCGGCAAACAACACAGCACGGTACTTCCCTGCCTTTAGGAATCGATCTTCCGCCAATCTGCCGTTTACCCTGACGCTCGAATCTTTACCCACCGTGATAGTCGCGTAAGCGGCGGAACTGCTATCCGCGCGCACTGCCAATGACTCGCTCATCCTGCTTTTCAGTCGATCAACATTCCCCCTGAATTTCACCTTGCCGTTGTATTTCACCGTCACTGCACGGTCCAGATCCACCAGCGCATCGGACAAACGAACGGTGACCCGGCTGGTCTGCTTAGCCGTCAGGTTGACCGTCTGCCCCCTGACAGTCGCCTCGATGCGGCGTCCTTTCGCATGGTCGCTCTTCGAAACGCCCAACCAATAAAACCGTGACTGGGTGACTCCGTCCTGCCTCCAGATGACCTTGTCTGGCCAAGGGTCCCGCGTGAACTTGGCCATCCAGGGCAACGCCTCGGCGTCACGCAGGTTCATCCAGTGCCCCAGCCCAGGATAAATGCGCACCATGTGATCGTACCCACCGGGATCCTTTTCCTTCAAACCGGCGAGCAGCCCTTTCCACGTCTTCGCCATGCCGTTGCGGTTGTAGGATGAATCGTTGCCGCCCATGAACAGGCCAAAGCCAATGTTTCGCAAATTGTCCGGCTTGGCATCGTTCGGATGCCCCGCCATCATCGATGCCGCCGCCCACCGGTCCGCCATCCTTGGGCCGATCTGATAAACCCCATCCCCTCCAGCCGAGTATCCCAGCACGTACACCTTATCGGGGTTGACCCGGTGCTTCACCACGAAGTTCTCGATCAACCGGTCAAACAATGGAGTGATGTGCGGCTTAAACCACATGTTCCAACTATCCGTCGGCGCACGGGGTGCGACATAGTATCCCTCCTTCGGTTGGTAAAGTTGCAACTGGTTGCGCCACTGCTGGTCATTGACCGAAGCCGGGGCACTCCCGCCGCCGTGCAGGGAAATCCAAAGCGAGCGACCGGTCTTGGGGGCACTTCCAAAAACCTTCTGCGTGTAGCGCAACGAATTTCCATTCAACGTGATTTTTTTTGCGGAAATCTCCTTCGCACGTTCCCGGAGCAGGAGGCTCTTGTGCCTGTTCCAAAGCGACGCCAGCGATTTTTTGGCCTCTGATTTGGACAAACTACTTTCAGGAAAACTCAACGTGCCGGATGCCAACCCGGTGTAGCCCACCGTCGTGCCGTCAACGTAAAGCCAGAACTCGGCATTGTTCCGGCTTGGTTTTCTTCCCTTTCGGAAAACGCCAACCCAAGCCTTGCTGTTTTTTGTTACGCCGGAAAAGTTCACGACAACCGGCTGACCAACTTCACGGGAAGATTCAACGAGTGAAATCACCGGTGCGGCCTGTGCTGCACCGGCAGACCAGCCGACAGCCAACAGACAGACCAGCCTCGCCGTCAACTCGGTGTGCATCGGTTTTCTCATCGACACAGGCAACCTACCGGCAGTCTCATCACGATAAAAGAAAATGAGCCCATCGCTTGGCCAAGGGGTGAAGTGCGAGCGGAGCCCGTTTCGCGCTTGCACTTCCGGGCGAATTCGTTTCGCTTTTCCGGAGCCAATGATTCGAGCCATTTTTTTCACGACACTCCTTCTCCCCCTCGCGCTTGGCCAAGCGCTTGGCTCCGAGTGGAACCAGTACCGGGGCCCCAACGGCTCCGGCCTGGCCAGGGACAGCCAACCACCGATCAAGCCGTCCAGCGACAACCTCGCTTGGCAGACCGAAATCAGCCCCGGTTTTTCCGCGCCGGTTTTGTCGGCCAAGCGCATTTTCCTCACCGGCTTGGCCAAGGGCCGGCTCGTCACGCTCGCGCTGGACAGGGCCAACGGAAAGATTCTTTGGCAGAAAAAGGCGCCCAAGGTTGAACTCGAAAAAGTGCACAAGGCCAGCCACCCGGCCACCTCGTCCGCGCTGGTGAGCGGCCACCGCGTGTTCGCCTACTTCGGCTCGTACGGCCTGCTCTGCTACGACCTCGACGGGCGCGAACTCTGGAAAAAACCGATGCCCACGCCCAAGACGCTTTACGGGATGTCCACCTCCCCGATCGCACACGGCGACCTAGTCATCATGGCACTGGACAACGATGCAAACCTGCCCGACAGCCGCCTGAGCCAGTCCAAGGTTGTCGCCTTTCGTCAGTCCGACGGCGGGGTCGCCTGGGAAATCCCGCGGCCTTTCCATCGCAGTGGTTGGTCGACCCCGATGATTTGGCAGCACAGCCGGGGCACCGAGTTGGTCGTCCTCGGCAACGGCCGTGTCAGCGGGTACGACATGAAAAGCGGCTCACAGAAATGGTTCGTCCCCGGCTTCTCCCGCGAGACCATCTCCACGCCGGTGGCCGGGAAGGATGTGCTGTACGTCTCCTCCTCCAAGTTGGGCGGCGGCGCGGATATTCAGCCCGATCCACTGCCGTTCTGGGAGGCCGTAATTCAGTTCGACAAAAACGGGGATGGCAAACTTGAGCGCAAGGAGATGACCGGCCACTTCACTTTTCCCATCCGACCGGAACTGCCGCCGGGCCATCCCGGTTTCGGCATCCCGCTGCCGAGCGACAAAAAACGACGACAGGATCGGCTCGACGGTATTTTCCGGGGTACGGACCGCAATCGCGACAACTTTTGGACTAAAGAAGAATTCATCGGCAACATGCGCGGCGGCCGGGGCAAGCCGCTGCTCATCGCCATCCGCCCGGGCGGACAGGGCGACATCACCGACACCCATCTCAAGTGGGAACTCAACCGCAGCATCCCGGAGATTCCATCACCGCTGCTTTACGACGGTGTGATTTACATGGTGCGCAACGGCGGTCTGCTCGCTGCGGTTGATTCCAAGAACGGCAAACTGCTCTACCGCGAACGCCTTAATGCTCCCGGCCAGTTCAGCGCCTCCCCCATCGGTGCAAACGGCCACGTCTACCTCAGCTCGAACAGGGGCGTGATCACCGTCGTGAAAAACGGACGCGAATTCGACATCGTCCATCAACACGACCTCAAGGACGCCATCCACGCCACCCCGGCCATCGACCAAAACACCCTCTACGTCCGCACCGAAAAAACGATCCAGGCATTTCGAGTTAATTAGACGATAAACCTAAATTCGGGTTGACTCACCACTTTGACGATGACTGAAATGGCGCGCACCGTGTCATCGACTTATGTTTAGAATATTTTCTCTCTTTATAGGGTTCATCAGCACACTTTCGCTTGGCCAAGCGGAAGAGCACGCTTGGCCCATCTTTCGTGGGCCGGGTGGGAGCGGCCAAGCGCTTGGCCAAGCCGTCCCGACCGCGTTCGGGCCGGAGAAGAATGTAGCGTGGAAAACCGCCCTGCCCTCCGGCCCCTCATCCCCGATCATTTGGGGCGACAGGCTTTTCATCTCCGGCCATGTGGGCACGTCCGTCAAGATGCTCTGCCTCAACCGCCTCACCGGCGAGGTGCTCTGGGAAGGCGCACGTGAAATCCCGAAAGTGCCGAAGTTTTTCCACATCGCAGGGAGCGTGGCCGCCGCCACGCCTGCCACCGACGGGAAACGGGTCGTTTTTTATTTCGACGACTACGGTCTGATTACCACCGATCTCGATGGCAACAAGCTGTGGGAACACCGATTTGTCACCTCCACCGGCAACCAATTCAGTTACGGCGCTTCCCCGATTATTGAAGGCAAAAAGCTATTGCTGAATCGCGACGGTGCTCTGGACTCCTGCCTCGTCTGTTTTGACTTAAAGACCGGCAGGATTCTCTGGAAGGCCAAGCGGCCCGGCGTCATTAACAGCTATTGTTCGCCCTACGTGATGGAAGTGAACGGAGCCAAGCAGGTGCTCCAAGGTGGTTCGGGGGAACTTGTCGCGTATGACTTCAACACGGGGAGTGAAGTCTGGAAAGCCACCGGGTTGCCCGGGTTTGTGTGCGTTTCCCCTCTGGCAGTTGGAGACACGATTTATTACGGAGGATGGTCCACCGCGCACGTCGCCGGCAGCAGTCGCATCGCGTCCTTTTTTCCGGAGGACAGTGGCCTTACCTCGGAATCGCTAGAGAGCGCCGAGGGGTTCTTCAAACAATTCGACAAAAACAAGGACAACAAAATTTCGTTCGCAGAATTCCCGTCAGGCCGCATGAAGGATGTCTTCCCCATGACCGATCAGGATGGAGACAAATCCATCAATCTCGAGGAGTTGGATTTTTGGTACACCATAAAACCTTGGGCCGGTCGAAACGCTTTCTATGCGATCAAAACAGGTGGCAAGGGAGACATTACCCGATCGCACGTAAAGTGGAAGGTGCCACGCGGCATCCCGTACGTCTGCTCACCCATCGTGCAAGACAATAAACTATACCTCGTCAAAAAAGGCGGCTTCGTCACTTGCGTGGATACGACCACCGGCAAACCAATCTACAGTCAGGAGCGACTGGGAGTCGGCGGTGAGTATTACGCCACACCGATCACAGTGGGCGACCGGATATTCATTGCGGCCGAACGCGGCACGGTGTTCGTCATCAAGCCAAGCGACAAACTTGAGATTATCGCCCGAAACGAGATTGGCGAAAAACTGGAGGCCACACCGGCCATCGTGCATGACACCCTCTATCTCCGGGGCGATAAACACCTTTGGGCGTTTCGAAAAAAGTGAAACTAGGCAGACCCAGATTCGGGTGGGCGATTATAACCAACCAAAATCATCCTTGACTTGGTGCTTGGCCAAGCGAGTCTCCGTCTAAAGATGAAAACACGGTTCAACGCCCACTCCAACCGCCGTTCTAACGGCTTGGCCAAGGGCTTTACCCTGATCGAGTTGCTGGTTGTCATCGCAATCATTGCAATCCTTGCCAGCCTGCTTTTGCCGGCCTTGGCCAAGGCGAAATCCAAGGCTACCAGTGCCTACTGCCTGAGTAACTACAAGCAGCTACAGCTTTGCTGGACGATGTACGCCGGGGATCACGACGATAGCATGCCGGCCAACTCCCAACTCCCGGGGGGAGGCAGCCGGGCCGGTTGGACCAGTCAAGGCTCCACGTGGCTTCACGGCAACGCCTACACCGATGTGGATGACACGAACATACGCAAGGGCGCCCTCTTCAAGTACAACGACTCCTCCGGCATCTACAAGTGTCCCGCCGACAAGTCGACTGTTCGCGACAAGGGCGAGATTCCCCGCGTCCGCAGTGTGTCAATGAACATGTATATGAATTTCCGCTACGACCCGAACCAAAGCATGTACGAAAATTGCTGGCACAAGATCGGGGACGTGAAGAATCCGTCCACATCGGATGCCTTCGTTTTCATCGACGAACACACCAAGAGCATTCAGCAGAGTGCCTTCGGCTCGAACGCCGGCAAGTGGACGCTGTTCGGCACCTCGAAGTGGACTTGGATCAGCTTTCCGGCCACGCGGCACAACAACGGTACGGTGTTGTCCTTCGCGGACGGCCACGCCGAGTCGTGGCGCTGGGTGGAGCCAAACACGACTGCCATCGCGAAGAAACGCGGATGGATCGTTCTTCAGCCCGGCTCCGGCCCCAACGACCGGGATTTGCAGCGGATGTTCAACGCCGTTCCGCAAAACATTCCGGTGAACTAAAAAAGCCCTCCGGCTGGAGGGCTTCGAAAAGTGGGGACAAACTATCAGCTGCCGATGCAATAGAGGCGGCTGTTCGTGCGGATGAACAGGTTCCCGTGTGCCACGGCGATGGTTGCGCGGGTCTGGTCGTCGCCCGGCTCACCCATGTTGGTCTTGTGCAGCACCTTGCCGCTTTTCGCATCGATGACATGCACGGTCCCGGCATGGTTTTGCACGTAAAGTTTCCCATCCGCACCGGTCGGTGAACCACGGAAAAGCGAGCGGCTCTCGAGATCGGTGGCCCACTTGGCCTTGCCGCTCTTCGGATCCACACAGGAGAGAATCTTGTCGCGACCCTCGCCGTACAAAACGTAAAAGTTGCCCTGATAAAACAGCGGTGTACTGACATCACTGGTCACCTGATCACGGCGGCCTTCGCTTTGCCAGGCGATGCTCGACTTGTCCTCGCTCACGTCACCCTTGGCCCCGGCCTTGATGGCAAAAACCGGCGCCCCCTTCGGTCCGCAGGCGAGCAACACACCCTTGCCGGCAACCGGAGACGGCACGAGGCGCCAGTGACCGATGCGCGATGGGTTCCACGTGCCCCAGCGCCACAGTTCCTTGCCGGTCTTGGGATCGTGACCGGTCAGGCAGTCGCCACCGACGATCACGATTTCGTCGCGACCATTGTGGCTGAACGGCATCGGCGTGCTGAACGCCTCGAGCGACTCGGAGCGAGCCTTGGCCGGGCGATAATGTTTCCAGAGCTGCTTGCCTGTTTTTGGATCCAGCGCCAGCAGGTAGGAGCGGTTGTCGTCGCTGCCGCGGCCGCTCACCTTGGTGTCGCGCTGCAACACCTGCATGTAAAGAACACCGTCATGAATCAGCGGGCTGGTGGAGAATGTCCATAGGAAGGCGAACTCCCCGTGTTTCTTTTGGAGGTTCAACGCCCACAGCTTGTCACCGTCCATATTAAACGTGGCCAATTCGCCGCCGCCGTAAAAAAAGGTCACAACCTGCCCATCGGTCACCGGCGAAGGCGAAGCGTAGTTGCTGCGGTTGTCCTGCCGAAATCCTTTGGCCACCTGTTGCGACCACTTCAGCGCGCCGGTCTTGCGGTCGTAACAGTTTGCCGTCAACCGTTCCTTCTCCTGATTGGACGAGGAGACGAAGACGTTGTCGCCCCAGATCACCGGAGTGGCGGCGCTGGGACCGTCCATCTTTACGCTCCAGCGAACGTTTTCCGTCTTGCTGAACTTGGTTGGCAGGTCTTTCGCGTCGGTGGAACCGTCGTAGTTTGGCCCTCGCCAGTTCCCCCAGTCACCAGCCTGCGCCCCGGCCAAAGACAGGCCAAGCGAGGCTCCGAGCAACATTATTTTAGTCATGTACATGATCAATCAGTTTTGTTGAAAAATTGTAAGGACGGGCGGATGCTGCCATCCGCTTGGCCAAGTTGCCAGCCGAAATCAGCATAAAAAATAACCCGTCGCGCCACTCGGGACGTCACGATGGATCGGCGTATTCACCAACGTGATACGCTCCCGACCAAGCGCTTGGCCAAGCGCTCAGTCGAGTTTTTCCTTCTCGAAATCGGCGGGGTTCACCCAGCCTGCGCGAACCTTTTCGCCGCTTGTGTAGCGCTCGTAAAAATTGTCGGTCGCTACGCCGGAGTACGGGTAGTTGTCGAACACATCCCCCTTGCCGAACATCCTCGGGTCGCCCTGCTTGCCCAATTCTGCAAACAACTGTTCCCTCAACGATTTTTTTATTCCCAACTGAGACTTGGACTCGGCCAGATTTTTCACGCAGTCGGCGTCCCCTATCAGGTAAAACAATTCCTCCTTTGGGCGTTTGCCAAAGTTGAGATTCCAAAAATGATTCGTCCCGTTGCGGCGCTGGTTGAGGATCGTCGTCTTCGTTGGGCTGCCGTCACAATTGAGGTAGCCGGTGGTTGGGTGGCCAGACGGCCAGCGATTGGTCTTGAAGTTGTGCAGGTACAGCCAGTCCCCTTTCACGATGCCGCGGATTGGGTAGCCCCAGTTTTTTGGCCGACCGATATCGTGTCGTTCCTTGCCGATCAAAACATGGTCACGGCTGGCGATCACGCGGCCCGATTTCGGCGACCGAAAAATGTCGAACAAACTCCGGCCGGTGATCGGCTGCATGATCGGCGCGATCTGCGTCACCCCGGCCGCCTCGATAAACGTCGGCGCGAGGTCGGCGAAACTCACGAAGTCCGTCACCACCCGCCCCCGACCGTTGATACCCTTTGGCCAGCGGATCGCCAGCGGGATGTGGTTCGAAGACTCGTACGCCTGCCCCTTCACGCGAGGGAAAGGCATGCCGTGATCCGACGTCGCCACGATCAACGTGTTGTCGAGTTGGCCGGCCGCCTCGAGTGTCGCGACGATTTTGCCCAGATGATTGTCGTAATGCTCCACCTCGATCGAATAGTCGAGCATGTCGTTGCGGATCACCTCGTTGTCCGGCCAATACTTTGGCACACGATCGATGTCCGACAATTTTTTTCCCATGCGCCGCCCTACCCCGTACTCGTACCCGCGGTGCGGCTCGGTGGTGCCAAACCAAAACGCCCACGGCTTGCCCTCGGTCTCGCTTGCAGCCTTAAGAAAATCGGCAAAGTTACCCGCATAATTGTTATTGGATATCGCACGAGCCGGCGGCTTGTCCTTCTGCTTTTGCCACGCCGTGCCGGTGATCTTGCGTGCCTTGCCGTTGGCGTCCCTTGCGAAGCCCGGCCCCCAGCCTTTGCCGGTGTAACCGGTGGTGTAGCCGTTGGCCTCCAGCAACTCGACCCAGCCGCCAAACTTGGGCGGGAATATTGTCATGTGGTTGCCGGCATTCTCCAGTTGCCACGAATTGCGACCGGTCAGGATGATCGCGCGGGATGGCGCGCACTTGGCGTTCGGAGTGTAGGCACGCTGAAACAAAATACCCTCCTTGGCTAGGCGATCAAAGTTGGGTGTGCGCACCCAGTCGCATCCGTACACGCCAGCATGGCCAAACGACCAGTCGTCGGCGATGGCGAAAAGAATGTTCGGCCGGTCCGCCGCTTGGCCAAGCGACGACAAGCCGGTACACAATAAAAACGAGGCGATCCCCCGCCTGAGAAATGAACGCATCCGCCCGTGATACCCTTGGCCAAGCGCTTGGCCAAGGGGAAAGAACTTGCCACCGGAAACAACCGCACTAGACTCGCCGCCACGTTGCGCGATTAACTCAGCGGTAGAGTGCTACCTTCACACGGTAGAAGTCGTTGGTTCAAACCCAACATCGCGCACCATCTTCTAGGATTTTCTTTTATTTTCATCCAAGCACTTGGGGCTTCCTAACTTCATCTAAC
>Ga0209036_1000897_pt1 | contig 12870 bp, 31 predicted proteins | sample MarorgKNORR_S2LV_3_FD_188222 | JGI IMG/M metagenome (GOLD analysis project Ga0209036, IMG submission 188222) | Marine microbial communities from the Southern Atlantic Ocean, analyzing organic carbon cycling - DCM_A/KNORR_S2/LV (SPAdes) (version 2) | ecosystem: Environmental > Aquatic > Marine >... | reverse complement strand
AGTCTATAAAGTTATCAAATAGTAAATTACGTACATCAGAACCTAAGATTGAATTAAAAAACCTCTCCGTAGGTATTGTTTGCACAATATTCCTCACAGACCTCTTGATTGCGTTTTCATTACGCAATACAGTAAGATCTTTTGTGACAGGATGAGGTTCAAAAGACAAATTTATGTCTTTAAATGCTCTTGATATACGTTTTACTGCCATTTAACAGAGTTTTTTTATTATTTATACCTATCTCGGATAATCTTTCATCACATAATCGTCTGTATCGAAATATTCTAGTATCCACCATGCTACACAACGTGGATTTTTTGCTCCACAAGTGAAAATATCGAAGGCAACACACCCTTTTTCAGGCCAAGTATGGCAAGAAAGGTGACTTTCACCCAAAGTTAAGTTACAAGTCACTCCTTGAGGTTCAAATTGATGCGTATATGTGTTAAGAACCTTAACACCTTCAATTTTACAAGCATCAACACATACTTGTTCAATCATCTTTGCATCATTTAACTTATCAAAAGGTACATTATACACTTCAACAAGTAAATGTGTGCCCATATGAGCATTTTTCATCTTATTTTTTCAATTTTGATGGTTTTACACGAATCACAGGGTATTCGCTTATCAATTTTTTGCCACTTTTGACAAATTCTTCACTTTTATCAACTTTTACAACCATTTTTTGCCTCAAAAAATAATATTTATCCCAATTCTGGGTTTTCTTTGCGTTCTTTTGCTGTTTTCCAGAAATAATTCTCTTCTGAACCCAATCCATCACGATCATGACCGTTCTCCACCTGATAATACACTGTTGAAACCTTAAAATCAGGATTCTTAGGTGTCTCAGGAGTGATACTGTTGTCAAATATCCTCATTCTGTTGTTTGGATAGAGACAAAACTGTCCATTATCGAGTTCTAAGAGGTTATGAGACTTATGTTCGGCAGGCTGTTCACTTGTTGAGTAGTCAATTGAGTCAACATCCTGATGATAATTGTCTAAAGTACAAATATATGTGCCAGTTTGTGTTCCATAGTCCCTTGTCATCACTTCATAGTGCATTGAACCGATAAATTGCTTCTGAACAGCGACCACACCATAGTCCATACAGTTCCAAAACTGCAAATTATGCAGTGTCATGTCTGGTTTTGGTAGTTCTGGGTCGGTTGTAAACGCAGAAATCGGTAATTTATCGAACATTGCAGCATATTCGGGCAAATATGTCTCAAAATAGAATGCTCTACCGGGTATTGACTTCGCGGATACCCATACTCCTTTTACAAATTCGCCATGACCACTCTTGTGGTCGGTCAAATACTCCTTTCTCACCCATACTTCATAAGAAGGTAAATTCGCAATCAGACAGGCCATCTATTTTCCTTGCCCCCTTGGTCTTTTACGAGCCGAGTTACGCGAGGTAGCCGCGTATTTCGAGTGTTTTCCGGTTCCTTGTCGAGTTTTTTTCGGGCGACTTTCAATATTTACACCCATACTAAACGTTTTTGCCATTAATCTGGTTCCTCCTCTATCATTTTAGTAGTAAATTCACTGGGGTCGTTCTTCCCTGTGAGGTAAAATTCGACTGCATAGTCCTGCATTCGATCAAAGTATTCACGTTCTGATAGACCTGAGAATACTTCCTCTCCATTCTTAAGTATCGTGTACTTAGTTCTATGCATGCGGATCATAGTACCTTAATAATACGTACAATATTGCCATGATCAACAAGATTGAGATGATTGCAATCATTAAATAATCCTCGTCTTTTCATGACCTACACGAATACGTGGATCACACCATATCTCAAATCCAGCCTCTTTGGCATCGAGACAGAACGAGACATCTTCGCCACACATATCCTGTACAGTACCTGACTCAAAGACCTGCATCTTCGGAGCAAACCAAGGATACTCGATCTTTTTCTTACCATTTTCATCAAAGTCTTCAAATACACCCTTCTGTATTAATAACCAACCGAAACCTGCATAGTCCACAGTGAAAGGTTTGGTACGCTTCTGTATACTATCGAGTGTTTCATGATTCATCACACCACCATTGTTTGAGAAGTCCTCTTCATCTAACCAATGTGCAACTGATGTAGTACGACCATCTTCAGTACAATACCAACCTGATACGATAGGTCTTTGCTTACTTTCATCAATTACAAGTTGTTGACCAACTACAGTGGTTCTCTCTTTTCCTTCTTCATCAAGTATTGGTTCACCTTTCTCATTTCTTAAAGGTTGAATCACATCCTGATATGTAATTGCATCTTTTGGAGTTGAATTTAAGATTAACTGCCAGAACTTCTCTGTACTAAAAACGATATCAGAATCAATCCATAATTGCCAATCGTATTCTAACTTACCATCCCAAGGTAATTGATTAGGCCCTCGGAGAACATTTGCACCCAAACATTTACAACGGGCGAAATTTACCATCGAAGAATAATCCTGAGATATCTGAATACCTCCACCATTCTGTACAATATCAAAACAAAGTTGTACAAAGTTCTTAAGGTAAGTGTAGGAAACACCTCTACCCGGCAAACAAAAAACGATCTTCTTTCCTTTTATTAATTGCTTCGCTAACTCATAGTCCCATTCGGGTTCTTTCTTTACTGGGGTTTTGGCTTTCACCTTAAATCCTTTGGCCATAATTAATTCATTACATAATTATATTCTACATCAATATCTAGGCGATGTCAATAAGAACTTTCTTCGTATGTATTTGCCATTTCTTTCGTGGTATCCGTAATTACGGAGTATGTTATATCCCCATTCCAGTATGATCTGTATAATCTTCCCCATATTATATCAAACTCACTTTCATTCAAATTCTTAAACAAGCACTTGTCTTCCAAATAGATGTGATAAGTTTTTGAGGTCATTCGTCTTCTTCGGTAATGATTACATTGCCATCATCAATTTTCCAACTGAGTTTCGTATCTTCATACCAACCCATTTCATTGATAATCCACTCCGGTATTATAGCACAATATTCACCAGATATGTTGCTGATCTCTATAGATGTAATTTGGCCACCGGAATTTTTTTGCATATAATGAAAACCTGTCATCGTTTTTATATAGCGAAAAAAAATTTTGAGTGCGTGTGATATTTGTGTCGCAATCGTAACACTTTGTAGACTAGGGGTGTCACGCATTTTTATAACGGGGGCGGGGGGGCGACCCCCGACTGCTGATCCCACGAACGAACGGGTGTTAGTCCTGATCGCTGTAAGAACCCTGCACCACTCTGTTACCATTCAGTGCATAGAAAACAACTTCGGCATATCCGAATTGCTGTGCCATGTTGTAACAGATATCCCAACACTCATCTAAAGAAGATCTCTCCTCTCTGATGTTTGTATTTGGAACTTCGATTGTATAGTTAAACATAATAATAAAAAGGGGAATAATGTGAATAAGAAAGGGAATGTATGAATACTCATTACGCAAACTGGGGGTCTGCGTACTTTGAGCAAGGGTGCGGTTGACTTGGAGAGCAACCGAAAGAGGCGATGAACTCATCTAAGAATGAGATGTCCTCATCTGTTAGGTCGTCAAAGTCAACTGTTGCAATGTGGTCTACTCCCCACTCTGCAACTTCAAAAACGAACTCCTCCCAGTCGCAACATACATATGCCACGTTCTCAAAGTTGTCGTTTGATTTAATTCTATTAGCGATTGCTTCTGCTTTGTTCATAATAATCGGGGAATGATTGTTTGTTATACTACTATTATAAAACAGATGCCCACGGATTGCGAGCATCTGTAATAAAAGTTTACCTACAGTCTATGATCTGAAAGTGCTCATTAAAGAACTTATCAACTCCAGATTTGGGCTTGTTTTCTAACTCTTCACACTTTGCGATTAAGTCCAAGAGTTGCTTTGCCTGTTTGTTGAACTCTTCAGTAGTGTAAGGTTTCTGATTCATAATAAGAGGGGAATTGCTTTACTCCTTTATTATAACTGATCAGTTCTGATGGGCAATAAAGTTTACAAGACTGAAATAATTACGATCCACCAGCTTGTAAGTGCCAAACCCATTATCAAAGACATAGCCCTCACTGTCTGTGAGTTCATCTTGAAATGAAGTCTTCATAAGTTTTGAGTCGTGGCGACAGTCGGCCAACATTTCCAACTTCATTTCATAAACCAACTTCCAAAGTCTCATAAGGTTACGCTCTTTGATTCCGAACCATTCAGGCTCAAAGTCGATCTGCTTTTTAACGTAACCGTTGATGACCTTTTTAAGTTTTGCTGCTTCTTTGGGTGTTGCAAAGTCAACCATCGTTGCCATCTGTCGGGCAAAGTTTGCTTTCTCAAGTAGATTGAACCGGCAAAGGCCATCTTCATCATCCCAATAATCAAACCCATTCCAACTATAGGCTCTGGGTTGCACGAAGTGACAATATAAAGTAGACTCAAGCTGGCCCTGTTTCAGCGGTACTGGTGCAGTATCTCTAATACTGTGGTTCCAGTCTCCAACGTGTACGGTATGGGGTGCCACCAAAATATTGGCCGTGATAACGTCTTTAAAATGATACGTCAGGGTGTTTGGGGTATACTCACTCTCCCCGCCATATCCGATGAAGTCGCCTTGATATATGGCCTCTGTGCGTGGTAGGTACCGGAAGCAGTGAAACAAAATGTCAAACAGCTCACCGTCGTACCCGTGCTTCTCCAAGTCCTTAATTGATTTGATTAACTTGGGGATCTTCTTATTAAATACGGACTTCGTACCAACAAAAAATTGGCCATCTTTCGGATCAGTTCCCCAAACGATGGCGGGTGAGCCGTCTATCTTCACGGATAAACGGCCAGGTGTTGTCATCCAGCTAAGTACGTCTAAGTCACCTGTAAGGATTGCGTCTTCGGGGTGTTCAATGTGAAGTAAAGGCATTATGCAACCTCCAAGTCAGATAGGAAGCACTCAACTGTCATCATTTCGTATTCAATAATGTCAGTCATGATAACTGCATAGTTGTTGAGTGGTTGACAAATTACAACGTGACCTGTAAGGTCATCATGAATTTTGGATTTGACGTTAGTTCCAACTTTAATCATAAGACCTCTGTTTGTTATATTCTTATTATAGGGTTTTTTGTACCCTATGCGGGGTAGAGTGTGACACATATTTAACTGTCACGTCTCCTCTTGACTAACTGCTCCTCCTTATTGGTAGAGTAGTAATCAATGTTAGTTGCAATAGCCATGCCCACTGTATAGATTGCATAGCAGCCACCGATCACGATGAAAAGTTCAATTCCAGTCATAACTATAAAAAAGTTGGTAATAAAGGTCGTTTTGTATGCCAAATTCAAAGGCGGTGTTTGAATGCTCTTCGGTTTCACCTTCGTAGCATTTAAGGATCTCTTCGTAGTTCATTAGAAGTTAAAAGGTGAAAGGGGTAAAAAGAAAAGAATAATTGCAAAAAATACGATTGCTTCCATCATTGTGCCAACTCCTCAAAACGAATCTGTGCAAGGAATTGTGCGGCATTTTCTAAATCTTCAGTTAAGAAAAATTGAGATGCTTCACACTCTACAAGTGCTTCTTCATAGAGATTTTCTAAGATCATCTCATTCTGTAATGTACTCATAATAAAAGGGGAATAATGTTTGTATATAATAAGTATAACCCCCACTCAATACGAATGGGGGTTATATGTGACAGTAATTAAACTGTCATACCTGAGATGAATGGAACTACTTGACCTGTTAGTCTGTCAGATACGAACCACTCCCAGTTCTTTTGAAATACACCCATGCAAGGGGCGAACTCATCCATGAGTGCATTAAGTCTGGATTTGGTTGTGACTGTCTGCCAACCACCATCAAAGATGCGTAGTTGATTAGATGCTGTATCAACAGTGCCGATTAGATTTCCGTGAAGTCTAACTTCGATCTCCTCTCTGTAGCATCTAACTGAAGTGTTCTGCTTTGACATGTTCTTTCTGTAGCGGATTGCTCTGTTCATGTCTCTTTCAATTTGACGCATAATAAAAGGGGAATTGCTTTACTCTTTTAATATAAAGGATATGTAATCCGATTGCAACCAATAGTGGACAGTTTATGTAACTGTCACACCATGTGCAATAAAGGATGCCCATAGAGCCTCCATCCTATGATTCAAACAGTTCAATAGATCGTTTAAACAATCCGTGGAAACTCTCTGTGAAGTACGGCCTGGCTTTTGACCAGTAAAACATCTACGCAAATCCGCATAAGCATTTTTGCCTTTGAACTTCAAGGGTACTTGCCATAAGGTGTTATAATCCACTGTGGATAATGGCACATAGAAAAACCGATCCGCATTCAAAGAACAAATTACAACGCAAGGGCGAACCTTGTCGCCCATCTCTGGAACTGTAGTCCAAATAACTCTACCTGTTTCCATGTCAAAAAGCACTCCTAAAAACGTGACCAATAACGTCAAGTGTCTCATGAACGATCTCATAAGACTCATCATGATCTTGGTACTCTGAGAGTGCTGAGTCGATAACGTCCCATTGCTCCTCCGTGAAAAATTCTCTAACAAGGTTGATGTCGTTGTGTGAATAATTTTTCTCATTGATTGTAGTAAAATCTTTTTCCATAAAATTAGGGGATTAATTTTGGTTCATACTTAGTATAATCGAAATTACACCTAAAAAAAGAGATAGTGTGACAGTAATTAAACCGGCACACTACCTGTAGTCTCTGTTGTGTGGTTGTGATAGAATAACTCGGCCAAGATTTTCTATCCATGTAGAGAATAATTCTTGGGTTGATCAAGTTACCCCTTGGTAACTCCCGTGGCGGATCTCCGCTTTCAGCAGTGGGACTAAGTTGCAACTGACCGACGGACTCGGTGTCTCCCTCTTCTCTGCCCTTCTCTACATTCTTAATATAAACGATATGCAACCCGAATACAACCAACTGTGTGCCACTTTATAAACTGTCCATTTCTTCACACTTTCTCTACGGAATCGGTTATACTAATATTGTTGAGTCAGGATATTAGTTTTTGTGGGAAATGAATCAAAAGGTTCTTAATTAGACTTGGCAAACAAGTTAGGATAGAACCTCCAGATTCAAAAAGCAATATCAGGGGAACTGACTCAACCGAGTTTCTTTCCCCAGTGTGCCAATTAAAAAAGTGGCACAACAAGTTCCCAAAAGGCCCATTCTTGCCTTATAATAAGAATATAAGAAGTTCGGGGGTACGAACTATAAAATCTTCGCCACAGCCCCTGCCCTGAATTATTATCCGTAATCTTCTGTAATATTCGCTGTCAAGTCCGAGTGTGCCAGTTGTAGAAGTGTCACAAGACCCGTTGACATCCCACCAGATTCCTGATAGATTTTAAATGTAACTTATGATACAGTATGAATTTCTTGTCTTCTTAATCTAGTTTTGTATAATATGTCATGTACATATATGCACATATAATATGACATTATGATCTAGTGCATATGCACATGTATATCTCGAACGTGTACGAGTGTTCATGTACATATGACATATCTCGTCGAGATGTGTCGTTATGCATAATGTCTATATGCTAGCTGCTCATAGTCGAGATGATTATGCTCATAGTCCTCGTCGAGATCGTATGACCAATCATCGTCGAGATCGTCGCTGTAGCTATATGACATATCATAGTCGAGAGTGTAATCTTCCATTAGAATCCTCGCCTAGATTAACCTTATTATAGTCGAGATTCTTATAAATGTCAACTATAAAGACAGTTATTATTTATACATTTTATGAGTTTTGTGTGGGTCTCCGCACCAAAAAATTCGCCCTGTACTTGACAAAGAGAAGTCCTTATGCTATGCTCGCTAAACTCACAACGTCTGACCACATTCTATACAGAATACTTAGAGATTCCATACAGACTAACAAACGATATAATTAACACTTTTATATTTAAAATAACCTTTTTAAATGTTTTTTTATCAAATAATGGTATAACACGATACAAAACACTTAATCTGGGTGAATATTCTGCTGTAGTAACTTCTGTATGGATTCTGAGTCGATTCTTTCTATATCTGTCTCCGAAAGTTGCCCACTATCTCCCCTCCAAATCTCAACAATATGGGCTGGATTGCCTGTTAAGTTCATACCTTGATGCCATGTGAAAATTGGTATCTCAAAGGTAGAGTGAATTTGCTGTGTATGTAGCATCCTTCTATTCATATCAATTAAACCCATGCTGACTTTTCCACTTACAATATTCCATGTCTCACTCCTAAATTGGTGTCGTTGCATTGAAAGTTTTGAATGTGGATTAATCACTAACTCTTTCACTTTAAAGTCTTTCCCTTCATACAGTTCACGATAGTATCCCCATGATCTTATTGTCTTTGGACTCTTCCAGTTCTCAAGAATTGAACTACTACTGTTCTTCTTATCTCCTCCTCCGACTTCCCATATAAATTGAACTCTGTTATTATTCATGAACTCTTCATACTCTGGTATATTATGTTGTGTACGATCTCCTCCATTTGCAAAACGTACTCTAGGAAACCACCTTAAACATTTTCGTATGGCATCATTTGCTGAGTCATCACGATCATCAAAGAACAACGCATTATCCACACATGACAATTCTTTGACTATGTTCAAACGTGTAGTCTCACTCATAAAAGACTTTCCCTTCTTTCGTTCTAACCACTTATCTGAGTTCACACCCACAAATAAGTAATCTCCATATTCCCTTGCATGACGGAAGAGTGCAAGGTGTCCTTCATGTAGTGGGTCAAATCCACCAGTTACCAGTACGCAAGTTTTGTCTTTCATTATTGAACATCTATGTATCGGTTTTCTTGACTTTTGTAGTCAGGGTATTCGTCAATTATTATGTCGGGTTCTGTATCATCATACTTACTCTTACGTCTTTTTACATACCTCAACTCATTCCATTGATGTTCATAACAACATAGTAAAACGTGTATGTTTTTGTGCATCTTATCATTCGCAAGTGTGCAGTATGGTTTCGGTTTTGTGCCGATTTCGATTGTGATGTATCTTACAGGTGTGGGCCATCCCCTTTTGGGTTCTGTTGAACTAGCAACATAATATACCCATCCCTCATGTACCATACCGAGTGCAGTTGTCCAAACTACATAGTCATCCACCTGTGGTTCATACATTCTACTTGACTCTCTTGATTTTTATATCATCAGGACTGATTCCTTCAGATAATAGAGACTCATATTTTTGGGCCGCCACCACCCTCGTTAATGAAGTATATGAAGCATCTGGGGGATTCATACCATTCGTAGAGACTTCTAATACATCATAGAGTTTCTCTGTATCGGGTATGTCTTCGGATTTGTCCTTTTCTAAGAGTGCAACCTGTCTCTGTAGTTCTCCCTCCACGGCTGCAAGGTGTGAATACAAATGTGAATACCACTTGTTATTCTTAATGAGTCCTTCAAGTTTTGATAGATGGTATTGTGCATCTTTGAGTGCTGAAAGTTCTGACATAGGAATGAATGTGTTATACTAATTATAAAGGATAATGGTTAGTCTGTCCACTCCATTGTGGGTTGCAGTTTTTGTTTCTTTTCCATGTTGTTATAGAACCGATCAACACTCCCCTCCAACTCTTGAAAGATTGCATCAATGTCAGCAAGAGTCTCTGAGTTTTCAGTACCCAAGTTTTTGACAGTTGTATATGCTTCAAGTGAACATAGAATGACACCGATCTGCCCCTCTGTGAGATTGACATTGTGTAGAATGTCTTTAAAGTTGTGATCCATTAGTTTGATACCTCCATGAGTTTGTCAACTCTGTTCTGTAGTTCATTGATGTATTCAACATCCTGTATATCCAAGTTTGCATTATCCTTATAATAACTACAAAGATAATGAACTGTGGATAGATCATAGTCTGATAGAAACAATGCTGTTTTCATTACTTCTTATCCTCATTAAGTGGACTATTGAAATATGCTCTGTTCACAAAGTATAATAATACAAGTGTGAAAAATATACCAAAGAATCCAATAATGAGTATTGGACTTTGTGGTAGGTCGTAGGTTGGAACTGTTGGCATTTTAGTCTGCGATAAGGTTGAAAGTAACTACAAATTCATTTGTGTAGTCCTGATAATCAGTAACTACAAGTGGGCATTTGTTTAACCACTCTTGAAAGTCCTCATAGCGTTGCTTTGTGACTCTCTCATATTCTAACTCAAGATTGATCTCTTCGTTAGCTCTTTGTTCCCTTGCGTCTGATGTGTTCATTCGTAATACCCCAACTCTTCCTGTTCTTCTCTGATCTCTTCACTTGCCATAGCAAAAAAGTCTCTGATGGTCATGTCAGGATATTGAAGTAGATAGGAACATAATGCACCCATCTGCATATGCCTTGACTCTGCCATGTGGATTTGCTCCATAACTGTTTGAGCATCAAATTCAAGATTTGTCATTCGGGGAACTCCTGTGTATAGTATTATTATAACCCATTTTGAAACAGAATGGGTAAAACTGTGACAGTTTGCTAATTGGGTAGATAACCCGCCATTTCGCAACCTGGCTCATCATAGAACCAACTTACATCCACATCAGGATAATGATCTACGATATACTGATAGATGCCTTCAGCAGGCCCCCATGCAGTATTGAACTCAAATGTTGCTGTTCCGAACTCTTCTTCAACATCAGCACCACAAAAGTCGTAGGCATCCCACTTAGTTCCCCAGTTGTTGACACACCAACCATACCACCTCTCATCTGATTTACCAGACTTCGGAAACTCTGAATGTGTCCATAGAACCTCTCCTTTGTCATTTTTGTGTTCTTTGACTACTGGTAGTTCTCCATCCTCATTTTTGATCTTTGAAAAATCAGGCATTGGTAGAATCTTAGAAAATGGTCTTTCTGATGAAAACTTTGCAACTAACTCATCAAACTGTTTTGAGTCGTTCTCCGCATTGTTATTGAGTGAAACTCTGTTGTAGCAATGATTAGGCATTTGACTCCTTTGTTTGTATATACTTATTATAACCGATCTAAGTCTCTTCGCCTGTGTAAGTGTGACAGTTTATCTACTGGTTTAAAGTCGGTTACTTCCTTTAAATTTTCCAGTATGATGTCTGAGTCCATTTCTTCTTCTGGTGTGAACTCTAAAAACTGGTTTTCTAAACAATATGCAATTAAATTGTACTGTTCTTCGGTTAAAAGTGATTTTCTGTTTTGGGTCATGATTTTACCTTTTATGGAGCCATACTATCATACCTGAAGCTAATTTCAAGGAGCTTACAGGCGATTCTGAGAGGAGCAATACTGTATCAGCATGATACATTATCCACCTGCTTCCTCTAAAACAGAATGAACATCAAATAAATCTTCCCACTCATCTAATATCTCTGAATCTTGATAGTCAACTGAAGTATCAACAATAGTTGTTACTTTATTATCAACATATTCAAAGAGTGTGTTGAACTGGTCATCTGTGAGTGTAATAGTTTTCATTCCTCTGCACCTATTTCATTAAGAGTGTTCATGATTCTGTTAGTTCGGTCAATTAAGGCCGCTCTGCAATCAACAAGATCAGCATCAGATAGTTCTCTGAGTGATGTATTGAGTTCCTCTGCTTCATTCCACGCATCCTCTATGAGAATTGGGTTTGAACCATCTGAAAATTCCTGTAGTCTCTCAACAACTTCCTCTGGGAAAAATCCTCTAAAGTAAGCATCTTCGCCATAAGCAATTTCATAAACTGCTTTCATGAACTCTTTGGGGGTCATAGTCATGAATTTTCTCCTCTGGTTATGTACTCATTATAGAGAATATCTCTGATGGGTTCAAGGTCAGATGTGCCACTTTGTAAAATGGTATATTCTTCGTATGAAGCATCATTATCTGTGGCAAAATCAATAGTGTTCATTAATGCCAGTAGTTGTTCTTTAGTAAAACTCATTACATGAAAGCGGTAAGTGAATGGGGTGCATTTGGTTGGTAGTCAATCGACCTGATACACCAACCAGTTGTATCTGAGATTTTATCAACCAGTTCATCTTCTGATTCAACATCCCAAAGACCAAGTGCATTGTCTGTGATGAAGTTCTGTTCTTCCTGAGATAATTGCCACTCAGGATTTCCATCCCCATCATCAAAGTCAAATTCGATTTTCGTTACTAAAAGGTGCATTAGTCCTCCATGATGTGATAGAATCTCTCATCTAATTCAAGATGATTGATGACAAGATCGGTGGCCATTGTTAAGTCCTCATTGTCGATCTCAAACTCTGCGAACTCTACCAACTCATATATCTTTGAGTATAGGAAATGGAATTGTTTGTCTGTGGTTCTCATAGTAAGTTCCCCATGTCATGCTCAATGTTCTCATCTAACTCTTGGTCATATAGTCTCATTGAAAGTTCTGAGTTTGATACATCAAAACCATGTCTGTTCATTGCTTTCTCCACAATGTTCCATATATTATGAAGTTCATCATCTTCAAGGAAAGTGTGAAGTGCATAGTAGTGTTCTGTGTCGTAACTCATTAGACTAAAACTCCTTTTGTTCCGTTTGATAAGTAAGTTTCTTTTGCGTTACAAACATTATCAATAAGATTGTCAAATGTCTGAATATCCCAACCTCTGCCGACTATCTTACTATCGTCATTGGCATCCATTAGGACTTCACAAAGATAATCGAACTGTGCTGTGCTGAGTTCAATGTTCCAACCTTTAACTTGTCTCATAGTGTTGTTTGTATCTATAGTATTATTATAGTCGCTGAGTGATGTAAAACCACTCATGATGTGCAACTATTCAAAGTGTCCTACTTGCTTGTACCTGCTGTAAGTAAACTGTCAAGATAGGAATACTCTACCTCATCAAGTGATGGGATGTCATAC
>Ga0209036_1000896_pt1 | contig 12889 bp, 8 predicted proteins | sample MarorgKNORR_S2LV_3_FD_188222 | JGI IMG/M metagenome (GOLD analysis project Ga0209036, IMG submission 188222) | Marine microbial communities from the Southern Atlantic Ocean, analyzing organic carbon cycling - DCM_A/KNORR_S2/LV (SPAdes) (version 2) | ecosystem: Environmental > Aquatic > Marine >... | reverse complement strand
GCAACAACTAATGGCGGAGACGCTAAATAGTTTGCTTTTATTAGAGGTGAAATTCTTCCTTCAAAGTTTCTGTTTCCAGATAAAACTGAAACAGCATAAATATTATTATTTTTTATGGAGTCTGATATGTTATCAGCTAATGGACCTGAATTACCAATACAAGTAGTGCATCCATAACCAACTAAATTAAATCCTAACTTATCTAAATAAATATTTAGCCCAGCTTTTTCTAGATAATCTGTAACTACTTGAGATCCAGGTGCTAAAGATGTTTTCACCCAGGGCTTAGTCATTAAACCTTTTTCAATTGCATTTTTTGCAAGTAAACCTGCTCCAATTAGTACACTTGGATTAGAGGTATTAGTGCAAGAAGTGATTGCAGCAATTAAAACATCACCATCAGTTATTTTAAATTCTTCTTTTTCAACATTATAAATATTTGGTTCTTCTTTTTTAGTAACTTCTGAAAACACTTTTTTAAAATTTGATGATGCATTAGTTAGCAAAACTTTATCTTGGGGACGTTTTGGTCCTGAAATAGTCGGCACTATAGTTGACATATCTAAAGATAGAGTGTCTGTAAATTCTACATCCAAACTTGCCCAAAGTCCTTGTTCTTGCGCATACTGTTTTACAATTTCTACATTTTGATCATCTCTTCCTGAGAATTTTAAATATTTTAAAGTCTCGTCATCTATTGGGAAAAAACCACAAGTTGCACCATACTCAGGTGCCATATTTGCTATAGTAGCTCTATCTGCTAAAGTCAGATTTTTTAGTCCTTCACCATAGAATTCAACAAACTTTCCAACAACTCCTTTGTCTCTCAACATTTTAACTACAGTTAAAACAAGATCAGTTGCTGTTGTACCTTCTGGCATTTTTGATTTCATTTCAAACCCAATAACTTCAGGTATTAACATCGAAATAGGTTGACCTAACATTCCAGCTTCAGCTTCAATTCCTCCTACGCCCCAGCCCAAAACTGATAGGCCGTTTACCATAGTTGTATGACTATCTGTTCCAACTAAAGTATCTGGAAATATATATTCTTCACCTTTATATTTTTCATTCCAAACAACTTTTGAAAGGTATTCCAGATTGACTTGATGACATATTCCAGTTCCCGGTGGAACTATTCTAAAATTATTGAATGCTTGTTGCCCCCATTTAAGAAAAGAATATCTTTCAGCATTCCGATTAAATTCAATATCAACATTTTCTTTTAATGAATTTTTATTTGCAAATTTATCTACTTGTACAGAGTGATCAATTACCAAATCAACTGATGATAATGGATTGATAGTGCTTGGATCTTTATTTTTTTCTTTTACAGCCTCTCTCATTGCAGCTAAATCTGCAACCGCAGGAATTCCAGTATAATCTTGAAGTAAAACTCTCGCAGGCCTATATGCAATTTCTGTATTAGAACTTTTAGATTTTAACCAATCTTTAATAGCTTCAATTTGATTTTTATTAACCGTTATATCGTCCTCAAATCTTAACAAATTCTCAAGTAAGACCTTCAATGATTTTGGAAGCTTTGATATACCTGCTAAACCATTTTTCTCAGCTTCTTTCAGTGAGTAAAAATTATAACTTTTGCCGTTAACTGAAATTTTAGTTAACGAATTGAACGAGTTTTTGTCTCCTGGTTTCATATTTAATAATAAAATGTAGCTATGCAGCCTAATAAAAGCGCTGACATAACATAATTGAACCATTTAATAAATTTCTCATTTGTCGCGAATTTTCTCATAAATTTACCAATTAAAGTCCAAAATAAGATACTAAATATAGCAAAGAAAAAGGCAGAAGTTAGGAGCCAGAAAGAATAAGTAAAAAAGTTATCTCCAGATTCGATATAAGTTGATACTGCAATAATAGCAACGATTACTCCTTTAGGATTTAAGAATTGAAAAAGAAATGTTTCTATAAATTTAACAGGTTCTAATTTTTCTTTTTGATTTGATGATTTAGAAAATGAAATTCTGTAAGCCAAATAAACTAAAAATGCAGACCCTGTAAAAACTAAAATTTTTTGAATAATTGGATATAATTTAAAAATGTTAATTAGCCCAAAATTGACTAAAGATAGCATTGAGGTAAAACCAAATATAACACCCAACATTAGAGGTATCGTTTTTTTTACTCCATGATTAAAACCTGAATGAGATGCAACAATATTATTTGGGCCAGGTGAGCAACTGGTAACAAAAAAAAATAAACTTAATGATAATAGTTCTGGATGCATTTAAGCAATTGGTAATCCATTCTCTGCTTCTTGAGATGGATGAACTAAAGTTACTCTACCTTCTACATCTATAGCTCCGAGAATTAATACTTGTGATACAACTCCAGCAATATTTTTTTCTGCAAAATTACAAACACCAATTACTTGTTTTCCTTTAAGATTCTCTTCATTATAATAATGAGTAATTTGAGCTGAAGATTGTTTTATCCCTATCTTTTCTCCAAAATCAACTTCTACAACTAATGAAGGTTTTCTTGCTTTTTCATTTTTTCTTACAGAAATAATTGTTCCCAATCTAATATCGACTTTATCAAAGTCTTCATACGTAATTTGTTCTTTCATAAATTTAATATATAATGATTTGTAAATGAGTACAGAAAATAATCCTGATAAAATTTATAAAGATTCGATACGAATATTGACAGATTTGATTGCTTTCAAAACTATTTCTGGAAACGATAATAATAGTCTAATTAATTATTGTGATGATATTTTAAAAAATTTAGGAGCAACTTCATTTAGAATTTTTGATGGTGATAAAAAAAGAGTTAATCTTTTTGCTTCTTTAAAATCTAAAAATGGAAATGGTAAAAAACCTATTATTCTTTCAGGTCATACAGATGTAGTCCCGGTTTCAAAAGGCTGGTCTACTGATCCATTTGTTGCAACTATAAAAAATGAGAAATTATTTGGGAGAGGTTCTTGTGATATGAAAGGTTTTATTGCATGTGCTCTAGCATATGCTCCTGTATTTAAAGAAAATAATTTAGATAGAGACATTCACTTTTCATTTACATTCGATGAAGAAACTGCATGCATTGGTGCACCATTATTAATAAAAGAATTAAAAAAAAGAGATATTAAAGATGGAATTTGTATTATTGGTGAACCAACCAATATGAAAATCATTGATGCTCATAAAGGTATGAATGAATATACAGTTCACTTTGGAGGTTTAGCAGGTCATAGTTCTAAACCAGGCCAAGGTGTTAATGCAGTTGAATATGCATCGAGGTATGTAAACAAATTACTAGAAATTAGATCAAAACTAAAAGATAGAGCTCCTAAAGATTGTATATTTAATCCACCATATTCTACATTATCAGTTGGTGGAGTTTCAGGTGGTATAGCTCATAATGTTATCGCTGATAAATGTAAAGTTGAATGGGAAACTAGACCAGTGGTCAGAGAAGATGGAGATTTTGTAAATCAAATAATAGACGATTATGTTGATAAAGAATTATTGCCAGAAATGAAAAAAGTTTTTTCAGATGCTTATATTAAAAAAGAAATTATAGGCGAAGTAGTTGGATTTAATAGATTGAACGATTCTGAGGCTTGTGAATTTGTTTCTAGTATAACTGGTGACAATTCAAGAGAAGCTGTTTCATTTGGAACAGAGGCTGGACTCTTTCAAGAAGTTGGTATTAGCACTGTAGTTTGTGGACCAGGTTCGATTGAACAGGCTCATAAAATTGATGAATATATAGAACTTAGTGAATTAAAGAAATGTCTAGACTTTTTAAAAGGTGTAAAAGATAAATCTATAAATTAATTCCAACCACCTACAGATTTAACTTCTAGAAATTCAAGCAATCCTTCTTTACCTGCTTCCCTTCCAATTCCAGAATGTTTGAAACCTCCAAAAGGTGCATCAACTGCAATACCAGCACCATTTACATCAACCATTCCAGATCTAAGTTTTCTGGCAACTCTTTGTACCTTTTCCTTATCTTGAGTTTGAATATAGTTTGTTAATCCATAATCAGTATCATTTGCAATTTTAATTGCCTCTTCTTCAGTTTCAAATGGAATAACAGATAAAACAGGACCAAATATTTCTGTTCTTGCAATTTCCATTTCATTTTTTACATCTGCAAAAACTGTCGGTTTTACATAATAACCATCATTTAATCCGTTTGGTTTTCCAATTCCACCTGCAACTAATTTTGCTCCTTCATCTATTCCTTTTTGAATTAAACCTTGAATTTTATTGAATTGAGTTTCAGAAATTACAGGACCAATATGCTCTCCATTTTTATTTGGATCATCTACTTTAAATTCATTTGCGTATTTTCTCAGTCTTTCTATCGCTTCATTATATATTGATTTTTCAACAAGCATTCTTGTAGGAGCATTACATGATTGTCCTGAATTTCTAAAACATCTAAATGCACCTCTTTCAATTGCTTCAGCATCAGCATCTTCAAATATAATATTTGCACCTTTTCCTCCTAGCTCCAAACTTACTCTTTTAAAGTCCTTTGCAGCATTTTGAGAAATTAAAGCCCCTGCTCTTGTAGAGCCGGTGAATGAAATCATATTTACATCTGGATGACTTGTTAATGCATCTCCAGTTATTTCCCCATCGCCATTAACTAAATTAAAAACACCTTTTGGAAATTTTGCTTCATCTATTAACTCAGCTATGATCATTGCCGATAAAGGTGCTAGTTCTGAAGGTTTTAAAATCATAGTACAACCAGAGGCCAATGCAGGAATGACTTTTAAAGTAACTTGATTTATTGGCCAGTTCCACGGTGTTATTAATGCACACACACCTTTAGGCTCGTATATTATTCTTTGATTTTTTGCATGATCTCCCAAAGGTTTTTCGAATTCAAATTCTTTTAGATAACGAATAAATGATTTTGTATGACTCGCGCCAGTTCCTGTTTGTAGTTTTGACGCAAAGTCTTTTGGCGCTCCCATCTCTTGAATAATTGCATCTGTAATATCATTCCATCTTTTTTTATATAATGAATAAAATACTTCTAATAATGACAATCTTTCTTCTTTAGAGGTAAATCCCCAAGTTTTAAAAGCTTCTTTAGCAGCTAAAACTGCATCATTGATGTCCTCCTTACTGCCTAAAGAAATTACTGCACAATTTTTTTCTGTTGCTGGATTTATGACCTCAATATCTTTTGGGTTTTTTGGGGGAACCCATGAACCATTAATATAAAAATTTCTCTTTTCAATCATGCGCGCAAATTATCCTTTCTTCATGATTTTGCAAATAAATTTGTTAATTCATAAACAATTGTTGCTGCAGCTAGAGAGGTTACTTCTGCATGGTCATAAGCGGGCGCAACTTCAACTACATCTGCAGAAATCAAATTTAAACCTGATAAACCCCTGAGGACGTTTACCATTTCTCTTGTGGTCATTCCTGCAATTTCAGGTGTTCCTGTGCCTGGTGCAAATGCTGGATCTAATACATCAATATCAATGGACAAATATAATGCATTATCACCTACTCTATTTTTTATTCTTTCAACAATTTTATCAATTCCTTCTGTTTGAAATTCATCACAATGAATAATTTTAAATCCAAAGCTTTCATCATTTTTTATATCATCTCTGCTATAAAGTGGACCTCTTATACCTACATGCATAGAGGCGTCATCTAAAAATAAATTTTCCTCACGAGCTCTTCTAAATGGAGTGCCATGCGTATATGGTGCTCCAAAGTATGTATCCCAGGTATCTAAATGGGCATCAAAATGAACAAGTGATACAGGTCCATTATTCTTTTTATTGGCTGCTCTAAGTAAAGGCACAGCAATTGTGTGATCTCCTCCAAGGCTTATTATTCCTCCAACTTTATTTAATAAATCGGTTGCTCCTACTTCAATTTGTTTGATGGCTTCATCAATATTAAATGGATTGCAAGTAATGTCACCTGCATCTGCAACTTGTTGTACTTTGAATGGTTCTACATCATAATTAGGATGATAATTTGTCCTTAAATGTCTAGATGCTTGTCTAATACTTTGTGGTCCAAATCTTGCACCTGGTCTATAACTTGTTCCTGAATCAAATGGAACTCCGACAATAGCAACATCACAACTTTCTACATCTCTTAGCTCAGGTAATCTTGCAAATGTAGAAGGGCCCGCATATCTTGGCACTTCTGTGCCACTAACAGGCTGAATAGGTTTTTTAGACTTTGTCATTTTAGTAATAAGAATATTATTAGAATGATCCAGAAAAAGGGATAATAGAAATATATGTATTTTTTTGCAAACATCTTAGGCACTGACTCATGATCTCTATTAATATTTTTTTTTCTTTTTCTTTTTTTCATTAAATAAATCCTATCACATTCATATTATATCTAATATCATCAAAATTATTAAAATGAGATATATTATATTAATATTTATATTATTTTTTAACTTTTCTTATGTAAATGCAGATGCAATATATAATTTAATTAAAATCCCAAATTTAGAAGTTCATAAGGTTGATGATGTTAATGGTATCAAATATTTGATATCGAGAAGAGGTTTTGTAATAGGTGATACAAATAATATTAAATGTAACGGCATAAATAATAGTGATTTGGATCGTGAATTTAATACAATTCAAAATAATCTAAGGGATTATAACTCAAATTTCTTAAGGAAAATAAATTTGAAATTTGTAGTTCTTTGCAAAAACTTAGAAATTTCAGGCATTAATACAGGAGGTATACCAGATAATAAATTCAGGACTTTAATTTTAGACTTAACATTTAACCGAAATTATTTTGAAAGAATGATCCATCATGAAATATTTCATATGATTGATAACAGTTTTCCTGAGCTTTTTAAAAAAAATAAGTGGAGCAAACTTAATAATAAAGATTTTTCTTACGCATCATGTTCTACATGCACTGATTTATTAGGTTTAGATTTAGAAATTACGAAAGGCTTTTTAACAGAATATTCAATGAGCACAGCTGAAGAAGATATGGCTGAAATTTATTCATTATTAAAAACAAACTTTAAAGAAATAGATTTATTAATTAAAAAAGATAATATTTTAACTAAGAAGAAAAATTTCTTAATTAATGGTCTTAAAGAAATAGATGAAAAGTTTATTTTTTGAATGATAAAAAAAATTAAACCATCGCTATCTGAAAAAATATTATTTATTTTTCTGATTCTGCTTATTATTTTAACTTTAGGTTCATTTTATATTTTAAATAATAAATGTCTTTTTGTAAAAAAAATCGATTTAAATAACATTGATTTTAAAGATAAGCAGAATATTGCAATTATGGAGGTTGAATGTGGTAACGTTCTAATAGAATTAGATCCTAAAATTGCACCTAAAGCTGTAAATCGATTTAAGAAGTTAATAAATAGAGGTTCGTATAATGGTTCAGCTTTTTATCGAGTAATAGAAAATACTTTAATACAAGCTGGAGATATTGAATATGGAAATGTATCTAATCTAAATTATTCTAAAGTAGGAACTGGTAAGTCTGGTTTAGGAACAATTAAATCTGAGCTTAGTGATAATTTTTTATTTAATGCTGGCTCCGTGGCTTTTGCTAGGAAAGATCAATTCGACACAGAAGATAGCGAATTTTTTATTACTTTAATAGATATACCAATATATCAAGGTGAATATACTCCAATTGGAAAAGTAATTGCAGGGATGGATTCTTTAAAAAAAATTAAAGCAGGAAATAAATCAACTTATGTATTAAAACCTGATTATATTAAAAATATAAAGTTATTAGTTAACTAGAGGTTTTCCAGTAGATAATGTGTGTTTAATTCTATCTTGGGTTTTACTTGTCTCAATTAATTTCATGAAAGCATCTAACTCTAATTTAAACAACTGATCTTCTGTAAGAGTTTTATCTATAGTTGTATCACCACCACTTAAAACATTTGCTAGCTCTGTTCCAACCATCATTCCATGATCTAATATAATTTTATCGTTATACAGTTTTTCTAACATACCAACCATTTTGTCTTTTAAAGATTTACCAGATAAATTAAATGTGCATTCTTTAGGAGGAGTAAATTCTTTATTTTGATCCAAAATTTTTCTAGCTTCATTTAATAAACTATTTCTGCTCATAATTTTTTTATTTTCAGGGATTAAATACTTTAGAGGTTCAGCTTCTACTGGAGATGTTGCAGTTTTTGCATAACCAATGATATCAAAAACTTTTAAAGGCGCAAAATCTGGATCATTTTTTGCCTCTTCTGTTTGAGACCATCTCCATAACATTTCTTTACATCCTCCTCCGGCTGGAACTAAACCAACCAATGTTTCAACTAATCCAACAACAATATTTGTATGCGAAGCAACAAAGTTACTTTGAACTAAAACTTCAAAACCCCCTCCAAGTGTAAGACCTGATGGTGCTGAAACGACTGGAAATTTTGAGTATTTTAAGTGTTTGCATGTTTCTTGAAAATAACCGACAAATTTTTCTATTGATTTAAAGTCACCTTTATCTGCAAAATTCATAGTATATGTTAAATTAACACCAGCAGAAAACTGCATACTTTCATTAATAATTATCAATGGTTTGTCTGTAGCGTTTTTTAAAGAGTCCATTGAGTCATAATCCAAAGCGTTTGCTTTAGTTGTAAATTCGACAATGTTAAATTCAGGAAATCTGTAAATTTCAGCAGAATTATTTTTATCAAGTTTAAGGGCTCTTGGTTTAATTTTTCCTAAAGTTTCAATTTCAGTATATTGTTGTCTCTCACCATAAAAATTTTCATCTTTGGATTTTGATAAATTTTCTAAAAATTTATTTCCCTCAAAATTATCAATTTTTTGAAAAAAATTATTTACTCCAATTTCTTTTAACATTTCAAAAGGCCCTCTAGACCAATTGAAACCAAGTCTCATTGCTTCATCAATGTCGTTAAACTTATCTGTAATACCTGGAACTAATGAAGAAGAATATTTTATTATTTTAGAAATTACTGACCAAGCATAATCTCCATATTTATCTCCACGATTAATTAATTTTTTTAAATCAACTTTTTCAGATTTAATATCTATTTTTTTTGAGGGAGAATATTCCCCAGTTTCAAGATTGATGGCCTCTAAAATTTTCTTACCACCCTCCTTATTCATTCTATAAAATCCACCTTTTCCTTTTCTACCAGTATATCCAGTTTCTATTAATTTTTTTACAAGTGGCATTTCTCTTGCTACAGGTTGAAATGGATCGCTTTCAGGTAATTCTTTAATAAAACTTTTTAATACATCTGCCATTAAATCAATACCAATTAGGTCATACAATCCAAATACTCCAGTTTTAGGTATACCCATTGGTCTGCCAAAGACAGCATCAGCCTCTTCTACACTAAGTTTCATATTAAATGCTTCGGTCATTGCAATTTGCATTGCGTAAACTCCAATTCTATTACCTAAAAATCCTGGAGTGTCATTACAGATAATTGCACCTTTACCTAAGTCTATTTCACAAAAGTCTTTTAAAAGTTTAACTTTATCTAAATCACTTTCATTACTTTTTACTATTTCCAGTAAATCCATGTATCTAACAGGATTAAAGAAGTGAGTTATGCAGAAATCCTTTTTGTCTTGATCAGATAATTTTTCTGATAGAACACTTATTGGAATAGATGAAGTATTAGATGAAACAACAGATTCTTTTTTTCTATGTTTAAAAATTTTTTCATAAATATTATGTTTTATATCTATTCTTTCTACAACAGCTTCTACAATCCAATCTGCATTCGAAACTACATCAAAGTTTTCTTCAATGTTTCCTACATGTATATTATCTAATTTTGATTTATCTATTAATAAAGGAGGTCTAGATTTTCCTATTCTCTCTTTAGCCTTTTGACTAATTTCTGTAGTTAAATCCAACAAAGTGACAGGAATATTTGCGTTACACAAATGTGCAGCTATACCGCTCCCCATTGTTCCAGAACCAATTACAACTACATTATTTATTTTCATAAAGAAGGTTTCTTATATTAAATTGAGACTGAGTAGGAAATAAAATAAATGTCATAACTACTGCTGTAAACTTGCTAATTCTTCAATATTAATATGACATCTAATAGCGTTACCATTTTCACCTATTTGCCATGGTGGAACTTCTGAATTACAAATATCACCTATTTTCCTAGGGCATCTTCCTTGAAAAGAACAGCCTTTCTCAGGGGGTTTTTCCTCTACTATATCCTCAGCTACTAATTTTGGTTTTATATCTGGATCTGGTTCCAAAACAGCACCTAATAATACTTCAGTATAAGGATGTGATGGAAATTTGTAGACATTTTGAGAAGGACCAATTTCACATAATCTTCCTTGATATAAAACTGCAACTCTATCACTAATTGCTCTAACAACAGCCAAATCATGAGAAACAAATACATAGGTTGTTCCTAGATCTTCTTTTAATTGTTGTAATAAGTTTAAAACAGCTGCTTGAACCGAAACATCTAAAGCTGATGTAACCTCATCACACAAAATTATATCTGGCTTAGCAGCAAATGCTCTTGCAACTGCAACTCTTTGTTTCTCACCACCTGATAATTGTCTAGGATATCTTGACATATAAAATTCTCCTAACCTTACTTTTTTTAGTAGATCGATTATATTTTTTTTTAATTCTTCTCCTGATAAATTAAAATATAACTTTAAAGGTTGAGAAAGTATTTGCTCAACTGTGTGGTTAGGATTTAATGACTCGTCTGGATTTTGAAATATAAGTTGTATTGCTCGCAGATCATTTGGATTTCTCATTTTTAAATCAGAAGATAAAATACGATCATTTTCAAATTTAATTTGACCATCTTTTGTTTTGAGTAAGCCAGCAATTGATTTTAAGATAGTAGACTTGCCACTTCCAGACTCACCAACCAGGGCAATAGTCTCTCCTTTTTTTATATCTATATTTATATCTTTAACTGTTGGGTTTTGATCAGAAATTTTATTTAATAATTGATCAAAAAATTTCTGCTTTGCATAACTAATTGAAACATCCTTTAATTTTAAAACTTCAATTGCTTCACTATTATTTGATTTTTTTGTTATTGAAGTTTGTAAATTATTATTTTGGTTTATTAATTCTTTATAATTAAAACATCTGACATTGGTATCTAATTCTTTAATATGTTCCAGATCTGGTGAATTTTTTTTACAATTATCATTTGCTAAGTTACATCTATCATAAAAACTACAACCTTCATTGATACTTCCAGGCTGAGGTTGGCTTCCTGGCATAGAAGTTGGAAGTCCAGCTAGTGAGAGTTTAGGTATCGATTTTAACAATCCATAAGTATAAGGATGAATAGGTTCCTTTAATATTTTTCTTGCTGGTCCTTCTAAAACAATTTCTCCCGCATACATTACAACTATTCTATCACTGACTTGCGCTATGGCTCCAAGATCATGACTAACATAGATCATAGATGTTCCAGTATCTTTTGCTATAAATCTTAATAGTTCTAAGACATGCGCTTGTGTTGTAACGTCTAATCCAGTAGTTGGCTCATCTAATAAAAGTAAATCTGGTTTGCCAGCCAATGCCATTGCAACAGCCACTCTTTGTTGCTGCCCTCCAGAAAGCTCGTGTGGATAACGAAAAGCCATAGTTTCTGGTGAAGGAAGTCTAACTTTATTTAGTAACTCAGAAATTTTTTTATCTCTCTCTGTTTTGTTTAGATCTGTATGTAATTTTAATGCTTCATCAATTTGGTATCCAATTTTTAAATTCGGTGTTAATGCTTGTCCTGCATTTTGAGGTATCATGGCTATTTTTCTACCTCTAATTTTTTCTAGCTGTCTACTGCTCATCTTCAATAAATCCTCAGATTTAAAGAGGCATTCACCCTTAAGAGGAAATAAGCCTTGTTTTATATAGCCCATCATAGCAAGTGCTAATGTACTTTTTCCAGAGCCCGACTCCCCTACGATCCCTACAGTCTCTCCTTTTTTTATATTAGTTGAAACATTTCTAAGTATTGAAATTTGTTTGCCCTTCTGACTGTTAAATCCAATTGATAAATTTTTTACACTTTCAATTATTTCATTCATTTAAACAGGTGCCTTTGTTGAACGATCAATTCCTAAAGCTTTTGCAAATGCATCAGCAGTTAAATTTATTCCAATAATTAACGAACTTAATCCTACTATTGGAGCAATTACAGACCAGTATGCAAACGACATCAATCCTCTAGCATTGGATATCATCAAACCCCAATCAGGCGTTGGTGGACTTACACCAAAACCTAAGAATGACAATGAGCTAAATCCTAATAACATCCAAGACCATCTCATTGCTCCTTCTACTAATATAGCATCTCTAACATTTGGAATAATTTCATTCCAAATAATAGACATGTTGCTATGACCTCTAGCTCTGGCTGAAACTATAAAGTCTTTAGCAATAACATCGTGAGTAGCAGCTCTAGCAACTCTTACTATTCCTTTACCATAAAAAAAACCTAGTGCAGGAATTAAAACCTCTGTTGATGTTCCTAAAAGAGAAACAATTAATAACATTGCAAGTATCCAAGGAATAGAAAGAAACGCATCAACAACTCTCATTACAACATCGTCAATTTTACCTCCAACTAAACCACAAAAAATTCCAAGTAAACCTCCCCACAGAAGAGCTATAAGTGATCCAAAGAAAGTTACCGTAAGAGCTGTTCGACCTCCAAGTATTGTTCTTGTAAAAACATCTCTACCCAAGCTATCTGTTCCAAACCAATGTTCAGCCGAAGGTGCAAGTAACATGGTATTTGGGCTAATTGCTTTATAATCGTATGGTGCAATGTAGGGGCTTATTAATGCTAAGACTACATGAAATAAAACAATTGTTAAACCAATTAAACCAGAAGGCTTGGA
>Ga0209036_1000895_pt1 | contig 12897 bp, 20 predicted proteins | sample MarorgKNORR_S2LV_3_FD_188222 | JGI IMG/M metagenome (GOLD analysis project Ga0209036, IMG submission 188222) | Marine microbial communities from the Southern Atlantic Ocean, analyzing organic carbon cycling - DCM_A/KNORR_S2/LV (SPAdes) (version 2) | ecosystem: Environmental > Aquatic > Marine >... | reverse complement strand
TTTGGTCCAGTAGCAAGGGAATTACGCGATAAGAATTTTACAAAGATCGTTTCTTTAGCTCCGGAGGTTATTTAAATGTTGGACTCACTTAAACAAAAGAAAAACTTCAAACGAATAAAAATGAGAATTAAAACAGGAGACTTAGTCAAAGTTATTAACGGTAAAGAAAAGGGTAAGACTGGTGAAGTATTAAAAACTATCCCCCTAGAGAATAGAGTAGTTGTGAAGGGAGTAAATCTTAGAACAAAACATGTAAAACCTACTCAAGAAGGTGAAAGTGGGAGAATATTGACAGAAGAAGCATCATTACACGCTTCTAATGTAATGTTTTTTTCAAAGGATAAAAATCTAATAAGTAAAATAGAATATTTTATTGATAAAGAGGGAGTTAAAAAAAGGAGATTAAAAAAAACTGGTGAACTAATTGATTAAATTCTTCATCAAAAACGAGATTTCAATTTTCTTATTACACAATTCTGACAAAGACCAGAATTAATTACAAAAATCATGACTCTTAAAACTCGCTACAAAGAAGCAATAAGACCAAAGCTTTTAAAAGACCTTGGTCTTAAAAATATTCATCAAGTACCCAAGGTTATTAAAGTTAACGTAAATAGAGGTCTTGGAGAAGCTGCTTCAAATTCAAAGGCTTTAGAGGCCTCTTTAAATGAAATGGCAACTATTACGGGACAAAAAGCTTTAGTTACAAGATCCAAAAAAGCAATTGCTGGCTTTAAAATAAGGGAAGGAATGGCAATTGGCTGTACCGTTACCCTTAGGGGAGATAGAATGTATTCTTTTTTAGAAAGATTTATAAATCTAGCCTTACCAAGAATTAGAGACTTCAGAGGTGTTAATCCAAAAAGCTTTGATGGAAGAGGTAATTATACTTTAGGAGTAAAAGAACAATTGATATTTCCTGAAATTTCATTTGATAAAATAGATTCCATTAGAGGAATGGACATAACAATCGTAACCAGCGCCTCAACCGATCAAGAGGGTAAAGCTCTCTTGAAAGAGCTAGGAATGCCTTTTAGTAATTAACCTTATAAACATGTCAAATCACGATCCTATTTCAGATATGCTTACTCGTATAAGAAATGCGAGTCAAAAAAAGCATACATCCACCGCAATCCCAGCCTCTAAAATGTCTCTTAGCATAGCTAAAGTTCTGCAAAAAGAAGGCTTCATAACTGATATTAATGAGGAAGGTGAAGGTTACAAGTCTCAAATCGTTTTAGGACTTAAATATAGTGGTAAAAATAAATTTCCTACTATCAGATCAATGCAAAGAGTAAGTAAGCCTGGATTGAGAGTTTATAAAAATACAAAGGGCTTACCAAAAGTTCTTGGGGGTCTTGGAGTTGCTATAGTATCAACTTCAAAGGGTGTAATGAGTGACCGTGACGCAAGGAAACAAGGCATCGGTGGCGAAGTTCTTTGTTATGTTTATTAAGGGGTATTAATTATGTCAAGAATAGGAAAATCTCCAGTACAAATACCAGAAAAGGTATCTGTTGATATTAAGGGATTAAGCATTACCGTAAAGGGTCCAAAAGGTGAACTCAAAAGACTGATGCCTGAAGGTGTAAATTTTGATCAGAAAGAAAATCAGATCGTTGTTACTCCAGCAACTACGAAAAGATATTCACGGGAAAGGCATGGTCTTTGTAGAACATTGATTTCAAATATGGTTCAGGGAGTTACTGAAGGCTACTCAAAGAAATTGGAAATAGTAGGTGTTGGATCTAGGGCTCAAGTGAAAGGAAAAAATTTAGTAGTAAGTGCTGGATATAGTCATCCAGTAGAAATGACCCCCCCCGATGGTATAACATACAAAGTTGAAAGTAATACCAATGTAACTGTATCTGGAATTGATAAAGAAATTGTTGGAAATGAAGCAGCAAAAATCAGATCAATCAGACCTCCAGAACCCTATAAAGGTAAAGGTATCAAATACCAAGATGAGAGAATCATCAGAAAAGCTGGTAAATCCGGCAAAAAATAATTGCTTTAAAAATCATGGCTAAAATTTCAAGGAAACTTCAAACTCAAAAAAGGCATAAAAGATTAAGGCGTTACTTAATCGGTAGTAGCGCACGCCCAAGATTAGCTGTTTTCCGTTCAAATAATCATATTTATGCCCAAGTTATTGACGACGATGCACAACAAACTATATGTTCTGCTTCTACGGTAGATAAAGAACTTAAGGAAGATAAAGAAAAACTCTCTTCTAACTGCAGCTCTTCTTCAATTGTTGGTAAGTTATTAGCTAAAAGAGCAATGAAGAAAGGTGTTAAACAAGTAATTTTTGATCGAGGTGGGAATCTATATCATGGCAGAGTTAAAGCTCTAGCAGATGCGGCCCGTGATGCAGGCTTGAATTTCTAAATATTTATTTTTATCATGACAGACACTCCAACAAAACAAGAAAATCAGTCAAAGACTGAGAATGCACCCTCATCTAATGCTAATGAACAGAGGAGAGGTAATCGTAATAATGATCGAAAAAGAAATCGAAGAGGTGACTCTAAAAATGAGAGGGATTCTGAGTGGCAAGAAAGAGTTGTTCAAATTAGAAGAGTATCTAAAACAGTAAAAGGTGGTAAAAAAATGAGTTTTAGAGCAATTGTTGTTGTTGGGAATGAGAAAGGACAAGTAGGAGTAGGAGTAGGGAAGGCAGGAGATGTTATTGGAGCAGTAAGGAAAGGAGTCTCAGACGGTAAAAAACATCTTGTTAGAGTTCCCTTAACTCCAAATAATTCTATACCTACCTTATCTAAAGGGAGAGATGGAGCAGCGAATGTACTTATTAGACCTGCTGCACCTGGTACGGGTGTAATTGCTGGTGGGTCAATTAGGACAGTTTTAGAATTAGCAGGTATAAAAAACGTCTTAGCTAAAAGATTAGGTAGTAAAACTCCCTTAAATAATGCGAGAGCTGCAATGGTGGCTCTTTCTCAATTAAGAACCCACAAATCTGCCTCTAGAGAGAGAGGTATTTCTCTTGAACAGCTTTACTCTTAAAATTATGACTTCAACTTTAAATACACTAAAATCAAACACAGGTTCAAGAAAGAAAAAATTAAGAAAGGGTAGAGGTATCGCAGCAGGGCAGGGAGCTTCTTGTGGCTTTGGTATGAGAGGACAGAAATCTCGATCCGGTAGACCTACACGACCTGGATTTGAAGGTGGTCAAATGCCCCTCTATAGAAGAGTTCCCAAGTTAAAGCATTTTGAAATTATTAATCAAAAAAATTTTTCAATAGTTAATCTAAGCAAATTAAGTGAATTCAAAGAAAGTGAAGTTGTCAATATAGATTCGCTTGTGAAAAAAAAGTTGTTATTTAAGCCGAAATTTCCTCTCAAAATTTTAGGTAATGGAGAAGTTAAAGTGAAATTAAAAGTTCAAGCTCATGCATTCACTAAAGTTGCCAAGGAAAAAATAGAAGCTGCAGGTGGATCTTGCGAAATTATTAATAATAAATAAATTTACTTATAAATTTAATTTCACTTGCCGATGTTAATTAACAAAAGTAGAAATCCTAGTGCTTCAGAAATAGTCACTCAATTATTTTTAAATAAAGAGTTAAGGAATCGAGTTTTAACAACTTTAGGTCTTCTACTTTTGGTCCGACTGGGCATTTATATACCAATGCCTGGAATTGATAGAGTTGCGTTTAAAAGTTTTATTGACCAGGGTGGTCAATTAATTGGTTTTCTAGATATTTTTACTGGAGGAGGAATTTCAACCTTAGGAATATTTGCACTTGGAATTTTACCCTTTATTAATGCTTCAATTATTATTCAACTTTTGACTGCTTCATTACCTGTCCTTGAAGATTTGCAAAAAAATGAGGGTGAAGCAGGTAGAAGAAAAATCGCTCAGATTACCAGATATGTTTCTTTGGGATGGGGTTTTTTACAAAGTATCATATTTTCGTTAATTCTTAGACAGTATGCAATCGAGGGTATAAGTGAAACCGCTTTTGTTTTGCAAACATCTATTGCCCTTGTGACAGGCTCAATGATAGTAATGTGGTTTAGTGAAATTATTACGGAGAAAGGAATAGGTCAAGGAGCCTCATTGGTGATCTTCTTAAATATTGTTGCAACCTTGCCAAAAGCTTTGAGTTCAACTATTGAAAAAGCACAAACTGGTGATCGTGGGGATGTTCTCGGTATAGCCGTTTTACTCGGAGTCTTTTTACTAACAATTGTAGGAATAATTTTTGTTCAAGAAGGAGCAAGACGCATACCAATTGTTAGTGCAAAAAGACAGATAGGTAATTCTTCATTACTTCCAACAAGACAAAGTTATTTGCCATTAAAGTTGAATGCTGGAGGAGTCATGCCAATTATCTTTGCATCTGCCTTGATATTTTTACCAATAACAGTTGCAAATGTTACCGGGAATCCAATTCTAATTAAATTAGCTGGTAGTTTAAATCCGGGTTCTTCCAATCCATGGCCATATGCACTAACATTTTTTGCTTTAATTTTAGGTTTCTCATACTTTTATGCCTCTCTTACCATTAATCCAGTAGATGTAGCATCTAATTTAAAAAAGGGAGGAGTTGCTATTCCTGGAGTAAGACCTGGTTCTAATACAGCAAATTACTTGTCAGGTATTCAAAATAGGTTGACACTATTAGGAGGATTATTTTTAGGTTCAGTAGCCATAATTCCTGCGGCTGTAGAAAGAGCAACTAATGTTCAAACTTTTCAAGGTTTAGGAGCAACTTCTCTATTAATTCTTGTAGGAGTTGCTATCGATACGGCTAAACAAATTCAAACTTATGTTATTTCTCAGAGGTATGAGGGATTAGTTAATAATTAATGAAAAAACATTTACTATTTTTAGGACCACCTGGAGCAGGTAAAGGAACTCAAGCTGCCCTTTTGAGTGAAGCCAACTCTTATTTACATTTATCTACTGGAGAATTATTAAGAAAAGAAATTGATTTGGATACTGATTTAGGTAAACAAGTAAAAGACATTATGAATAAGGGGGAACTTGTAAGTGATCAATTAGTTTTAGAAATTGTTAAAAAAAATTTGGATAAAGATAATAATGGTTGGATTTTAGATGGTTATCCTAGAAATTTGTCTCAAGTGCATTCTCTTAATGATGTATTGATTAATATAAATCAACCTTTAGAGATCGTATTTTATTTAGATATACCAGACGAAGTTTTAATCAAGCGTTTACTTAATAGGGGTAGAAAAGATGATAATGAAAAAACTATTAAAACAAGATTAAAAATTTATAAGGAAACTACAGAGCCATTGATTGAATACTATAAAGATCTCTCCTTATTAGAAAATATCAATGCTGATGGAGATCTAAAAACAATTTCTGCTGATATAAAACAAAAAATGGCTTGATGATGATGTACAATATGGAATTAACATTTTAATGAGAAAACCTTATGAAGGTTAGAGCCTCAGTAAAAAAAATGTGTGACAAATGTCGTGTTATTCGTAGACATGGCAGGGTAATGGTTATTTGCACCGCTAGCCCTAGACACAAACAGCGTCAAGGTTAATCTTTGACGACATTAAATTAAAAACCTTTTACTAATTCGAAACAAGTGGCCAGGATTGCAGGAATTGACATACCTCGTGAAAAACGAGTTGAAATTGCACTTACATACATCTATGGAGTTGGTCTAACAAGATCAAAATTAATCCTTTCAAATACAGGAGTTAATCCTGATATTCGTGTCAAAGATTTATCAGATAGTGATGTACAGAAATTGAGAGGTGCAACAGAAGAATTTACTGTAGAGGGTGATTTACGTAGGAAAGAGGGTATGGCGATGAAACGCTTGCAAGATATTGGTTGTGTTAGAGGGAGAAGGCATAGAATGAGTCTTCCTGTAAGAGGTCAGAGAACAAGAACAAATGCTAGAACGAGAAGAGGCTCAAGAAAAACAGTTGCTGGAAGAAAAAAATAATTAAATAACTATAAAAATGACACTAAATTTATTTATCTAAATTGTTATGGCAGCTCCAGTTAAAAAAACAGGTTCAAAGAAATCAAAGAAAAATGTACCAAATGGTGTAGTACATATTCAAAGTACCTTTAATAACACTATCGTATCTATCACTGATACTTCGGGTCATGTAATTTCTTGGTCTTCTGCAGGAGCAAGTGGATTCAAAGGTGCTCGAAAAGGGACTCCATTTGCTGCTCAAACAGCTGCTGAAGCCGCGGCTAAAAGAGCTCTTGATCAAGGCATGAGACAAATAGAAGTATTAGTTAGAGGCCCTGGCTCAGGTAGGGAAACCGCCATAAGAGCTTTACAAGTGGCCGGTTTAGAAATAACTCTAATAAGAGATGTAACTCCATTACCTCATAATGGATGCAGAAGACCTAAACGTAGACGCGTTTAGAACTTAACCACTCCCCCCCCCAAACTTTCAACCTTTTTTTTTCCGTGTTGCAATACCAGATTGACAGAATCGATCATCAAATATCAGATGATCGCTCCCAAACAGGAACATTTTTAATTGGCCCCTTAGAAAGAGGACAAGCTACAACCCTCGGTAATTCTTTAAGAAGAGTTCTTATGGGAGGACTTGAAGGAAGTGCTGTTACTGCTGTAAGAATTGCAGGAATTAATCATGAATATGCCACTATCCCAGGAGTTAGAGAAGACGTTCTAGATATTCTTTTAAATTGTAAGCAACTCTCTATTAATAGTTCCAACCCAGAGACTGAGATTGGGAGATTAGTAGTTAATGGCCCAATGGAAGTAAAGGCAAATGACATACAATTTTCTTCTCAAGTTGAAATAGTTGATGGTGAAAAACCTATCGCAACTATTCAAGAGGGACATAATCTAGAGCTAGAAATTCATGTAGAAAGAGGGGTTGGTTATAGACCTGTAGATCGAAGAAATCAAGAAACTACAGCTATAGACTTGCTTCAGATTGATGCTGTTTTTATGCCTGTAAAAAGAGTTAACTTCACAATAGATGAAACTGCTGTTGCAGAAGGAGCAACAGGTAGAGAAAGATTAACAATGGAAGTTGTTACAGATGGTTCAACAAGCCCTGATGATGCAATTGCTGAAGCAGCAAACCAGTTAATTGAACTCTTTCAGCCCCTAGCAACCGTTACAATGGTTGAAGAAATACCTGAAGAACCAGAACCTTCTCCTGAAGCTCAAATTCCATTAGAAGAACTAAACTTGTCCGTTAGAGCGTATAATTGTTTGAAAAGAGCACAAGTTAATTCTGTTTCAGATTTAATGGGATTCAGTTACGAAGATCTTTTAGAAATTAAGAACTTCGGCTCGAAATCTGCAGATGAGGTTATTGAAGCTCTTGAGCGAATAGGAATTTCAATTCCACAAAGCAGGACATCTGTTTAACAAACTATTGAGATTATGAGACATCAACTTAGGGTTCCTCTTTTAAGTAAACCAGCTGATCAAAGAAAAGCTCTTCTTAGAGCTTTAACTACGCAACTTATTCGAGAAGGTAGAATAACTACTACCAAAGCAAGAGCTAAAGCTTTAAGAAATGAGGCGGAAAGAATGATCTCCTTAGCAAAGGAGGGTACTTTATCTGCTAGAAGAAGAGCTCTTGGTTACATTTATGATAAAAAGTTAGTTCACTCACTATTTGAAAAAGCTCAAGAAAGATATGGAGAGAGAAACGGTGGTTATACCCGAATCGTCAGAACTGTTGCTAGAAAAGGTGATAATGCGCAAATGGCTATTATTGAACTAGTTTGAAGATAGAAAAATAAAACTGGAAAATATAAAATAACTTTTGAAAAGAGTAGCTTTAGTTATCCAATATGATGGATCTTATTTTTCAGGTTGGCAAAGACAGAAAAATGCAATAAGTGTTCAAGAGACAATAGAAAATTGCCTATTTAAAATATCAAATCAAATTATAAAAACATTTGCTTCAGGAAGAACAGACGCTGGAGTTCACGCTTCTGGTCAAGTAATTCATTTTGATATTGATTTCGTAATACCAATTGATCGTTATGCAGATGTATTAAATAGTAGATTACCTCATACAATTAGAATCTTAGAATCAGTAGAAGTAAAAAGTAGCTGGCATGCTTGCTATTCTGCAGTTTATAGACATTATCGATACGTAATAAATAATAGTAAGATACCTAATTTGTTTTTAAATAATTGGTCTTGGCATAGATATCAGAAATATCTTGATGAGTTTTCAATGTCAATTGCTTTAGATGGAATGATTGGAGAGCATGATTTTTTTGCTTTTCAAAAGAGTGGAAGTAATAGATCAACTTCAGTGACAACAATAAAATATATAAAATTAGAAAGGACTGAGGATTTGATATTGATAGATATAAAAGCTACAGGATTTCTTTATGGAATGGTACGTTCAATAGTGGGTCAACTTGTTTTAGTAGGAGAAAAGAAAATAACACCAGATATTTTTAAAGATAGATGGGTTTTAAAAAAGAAACATGATGTTCGAGAGTCAGCGCCAGCCAAAGGTTTATGTTTCGTAAATTCTGTATACGAAGAAAATATTTTTAAAAGGATTAATAAAAATGATCTTTTCCCGAAATTTGTAATTAGAGGTTACTCCTAGCTTGGAAGATTTTATAAACTTAAATAATATATTTAGATAATCAAAATAATTGTTTATTACTCCTTCAATAAGGTAGAATTTAAAACTGATAAAATTTATTCAAGTAAAATTTATAAATGAATAAAACTATTACTCCCTCTATAGAAACTATCGAACGAAATTGGTTTTTAGTTGATGCTAAAGATAAGACACTTGGCAGGCTTTCTACAGAAATAGCTGCTGTTTTGAGAGGAAAGAATAAACCAACATTTACCCCTCATTTAGACACAGGTGATTTTGTTATTGTTGTTAATGCCGAAAAAGTAGAGGTAACAGGTAAAAAAGCATCACAGAAATTATACAGAAGGCATTCTGGTAGACCAGGAGGAATGAAAGTTGAAAAATTTGAATCACTTCAAGAAAGGATTCCTGAGAGAATAATTGAGCAAGCTGTTAAAGGAATGCTTCCTCATAATTCATTGGGAAGGCAGCAATTCAAGAAATTAAAAGTTTATAAAGGTTCAGATCATCCTCATGCTGCACAAAATCCTGTATTATTAAATAGTTAAACTCTAACAATGAATAGTCAAGTAAAAAACAAAGCAGTTTATTGGGGTACTGGAAGAAGAAAAACTTCTGTGGCAAGAGTTCGTTTAATTCCCGGCAATGGACAAATTAAAATAAATGGTCGTTCTGGTGATGATTACTTAAACTTCAACCCATCACACTTAAATTCAGTTAAAGCACCTTTGCTAACTTTAGGCCTTGAAAATTCATACGATATTTTTGTAAATGTTTTTGGTGGTGGTTTAACAGGGCAAGCAGATGCTATCAAGCAAGGAGCAGCTAGAGCTCTTTGTGGTTTATCTCCTGATAACAGGAAGCCTTTAAAAACAGAAGGACACCTTAGTAGAGACCCTAGATCAAAAGAAAGAAAAAAATATGGTCTTAAAAAAGCTAGGAAAGCTGGTCAATTCTCTAAACGTTAAAACATTTTTTATTATGCCTAAATCAGAAATTCATCCTAAATGGTATCCAGATGCAAAAGTTATTTGTAATGGAGAAGTCGTAATGACTACAGGTTCAACTAAGCCTGAATTACATGTTGATGTTTGGAGTGGGAATCATCCTTTCTTTACTGGCACTCAAAAAATACTTGATACTGAAGGTAGAGTTGATAGGTTCATGAAAAAGTATGGAATGGGTTCAGCCGATTCAGCCACTTCAAAAGAAACAAAAGAATCTAAAAAATCAGATAAATAAAAATTTACTAATCAAAAATTAAGCAAATTTTCAATTGGAATATACAACATTAATTGCAAGGTTGAAAAATGCTTCAGAAAGTTTTGTCAATTTGGAAATGCAGTTGGCTGACCCCGATATTGCAAATAACCCTAAAAAACTAGAATCAATAGCAAGAGAAAGAGCCAAGCTGGAACCTTTGGTTTTAGATTTTAATCAATTACTTGATACTGATAAAGAAATTGGTGACTCCAAACAATTGCTTAAAGAGAATAGAAATGATAAAGATATGGAATCATTGATCAATGAAGAATTATTCAGTCTAGAAGATCTTAAGAATCAACTTATTGAAAAATTAACAATTGCTTTATTACCCAAAGATCCACGAGATGAAAGAAGTGTAATGTTGGAAATTAGAGCTGGAGCAGGAGGAAATGAAGCTTGTATTTGGGCCGGTGATCTAGCAAGAATGTATGAAAGATATGGACAAAAGATTGGTTGGACAGTAAAACCTATTAGTGCTTCTGAATCAGATATGGGAGGATTTAAAGAATTAGTTATTTCTGTAAAAGGAGATTCTGTTTATAGTCAATTGAAATTTGAGGCAGGTGTTCATAGAGTTCAAAGAGTCCCAGCAACTGAATCTCAAGGCAGAGTTCATACTTCTACTGCAACAGTTGCGGTTATGCCTGAGGCTGATCCAGTAGAAGTTAAGATTGATCCAACTGAGATAGAAATTGGTACAGCTAGATCAGGTGGTGCTGGAGGTCAAAATGTTAATAAGGTAGAGACTGCTATTGATCTAATTCATAAGCCAACAGGTATCAGAGTATTTTGTACACAAGAAAGATCTCAGCTACAAAATCGTGAGCGAGCTATGGAAATTCTAAGAGCTAAGTTATATGAGATTCAATTAAAAGAAGCTAATGCTAAGGAAAGGTCGCAAAGGCTAATGCAAGTTGGAAGTGGAGATAGAAGCGAAAAAATTAGAACTTATAATTTTAAGGATAATAGAACTACTGATCATAGGTTGGGATCCAATTTTGCATTAGAGCCAATTCTGGCAGGACAACTAGATGATGTTATTGATGCTTGTTTAGCACAAGAACAAAAAAGGATGCTAGAAGATTTTAATGAGAATGAAAATTAATTAATTTTAAGCAGCTAACCCAATCACATATTTACTCCATTCTTTATGTTTTCCAGAGTCTATTTGCCTTGTGGCTTCAAAATTTAGATTGCTTAATGGACGATATGGCTTTCGTTTTAAAGGCATATTTGCTTCTTCGGGGGTCCTATTACCTTTTTGAACATTACATCTAAGGCATGCAGTTGTTACATTTTCCCAGTTGTCAGTTCCACCTCTGCTTCTTGGTAAAACATGATCTATCGATAAATCACTACCTCTGTGGTTACAATATTGACATGAATTATTATCTCTAAGAAGTATATTTTTTCTTGTAAGTGCAACCTCTCTGAAGGGAACTTTAACGTAGTAGCGAAGCCTAATAACAGTAGGAAGGTTTTGCCCAGAATGTATGGCATATGATTGATCTTCTTCTAAACTTTCAGCTTTACCTTTGATCATTAAAATTACAGCTCTTCGCCAAGAAGTAATGTTTAAAGGTTCATAAGATGCATTTAAAACAAGAGTCTGGCCCATGCCAAATATCAATTTACATGTCATGCTAGCGGTATATTTAAATAAGCGCATATAATCGCTTAATCATTAATTCAAATTCTTTGAATAATCGAAAAATTAATTTTGATACTCTTCCAAGTTTTGAAGGAGAAATAGATCCAACTCAAAGAGCTTGGATAGAAGTCAGTGGTAAAGCAATAGAGGCAAACGTAAGGCAATTAAGATCAAAATTAAAAAATAATTGTGAATTTATGGCAGTTGTTAAGGCTGATGGATATGGACATGATGCAAAAGTTGTATCTGAAAATGCGATTAAAGGTGGCGCTTCTCAATTAGGAGTAGCAACCTTAAAGGAGGGTATAAAGCTTCGTTCTTTTGGGATAAATGCCCCAATTCTTGTACTTGGAAATCTTTATACGAAAAAAGATTTATTAATATGTTTTAGAAATGATTTGATGCCAACTGTTAGTACTTTTAGGGAGTGTTTGATTTGTAATAACATTGGAAAGAGTAATAATTTCAAATTCTCGTTGCATCTAAAAGTTGATACTGGGATGTCAAGATTAGGATTTGAATGTGATCAGTTTGTTCAACAATTTAATAATATTAAATCACTTGAAAATATTGCTGTTAAGGGAATATATAGTCATCTCGCCTGCGCAGATGAAAAGAATGCTTTGAATCCCAAAAGCAGCACTCAATTACAAAAAGAAAAATTTCAAGAATTATTGAAAATTATTGATATTGATAATACACAAAATATTAAGATTCATCTTGCTAATTCTGCTGGCATGATTCTTGGCAAAGATTTTCATTTTGATATGGTACGCGTTGGCCTTTCAATGTATGGCTATTACCCATTAGTAAATATAAATGAAAATTTATTTCTTAAACCTGCTTTATTTTTAAAGGCTAAAGTGACTTTTGTTCGAACTATTGAAAAAGGTATTGGAGTCAGTTACGGAAATAAATTTGTTAGTGATAGAAAAACAAAGTTAGCGGTTTTAAGTATTGGTTATGCTGATGGCATCATTAGAAATTTATCTGGCAAAATAAGTTTGATTCATAATAAAAAACTTTATCCTCAAGTTGGATCTATAACAATGGATCAAATGATGGTAGATATTACAGACTCAAATGATATTGAAGTTGGTAGTACCATGCTATTACTAGGATCTGAAGGAGATAAATCAATTTCTCCGATTGACTGGGCAGATAAATGTAATAGCATTCCTTGGGAAATTCTTTGCTCTTTTAAAAATAGATTACCAAGAGTCCAAGTTGATTAGACATTTCGATTAAATAAATAATTTTGAATGTTTGCTCAAAAATTGATAATGTAGAAGAACTGGAGAGGTGGCTGAGTGGTTGAAAGCGGCTCCCTGCTAAGGAGTTACAGGAGGTAACTTTTGTCGAGGGTTCGAATCCCTCCCTCTCCGTAA
>Ga0209036_1000892_pt1 | contig 12910 bp, 19 predicted proteins | sample MarorgKNORR_S2LV_3_FD_188222 | JGI IMG/M metagenome (GOLD analysis project Ga0209036, IMG submission 188222) | Marine microbial communities from the Southern Atlantic Ocean, analyzing organic carbon cycling - DCM_A/KNORR_S2/LV (SPAdes) (version 2) | ecosystem: Environmental > Aquatic > Marine >... | reverse complement strand
TAATTCTTTTCTATTTTTGTAATATCCTCTTAATCCAATGTAAGTATGTATTATATTCACAATTACAAAAGCATAGAGATCAAGAATGATAAACATCATTGCGCCAGTAAATCTTCCAAGCGCAGTAACAATATAACCGCTTAGGCGTGATTTTGGTTTAGTTGAGCTTACAAGATATACGCCCAAAAGACTTATAACGACAATTATCCATTGACCATACTTAACTATTTGTTCTGCATTTAATAAATCCATAATTATTTCTCCAAAATCTATAAATAATCTTCACGAATACAATTTTTAAAAATATAGCTAGCTCTCTCATAAGGGTCAGGAAATTTATCTCTTAAATCTTTTGATCTTATCTCAAGGCTAACATCTAAATTAGATTTACACATTTTTATTATCTCCTCTTTTTTTGCCTCACCATGACTTAAACAACATCGATCATCAATTGCAGCTGTTATATAGTTATCCCCAGTTAATTTCTTTGATGATTGGTAGAAATCACAACCTTGTATGTATGAAAAAATAGGATTATTTAAATCAGGAATATCTTCCATAGATCTATTTATATGCATTAAATCAATTAATATTCCAGCTACTGGGTGGTTAATTGTATTAACAAAATCGATAGCTTTGCTTAAAGACTTAACAGTGGTAAATTCTCCAAATTCTAAGCAAATTCTTATATTGTTATCTGCATACTCACACATTTTGTAAAATTGATTGAGTGCTTTATCGTAATCATTATGCCTATTAACAACTAAAATATTTTTTGCAGATAATTCAAGACCAACATCAATAATTAATTTATGATTATCATTTAAGTTGTCATCATTTTCAAGCCATGTGACTTCAACATCAATCAGTTGAATTTCAGTTTTTTTAAGAGAGTCTCTAGTTTTATTAAGAGCATTTTTATCCCATGTAGTGTTTGGGTCTACCCACATACCTGATGATTGAAAACCAGCTCGATGAGCTATTAATGGAATATCCCATGGTAATGCATCTGGAATACATCCTGCTGCCATCGCCCAAAGAGGATTATTTATATTATTTATCAATTTTTAAAAAATAGGTTGTTTTACATGATTACTAATTGATCAGTAATTACAAACATTTCCACACTGTCTTCTTCAATACCATCATTTGACATTGCTTTAGCAGTTTCTTCAGAGGTAAATATTTCATTAAATTTATCTAAATCATCAGTTTCAAAAATAGCTAATACAGAATTATTATCAGTCGCTCCCATATAAGCAATTGAGACACCTTGGCTTTTAAATAATTCTCCATGTGTTTTAAATTCTTCTTTCCACTTATCTGAACTTTCCACTTTTGCTCTCACTCCAACTAAAGGCATATTTTTACTCCATATTAAATTTGATTATGACTCTATCACTTATATAAGTTATAACAATAAAATGTTTTTTCTAAGATTATTTGGTTGGACTATTGCTTGGTTAATTTTAAGTTATTTAATTTATCTCCTTATTATTTAATCAAATTTATTAATGTTTAAGTTAAAATTTCATCTTTTACTTGTATCAATTATTCCATTTATAGCTATTCACCTATCATTCATTTTATCAGTTCAAAATGAATATTTAGCTTTATGTAACCCTTATATTGATGGTTGTTATTCTATAAGTAGAGTTGCAAGACAACCATCTTCAATAATTATTTTCAAAATACTTATGTTGATTTCTGCCTTTTCCCTATTTTTTCTGTGGCCTAGATTATTTAAACCAAATTATAATAAAATGTTAATTCTAATTGGCAGAGTGGGATCATTATTTCTTATCGCGTATATAGTAGCTTTGGGAGAGGAGGGTTTTTTATATGAATTAATGAGAAGGTTTGGTGTTTTTATTTTTTATATTTTTACCCTTATTTCTCAATGGGTTTTTACTCTAAATACTCAGTTAATAGAAAGAAAATTTTTTCTTAAAAATTTTTTAATAAATATTATTGTTTTTTTACAATTCTTAGCTTTTTTATTGGCCATACCATTTTTTTTATTCGCTAAGAATTATGGATATATAGAAAATATTATCGAATGGTGGATAACTTTACTGATCACTCTTTGGTTTTTTATCAACTTCATTTATTATAAAAAAAATGATTAGTAAGGATGATATTAGGGATTTTAAAGATTACATTGATAAAAGTTCTAATATTGTAATCTTTACTGGAGCTGGGATTTCTACAGAATCTGGTATTCCTGATTTTAGAAGTCCTGGGGGTATTTGGACTAAATTTAAACCTATAGATTTTTCAGAATTTATGGCATCCGAAGAGGCTAGGGTTGAGTCTTGGAGAAGAAAATTTAATATTGATAGTGAAATAAGTAATGCCAAACCTAATGCAGGCCATATAGCTATCTCTGAACTAGTTTCAAAAGGTAAGATAAAAAAAGTTATTACTCAAAATATTGATAACCTTCATCAAGAATCGGGTGTTCCACCTGATCAAGTAATTGAATTACATGGTAATACTACCTATGCTAAATGCTTATCTTGTGAACAGCGATATGAAATTGAGGATATAAAAAAACAATTCATCGAAACAAATCAAGCTCCAATATGTGATATTTGTGGTGGTATAGTTAAAACGGCGACCATTTCTTTTGGTCAATCCATGCCTGAGAAAGAGATGATAGAATCTCAAAATGCAACTCTAAGTTGTGATTTATTTATTGCTATAGGTTCTTCTTTACAAGTTTATCCAGCTGCAGGATTTCCCATTCTTGCAAAGCGTAATGGGTCTAAACTCATTATATTAAATAGGGAACCAACTGATCTTGATGGATATGCTGATTTGATTTTAAATTACGAAATAGGTATTTTTATGAATGAGGTATTCTCATTAAATAATTGATTATTAATAGTAATCTTCTAGTTTATCAAAATCTTTAAGAACCCCTTTTGAAGCTTTGACAGTAATAGGGTTGTATTTTTTTATTATTGATTTAAGTCCGGTATCTCTATCTTCAACATCAATATCTCTTAATATCATCTTAAGAATTTTTACAGGAAAAATAATTGGATTACCTATCTTTTTATAGCTTTCTGGTACGCATATTTTTTTACAATCAGCACTTATAAATTTATCTATTAAAAGGTTTAAGTCATTGGTCTTTACCAATGGCATATCACCTAAACCAATAATTACACCAGTTGTTTGTTCTTGAATGTTGTAAATAGCAACTTTTATTGAGGAAAGTATTCCTTTAGAAAAATCCTTATTATAAAATGTAACTAAATTAAATTTTAAAGCTATCTGATTAATTTTATCGCTTTCAAAACCAGTTATAATATTGTTACAATCAATATTGGAATCTAAGTAATTTTCGATAGTATGCTCAATTAAGGGTTTATTTTTATATTTTTTTGTAAGCTTATTTATTTTGCCAGTTCTTTTTGAAGCACCTGCAGCAAGAATAAATGACTCAATATGCATTATCTCGACTTCCAATCATCTCTCATATCTAAATCAAGATAATTATGATGTCTTAGAGATGCTATTATTTCAGACATAATTGATATTGCTATTTCATTTGGTTTAGCAGCATTTATTGGTAGGCCAATAGGTCCATTTACTCTTTTTATTATGTCTTCACTAAAGCCAGAATCCTTCAATCTTTCTATCCTATTATTATGAGTTTTTTTACTTCCCAATGCACCAATATAAAAACATGAAGAATTAAGAGCATAAGTTATGGCTGGATCATCAAGACTAGGTTCATGAGTTAATGTAACTATTGCTGTTCGATTATCAATATTAAGATTCTCAAAACAATCCTCAGGCCAAGAATTAATTACTTTATCATCAGGAAATCTTTCTTTAGAAGCAAAAGCCTCTCTTGGATCAATTATAGTAACATCAAAGTCTAATAATTTTGCAATCTTACTTAAATATTGTGAAATATGAACTGCCCCAACAATTATTATGTTAAGGGGAGGGTTGAATGGATTGATAATTAATTCTTCATTTTTATAATTAGTAATTATGAGTTGATCTTTAAGAAGCGCATCTTGGGCTAATTTTTGAATATCTGTTAATTCTTTTTTGTCTAAGATAATAATTTCAACATTATCGTCATTAATTTTTGAAACTGTACAAAATGGCTTTTTATCTTTGTTAAGACGTATAATCTCTTCTAAAATTTTATTATCCATTAGATCTAAGAATTTCTAATCTAATTCTAATATCACCACCACAAGCAAGACCAACCTCCCAAGCGGTATCATTTGTAATACCATAATCAATTATTTTAACTTTTGGATTATCAAATAGATCCAATGCATTGGCAACAACATCACCTTCGACACATCCGCCAGAAACAGAACCTATCATATGACCATCATCTCTTATTGCTAATTGTGATCCCGCTCTTCTTGGCGCAGAGCCCCAAGTTTTTAATACTGTAGCTAATGCAACTTTGTGACCTGCATTAATCCAATCATTTGCTTTTGAAAGAACTTCTATATTGCTCATATTAAATTTTCTACTGCCCTTAAAGCCATTATATCAACTAAATTTGCTCTATATGCAGAATCGGCATGTATATCAGACATTACACCGTCAGAACTAAGCTTAATATTTTTGGCGCTTTCTAATGATAAATTACTTGATAGGGCTTCTTCCATTTCAGTCCACTTAAATACACCATTCTCACTTGCTCCAGTAACAGCAACATTAACAGCATGATCGAAAACTGATACATAAACTCCTGCCATTGCATATCTCGAGGCAGGATTAGGAAATTTCATATAAGATGACTTTTTTGGAATATTAAATTCAATAGACACAACTATTTCATTTTCTTCTAAGGCAGTTTCAAATAAACCAATAAAAAAATCTTCAGCATTTATTTCTCTATTATTAGTTTTAATTTTTGCATTTAAACTTAAACATGCTGTTGGGTAATCAGCAGTTGGATCATTATTTGCTATCGATCCACCAATTGTACCCATATTTCTAACATGAGGATCACCTATTCCTTCAGCTAGTGAGGCTAATGATGGAATTTTATTCATGACAATATCTGAAGATGAAACCTCATGGTGTGTTACTGTAGAGCCAATAGTTACTGAATTTCCATTATCGTTAATAAAATTCAACTCATCAATTCCGGATATATCAATTAATGTTGATGGTGACGCCAATCTTTGCTTCATTGTAGGAATTAATGTTTGCCCTCCAGCAAGAATTTTTGTTTCTTCATTTTCACTTAAAAGTTTTTCAACTTCTTTAATAGTATTAACTTTTTCATATATAAAATTGTACATTTTTATCCTACTTATTTGCTGCTGCTAAAATTGATTTCACTATATTTTGATAGCCAGTACATCTACACAAATTACCTTCAAGTTCTTCTCTAACTATTTTTTCATCTAAATTAGGCTTTCTGTTAATAATATCTATAGCAGCCATTATCATTCCAGGAGTACAAAAACCACACTGAAGACCATGGTGATCTCTAAAGGCTTCCTGAACAGGATGAAGATTATCCCCATCAGCAATGCCTTCAATAGTAGTAATATTTTTTCCGTTTGCTTGAACAGCTAACATAGTACAGCTTTTCACAGCTTTACCTTCAAGATGAACAACACATGCTCCGCACTGACTAGTATCGCAACCTACATGTGTTCCTGTTAGATCCATATCATCTCTTAAAAAGTGGACCAATAATTGTCTTTCTTCTACTTCGGCCGATAAATCTTGACCATTAACATTAATATTGACTGTGGGCATTTTTTCCTCAAATAATTTTTATGATAAACTATACCAAAATAATAGTGATAAAGAAGTTAAAATAATTAATACTATAATCCATGAATTTTGACTTAATCCTTTTGATTGTTTTTCAGTTGTTTCAACTTCATCAACATTATTAGTCTGTGGGTCAAGGATTTCATTAAATTTACCAAAAAAATCATCTGCTAACTTGTTAGCTGTTGTCTCAATCAACCTTTGTCCAATTTGAGCTAGTTTTCCGCCAACATTTGCATCTACATTATATTTAAGTAGTGTTCCTTCAGAGACTTCAATTAATTCAACATTAGCTGTACCTTTAGCAAAACCAGCTGCACCACCAGCTCCTTCTCCAGTTAAAGTATAGCTAGTTGGTGGATTAATATTTGATAAAATAATATTTCCTGTAAATTTAGCGCTAATTGGACCAATTTTTGTTTTCACAGTTGCGGTCAAATTATTTTCATCTTTTTTTTCAACATTTTCAGCACCTGGGATTGCTAATTTAAGTTTTTCAGGGTTATTTAAGGCATCCCAAACTTCCTGTTTAGATGCATTAATAATTTTTTCGCCGTCCATTTTCATTTTATTATCCTGTTTATATATATCCTCATATTATCTATTGAATAATATTTCAATGCTATAGTTATTTTTTCCTATTTATCTTGGCAATAAATTGCAAATAAGCTAAATAATTTCATATTAATTTAATGAGGGAACTATGGAAATTCAATTAACCGAAGGAATGATGATATCAGGTATCATATTGGCAGTAACATTTATCGGAATATTCACTGAAACTTTACATGGATTTCATAGATCAAAAGTAGCAATGCTTGGGGCTGGAGTAATGCTTGTTACTGGTATGTCTTACGGATTTTATGATCCTGCTGGTGCATTTATGGCAGTTGATTGGAATGTAGTTTTCTTACTTGGTTGCATGATGGCAATTGTCTCTATTATGATTCAAACAGGTGGTTTTGAAGTTATGGCTACAAATATTGGACGAATATCCAAAGGTAGAAAGTTTATGTTAATGGCTTTACTTGGAACTGCCGTAACAGGTCTTTCATTATTATTGGATAATGTTACTACCGTCGTAATATTTGGTCCCTTGATAATTTTAATTTGTCAGTCACTTAAAATAACACCTATTCCTTATTTATTAGCAGCTGCATTATTATCAGACACGGGAGGTGTTGCAACATTAGTTGGAGATCCTCCAAATTTAATGATTGGTTCTGCTTTTGGTATAGATTTCAATACTTTTTTAATTCATATGGGTGGAATTGTTCTATTAGCTTGGCTAGGAACTCTTACTACGCTTAGAGTTATATTTAGAAAAGAGCTTAGCACACCTGCAGAAGGAACCTTTGAAGATAGAATTGAATACAAAGATAAACCACTTTGGAATAAATCGATTTTTGTTTTACTTTTAATGGTAGTTCTATTCGTTATTCATGGAACAATTCATTGGCAACCATGGATGGTTTCAGGACTTGGTTTAATCATTCTTGTTTTCTTAGGAAAATCTCTTGATCTAGATGAAGTTATGGAAAAAGTTGAAATGCAACTACTCATATTCTTCATTTCTTTGTTTATGTTAGTTGGCGGAGTAGAAGGAAGTCAATTCCTTGAATATCTTGGTCAGTTCATCATACCATTTGTTGAAAGCGATTTATTTATGGCAACACTAATATTAATGTGGGTTGCCGCAGTTATGTCAGCTGCTATAGATAACATACCATTTACAGCAGCAATGATACCAATTATTGCTTCAATAGGTGATCCAGCATTGCAAACTCCTTTATTATGGGCTCTAGCCCTTGGAGTAGGTATGGGTGGAAATGGAACACATATTGGTTCTACAGCAAATGTATTTATAGTTACTATTTCTGAGAGATTAGCTAAGGATACAGGTGACCCTTCTCTTGCAATCACTCCTCTTAAGTGGTTCAGATATGGTTTACCAGTAATGATTGTAACCTTAATAATTTGCTCAATTGTATTAACATTATTCTGGGATTTCTATGCTAATCCTTTAGATTCAATTGTTTACAATCCAAACGCATCTGGCCATTAATTAATGGAAAGAGTTGTACCTGAGGGCTTTATTCTAAATGAAGGAAGAGGCCCTTACACAACTCATAATGGACCATTCTACATTAATACATCAAACGATCCCTGGTTACACGGAACTTTTATATTAGATCGTCATTGTAATGGAGCGCAAATAGCACATGGTGGAATGCTTATGTCATTTGCTGATGGAATATGTGGACACGCAGTATATAAAGAAACTAGAACTGCAGGAGTTACTATTAAGTTAAATTCTGAATTCTTATCGGCTGTCAGAACTGGAGAATGGCTAGAAGGATATGCAAAAGTTAACTCAACAAAAGATGATTTTGTTTTTTGTGAATCGAAACTTTATGTTGGAAATAGAGATGTACTTTTAGTAAATTCAATTTTTAAATTAAGGACTAATAAAGAACAAAAAAAGATAATAAAGAAAAGACGTTAAAATTTCTTTATGATAATAACACATCAACGGGGCGTAGCGCAGGCTGGTAGCGCACCTGGTTTGGGACCAGGGGGTCGGGAGTTCGAATCTCTCCGCCCCGACCATCGAGATTAATTATGCAAAAAAATGTATTTGATGAAATAATTGATGAATGTTGCTCAGATCCAATTACTGGTTTCTATAGAGATGGTTTCTGTAATACCGATGATAGAGATGTTGGAATACACACAGTATGTGCCTATATGACTGAAGACTTCTTAGAGTTTTCAAGTCAGAAGGGTAATGATCTTTCTACCCCTAGGCCAGAATTTTCATTTCCTGGATTGAAAGAGGGTGATTCTTGGTGTTTATGCGCGGAAAGATGGAAAGAGGCATATGAATTTGGAAAAGCACCGAGAATATATTTAAGGAAAACGCATAAAAAGACACTCGAAATAATTAATATTGAAATTTTAAAAGAATTTGCATTGGATTTAGATTAAAAAGATTAATGTCTTCTAACAAAAAAATAATTTTAGAATTTTATACAGCACTCGAAAATAGTGATTTTGAAACATTAAATACATTATGGCATGATGATGTAACGCTTACATTAATAGGATCAACACCTGTTTCAGGTAGCTTTAAAGGTAAAGATTCAGCAATAAAGCTTATAGAAAATGGTGTATTATCAAACTTAAAGTTCGAGACAGTTAGTTTTGCAAATAACTGGAATATAGTTGCTGTAGAAAATAACACTGTTGTTGGAACAATGACTTTAAAAGGTAAAAGTATTCATGATAAAGACTATAACCAAATTTATTGTCAAATTTTTACACTCAAGGATGATAAAGTTTATAAACTTTATGAATTTTTTGATACCTCATTAGTTGAAACATCACTGTTTAATAAGGAATATAAAGTCACATAGTTTAGTTATGAAAAATTTGTTTAAATCACTTTTATTATTAATTTTTGTTTTACTAATTGTTGGGCCTATCTTGTTGGTTTTTATTTAGTAATAGGTTTATTAAGCTTTTCGATGTAGGATATAAAAAAATAGGTGAAATTATGAAAAATATTATATTTGTATTTGTTTTAACTTTCTTTTTAACAATGTCTGGTAATGTTTTAGCTCACTGTGGAAATGCTGAAGCCCATGCTAAAGCTTCTGATCATCAGTCTCACGATGATACAAAAGACAAAAAAGATAAAGATAAAGATAAAGGTTAAATTACTATAAATTTGAAGAAAGCCATTGCTATTTGTAATGGCTTTTTTTTTGGAGAATTTTATGAAGTACAAAAATATGGACGAGTTAAGAAAAGAGTTAGATCTTCTTGATAATGATTTAATTAAATTAGTCTCTAAAAGATTTAAATTTATTGAAGAGGCGGCAATAATTAAAGACGATGTATCAAAAATTAGAGATAATGATAGAATTGAAAATATTATAAAAAGATTAAGAGCATTAGCTAAAGACAATGATATCAGTCCAGATATTGTTGAAAAACTATGGAGATTTATAATAGAGTTATCAATTGAACTAGAAACAGAAATTTTTAATAAGAAATAAAATATGTCAAAATTTGATATCATAATAAAAAATGGAACTATTTATGATGGCTCAGGTATGAATAGTTATGTTTCAGATATTTTTATAAATGACAGCAAGATTGTTAAGATTGATAAATCCTCTAATAATGATACTGCAAAAGAGATTATCAATGCAGAAAACAAAATAGTTACTCCAGGTTTTGTTGATATCCACACTCATTATGATGGTCAAGCTACATGGGATAATTATATTTCTCCTTCCTCATGGTATGGTGTAACTACTGCTATAATGGGTAATTGTGGAGTGGGTTTTGCACCTGTAAAAAATGAAGATCACCATAATTTAATAAAATTGATGGAAGGTGTAGAAGATATTCCTGAGGTTGTTCTTACCGAGGGAATTGAATGGCAATGGGAGACCTATAATGATTATATGGATTTTCTTGGCAAACGTAAGTTTGATATTGATTTAGGGTCTCAAATTCCACATGGGGCTCTTAGATTGTATGTAATGGGTCAAAGAGGAGCAGATCGTGAAGCAGCCACTGATGAAGATATTTTAAAAATGAGTAAATTAGCTTCCGAGGCAGTTGAAAATGGGGCATTTGGTTTTACAACCTCTAGAACAATTAATCATAGAACTTCTGATGGTGATTATGTTCCCCAGCTTGAGGCAAGAGAAAACGAATTAGTCGGTATTGCTAAATCTATTGGAAAAACAAATAAAGGGGTTCTTCAGGTTGTCTCCGATTTCCTTGGAGGTAAAGAAGAATATCTTATGCTTGAAAAAATGGTTATTGAATCAAAAAGACCTCTATCTATAACCGTTGCTCAAACGGATGCTGCCGCATATGAGTGGAACGAATTACTATCATGGATAGAAAATTCTGGTAAAAATGGATTGCCGATAAGGGCGCAAGTTAGTGGTAGACCAATTGGTTTAGTATTAGGTTTAAGCGTAACTTTAAATCCTTTTTCAGGTCATCCGAGTTTTAAAGAAATAGAAAATTTATCACTTTCCGAAAAAATTAGGATTATGAAAAATGATGATTTTAAAAATAGAATATTTTCTGAAAGACCTAATACAGATGATGGATTAATGTTATCAATTCTTCGTAATTACGATAATATTTATATTCTTGATAATCCACCTAATTATGAACCTAATGTTGAAGAAAGTCTTGGTTTCCAGGCAAAGAAAAAAGGGCTTAATGTTGTTGAGGTTCTATATGATACACTTTTAAAAAATGAAGGAAGGCAACTAATCTATTACCCAATTGGTAATTATATGGATGGATCATTAGATGCCAGTAAAAGAATGATTGAGAGTGATTATTCATTATTGGCTCTTGGTGATGGTGGCGCTCATTGCTCGACTATCTGTGATGCTAGTTTTCCTACTCATATGCTAACTTTTTGGGGTCGTGATCGCACCAGGGGCCCTAAAATAGAATTACCTTGGATAATTAAATCTTATACATCCGATAATGCATATGCAATGGGGTTAACTGATAGAGGTTTAATTAAGGAAGGAATGTTAGCTGATATTAATATTATAGATTTTGATAATTTACAACTTTATGCACCTGAACTTGTAAATGATCTACCTGCAGGAGGAAAAAGATTAATACAAAATGTTGATGGCTATGAAACAACTATTAAATCAGGGGTTATCACATATAATCAAGGTATTGCCACAAAGAATCTTCCTGGTAAATTACTAAGGAATTAAATTGGAGGTATGAATGTTATTAGATAAATATCCTATTTTTCAACAAGCCTATCTTGTTAATGATTTAGAAGAATCGGCAAAAAAATGGAATAAAATTTTTGGGGCAGGGCCATTTGTTTTTTCTCCACACCATAAATGCGACACATTTGAATATAGAGGAACTCCTCAAGAAGCTGATGTATCTTATGCATTTGGTTATGTTGGGGATATGATGATTCAATTTATTCAACAGCACGATGAAACTCCATCTATTTATAGGGATATGTATAAAAATGGTGAAGAGGGATATCATCATATTGGTGTTTTAGTCTCTGATTTCGATAAAGAATTAGATAAATTAATGAGTCATGGTTTTGAGCTAGCCTGTAGACTTTATGCTGATGGTGTTGATGCAGCATATGTTGATACAAGAGAATTTAATGGTGTATTTACTGAATTACATGGCGATCCAAATCATATTTTAGGAGAATTTGCTAGGTGGAAAAGGGCGCACGATATAAGTAAACCAGGTGATGATATTCACCTAAAAAGAGTAAAAATTGTTGATTAAAATTTTATTTTATAAATAAAATATATTATAATCAATTAATTCAATAATTTGTATGATAAAACTAATGTAATTATTTAATTATCTAATTTATTTTTTAAATAATGTAGCCTGTCTTGCCCCCAAAACCTCTCTTTTTTATAAATGAATGTTGGAACGCCAAAAACCTTTAATTCCCTCATTATTTTAGTAAGTGACTTTAGATCTTTATCTATATCTTCATTATCCATTGCAGATAAAACAAATTCAGAGCTTATATTGATCTCATTACAAATGTTAGTGATAATATTTTTATCACCAACATTTAATCCTTTTTTAAATCGAGCCTCAAAAATTTTTAACATAAATTCAAGGCCTTTATCTTCTTTATTAACCTCTGACCAAGCTGCATGAACAGATGGCCAATTACAGTCTGCAGGTATTTCGCTAACTAAATCTATATTTAAGTCGTTAAATAATCTTTTGCAATCTTCCATCAGATAATCTCTTTTATATGGATTATTTAATGTAACTGCTTCCAATATCTCTTTTGGAACATAACAAAAGGGTACAAATTTAGGTTTTATATTTAATTCAAGAGCTTTTTTTATTCCTACATATGCATATGGGCTTCTAAAGTTGAAAAAACATAAAACCTCATTACCATTTATATCTATATCCATTTAAATTCCTTTTAAATTTATTAAAATTTTTTTATTACTTTCATTAAATTTTATTAGAACATCTTTCCATTTAGGGGGACCAAAATTACCCCTTTTGTTATTTGAAAAACCAAATGGTTCTTTTGGCATTCCCAAAAAATTCCCAGTTA
>Ga0209036_1000891_pt1 | contig 12913 bp, 9 predicted proteins | sample MarorgKNORR_S2LV_3_FD_188222 | JGI IMG/M metagenome (GOLD analysis project Ga0209036, IMG submission 188222) | Marine microbial communities from the Southern Atlantic Ocean, analyzing organic carbon cycling - DCM_A/KNORR_S2/LV (SPAdes) (version 2) | ecosystem: Environmental > Aquatic > Marine >... | reverse complement strand
ATATACGCTATTAATCATTTTAGAGAGCTAGCTTTATAGTCTTTTTTTAACTACAGTTTTTCCGCTACTTTTCTTCCGCTTTTTATAGCTCCGTCAATTGAAGGCTCCATGTTCCAGTCACCACAACAATACATTGAGGGGGAATCTTCTATTTGTACGGCCTGCCTTGGCAGTGCTTTTTTAATTCTATATGTTTTTATCGTTTCTATGTCTGCGCTAGGAATATCTGTAATTTTTTGAAATTCCAACTTAAGTTCTTTTTCTGTTGCCCCAACATCTAGAGATGAAACTGAATAAAGATGTTTCTTCTTTTTTGCAAAACTTGAACATACATTTGACAGGCATTGTATTGAGTTTATTTTAAAGTGTTTTTCGGGTATTAAAAACAATGATTTTCCAATGACTTTTTTTGATGATGCAAAATATGTTGTAATGTTTGAGTTGTATTTAATTGTCAGTTGAGTTTTTGTTATCTTGTTTATTTCAGACAAAGGAAGCGCTAATACAATTTTATCAAAATTTTCACAAGAACCATCTTCAAAGAAGGCCTGTTTGTTTGCTATTTTTTTCAAGTGTTTATTAAAATTAATTTTTAAATTGGAATTTTTAATAATTTGTTTTGGTAGCTGCACCATACCATCTGCAGGAAGCCCTGCTCTGCCCATTGAAAACTTAATTAATAGCTTTTTAAAAAAAGATATGTCGTTATCTAAAGTTTCTGATAAAAAAACTCCTTTAAAAAAAGGGTAGAAAAATAATTTAACAAGTTTTTTAGAAAAAAACTTTTTTATATAAGAACCTGTTTTTTTATTAGACTCTCTATTAAAAAGAACAAAGATAATTAATTTATAAATATCCCGTATTGTAAAAATTCTAAAAAAGTCTGATCTTAAAAATTTAATTGGGTGGTATAAGGGGCTATAAATTTTATATCGTTTTTTATTAAAATAAATCTCTGCACCTGCATTAAAATAGTTCATTTTAAGCTTTTTATATATCTTAAGATTTTTAACTTCTTTGTAATTATTTAAAAGAACCTGAAACCCGACATCACAGGTATACCCTCTTACTTTCTCAGAGTTTACACGTCCACCGGCAAAGCTGTTTTTTTCAAAAATTTTTACTTGATAATTTTTGTTTTTTAAATAATGTGCGCATGATAAACCTGACAAGCCTGCACCAATAATACATACTTTTTTCATTTATTTTTGAAGTTTATTTTTTATACCAATACATGTCTTGGTCTAAAAATTCTGGCGTTTTAAATTTTATTTTTTGGGTTGCTTGTATGCTTTTAATTCCAAAATTATGGTTTTTAAAGGCGTCGTTTGAGGTTGTTTTAACTCCAATTACATTATCATCAAATACTGGCACATTCATTGGTACAAACTTTATTTGATCAACTCTTTCTATCTCTGGATTTCTTTTTTCTTCTGTTTTTTCTTCTTGGGCTAAAACTTTTTCAACAACCACCGTTTCTTTATTTACTATATTTATTTTTTTATATTCAGTTTTCACTATGGGTGGAGTTTCTTTCTGTAGCAGTTTTTGTTCTTGTTCTTCTTGGTTGGCTTTCTTTTGAGCAATTTCATTTAGATTTTTTGTTCTTTGGGCTAATTTTTTAGCCTGCCTTGCTGCTCTTTTTGCTTTTCTTGCTAGCTTTCTTTTTTCTCTGCTGCTAAGCTCTTTAATTTCTTCTTTCTTTTTTTCTTCAACAACTACAAAAATAGAGTCTGTAATGTTGGTTATTGTTGTGTCATATTTTGTTATATATATCGTATCGAGCAATGATGTTTCACTGCCTATGTTTATTTTTTCGTTTTTTGATGCATAAACTATTGACTTGTCAATTTTTTGAAGCCTGCTTACAACTTCTTGATTATCTACATAAACCGTATCGCTGGTTTCACATGGGCTGGTTAATACTTTTAGATCAAACTCCCTTTCTATCATATTATCAAAAGAATCAGATAGCTCTAAACTTATTTTTTGTTGGCCAGTTTCATCATATGCGGGAAAAGCTGTGAGACTGTGTGTTAAAGAGTCTAAATAGATTTCTTTGAGTGATGTTTTTTTAAGGTTTACAAAGACATCCTTGCCTGGGATGCTATTTAAAAACATATCGATAGCTTTTAAATAAAATTTATATTCTGTTCCTGCATATGCCTCTGGTAAAGACTTAAATTGAAACTCGGGGTTTTTATAAACTAATATGTTTATTATTTGTACATCCTGGCTTAAATCAAAACCGTCTGAGACACTTACTTCTATTTTGTGCTTGCCTAGGTCCTGTTCGTTTGGTGACCAAAAAATTTCTCCTGTTTTTCCATTTAAGGTCATGGTATCTAGATCTGAATTAATACCATAGGTTAGCCTTGAAAGGGGGTTGGCATCTTGTGCTTTTATAAAGTGGTGGAGCGTATCTCCTAGTTGTATTCTAAGTTCATTAATGCTTGTTATAGTTGGTTGATCATTTACAAATAAAGTAAAACTCTGCTCAATTGGCTCTATGCCGTCTGAAACTCTTATTTTAATTTGATTTGGTCCAATGTCTGCCGAGCTTGGTATCCAGATAATTTGATTGCCTTTTAATATCATTTCTTTTGGTGCCATATCTAAATAATAAACATGGTCATTACCTTCTTGCATATTAAATGCACTTACCTTGTTTTCATCTACTACGTCAATGTTGTAAATCAGCGTGTCGCCTAGCTTCATATATTGCGGTGGAATGCTTACTATTTTTGGTTTATCATTAACATATATGGCTCCATTAAACACGGTTGTATCAATGTTGTCTGTTAGAGATAGAGAATAAAAAGCATAGTCTTCTTGGGTTGCGTTCCACTGAATAGATCCGTTGTTATTAGTCATTCCTGTGGGGCCTTTTAAATTCCAAAATAATTTTTGATTAATGTTTTGATCAAAGCTTTTACAATTAAAAATAAACTCGTCATTTATATCAATATACTCTATTAAATCAGGCCTATAGGATATAACAGGCTCAGCATTAACAAATACTTTCATTTCATATAATGAGGTTTGCTCTTTTTCTTTAACTTCTATTTGTATAAAATGATTTCCTAGTTCCGGGTAAGTTGGAATCCAGTGAATTGTTCCATCTCTAGAAATCCTAAGGTTTTCTGGACCTTTTAATACCTCAAGCTGGGTTCCTGGCAAAACAGCTAGTCGGTGTATAAATTCTTTATTAACTGTGGTTATAAGCTCTTTTTCAAACTGCTTTATCGCTTTTGTCGTATCAACAAAAACGCTAACATTTTCATAACTATTTACATATCCATCGCTAACTTTAAATGTAATACTATTTTTTCCATAATTAGTGTTTTGGGGAGTCCAATAAAATTTTCTGTCAGAGATATAGGCTTTTTCAAGTTCTTCGGGTCTGAAATCTAATGAAAGACTTTGCTCACTATTAACATCATTAATATAAATTGGAACAATAAGCTCTCTATCTTCTTGTATAGTATATTCTCTTTTTTCTATTTTAATTTCTGGGGGTGAATTAACAAAAATAACATAATTATATTCTGTTTGTGTTTTCTCAAAGTTTTTTCTCAGTTTTATTTTTCCATTTTCTTCAACTTTTGATAGGCTCTTATTTTTATTGTAAGACATAATATAGCTTAGCTTGTTATAGCCCGCATCAGATTTTTGTGGAGTCCACAAAAAAGATAAGGAAGAAACGTCTAGGCTCATATTGTTTGGAGTTGCTATTTGCTCTAAATCCAAAAACTCATAGTCTGGATTAAAATCAATTTTAATAGAGGTTAATTCTCCCGTAGTTACATAAACAGTGTCCTGATCTAGTTTTTTTATAGATGGGAGTTTGGGTATTTCTTTATTGTTCTGATTGCTATAAACTTCTATGGTTTGTTCGTTATTATCTAGTCTTTTGTCTGCCGCTTGTTTTTTTGTTTGAATCGCAGATATTTCTTGAGTGTTTTTTTTGTTTATCTCTTCTGCGTTTATCTTCTCAGCAAATACATCTTCTTTTTCATATAAGTTTTCTATTATTATTTCTGGGTTTTTGTTGTGGCTTAAAATGATTCGTGAGTCTTGTAATATTAAAAACTCTACCTTTTCGTAGCCTGTTTGTCTAAATTTATTTTTTATTATTTTTATTTCATCAATTGTTTTTTCATCGTTTTTTATTAAGTATTTTCCAATATCTCCCATCTTATTTAAAGTTAGAAGAGTGTCTCCGCTTGTTTTTAAAAGATTTGTTGTGTTTGGAAGTGTAAGCTTAATTTCTTTTTCCCAAGAAGGAACAAATAGGTATCCATCTTTAAGTAGGCTTATTTTTATTTTTTGATTATCTGTGTTATAAAATAACAAGTCTTTATATAGCTCTTGTTTAGTGTTTGTTTCCTTGTTTTTTACAAGATGTTCTGGGGAAAAATACACCTGCTCTTCTTTTTGTATTCCATTATTTAAAATATAAATATCTTTTAAATTATCGTTATTAAAATCTTCAAGTTTTAAAACAAGCGGCCCAACGGTATTTTCTAAAAACTCTTCAGCTATAGTCCTTGATGAAATTTGACCATCATAGTTTAATATAACAACTTTTCTATCTGGGCTTCCAAGGCTTATAACAAGCTCCTTGTCTTTGTCGGGATAAATTGTTTCTAAAAAAGAGTTTATTGCTTCAGATGAGCTTTTGTTGCTATTAATTAAATATGGTTTTTCTAGCATAGAAAAAGAACCGTTCTCTTTTGTTTCCCATATTAAGACCTGAGTGCCATATGAAGGGTTTGTTATTAGCAGTATAAGCTCCGGATTTCCTTCTCCTGTAATATCTCCGTAGTGGCCTCCTGAAAAATAGCTAGCGCACCCCTCTTGAACACAAGCTTTAACGCTAAAGTTTTTTTCAAGCGGCATAATAACATTGTTTTTATTTATATCATAAAGCTTGGCAACTTCAGATGTTTCTCCTTGTTCCACTCCAATAAAAGACACAGAAGACTCAGTGCTAATGTTGTTAATTTGAACTAAAGGTTTAATTGTTTTTGGGGTCGAAATGGCTTGGCCACTAAGGCCATTTATTATAAAAATAATAAATATTAATTTTATGAAGTTCATTTATTAAATAAAATTATAATAAATTTAGTGGTATTTTCTATCAATTAAAACAATAAATACTTTTTATTTATATGAAGATTACTACTATATCAATATTTATGAGTGATTTAGCTATCGCATGGGATGATCAAACCTCTGGTGTTATTGAACTTAAAAAGCTAAGAAAACTATGTCCGTGTGCTTTTTGTTCTGGCGAAAAAGATGTTTTTGGAAACGTTTACAAGGGTAAGCGTACTTTATCTGAAAACTCCTATCGCTTGCTTCGTTTTGAAAAGGTTGGCCTTTATGGGATTCGTCTTTTTTGGGCTGATGGGCATCATGATGGTATTTATACTTATGAAATGTTAAAAAGCCTTACTGAAAATGAAAACTAGTCTGTCTTTAATTTGGGATTGGAATGGAACAATTGTTGATGATGCTCCTGTTTTCATAAGAATTATGAATGAATTTTTAGAAGAAAGAGGTCTGCCATTAATAGATGCTAAAAAATATAGGGAGTTTTTTACCTTTCCAGTTAAAAACTATTATAAGCTGCTTGGTTTTCAGTTCTCAAAAAAATCCTTTGACGAGCTAAGCCTTGAGTTTATAAAAAGGTATAAAGAAGAAATGCTTAAGCCTTCTCTTGTAAGAGAAATGAAGGGTTTATTAACAAGGCTTCACTTTTCTGGTATTCCGCAGATTGTTGTTTCTGCACAAGAAAACAAACTATTAAACAAAGCTGTTAATCATTATGGTCTAAAAAGTTTATTTATTGATACTTATGGAATACAAAACTATAAGGCCGCTAGTAAAATAAAAATGGCAAAAGAAGTTTTTGATAAACATTTTAAAAACCACAAAAAAACCATTCTTATTGGCGACACTGAGCATGATGCAGAGGTGGCTATAAATCTTAACATTGACTGCTTTCTTGTTAGTTATGGACACTGCACTCACAAGAGATTAAAAAGAACAGGCTTTCCTGTTTTCAAGTCCGTATCAGAATTAGGCCGCGCTATTCAAAAAAATTTATAAGCTGTCCTTCTATTTTACTAAACCCAAGGGCTTTGCACAGTATTGCAATGGACACTAAGTGTGTTGACGGATATTTATGTTTCTTTCTTTCATCTAAATATTTTTTTCCAAGCCCCGTGGTAACAACCCCCTTATTCTTTTGCAAATAAAGAGATGTAATATCAAAAAATGGAGAGGTCGCTATTTTCTGGTTTCCTCTCAGGGGATTTTCTCCAGACTTATTAACGTGGTTATTAACATAAAATCTTTTAAAGGTGACTGTTTTTACGCAAAAGGTTTTATCGATGATTATAATTTTTACTGATTTATCTAAACTTCTAATTTTTTCAACCAGGTCTTTGTTTATATCATTAAAAACAAACTTGTTTTGCTTGTTTTTGTATTCTTTTTTAAGCTCCTTGTTGATAAAAAAATACTTATCTTGGTCCAAAAAAAGCACTCCCTATTCTAATAAATGTTGCGCCAGACTTTAAGGCTTCTACATAATCTCCGCTCATTCCCATTGATGTTTCTTTACAAGATATAATGTGGTTTTTTTCTATTTGTTCTTGTATTGTTTTTGTTTCTGTAAAAAGTCTTTTATTTTCTTTTTTTGTTTTTCCAAAAGGTAAAATTGTCATCAAACCTTTAACTTCTATGTTTTTTAATTTTTTTGCCTCTTTGCATGCTTCAAAAACTTCCTTTGAATTAAAGCCCCTTTTGTTTTTATCATAACCAATATTTATTTGTATAAAGACTTTTTGTATTTTTTTTATTTTTTCTGCTTGATTATTTATTTTTTTTAATAATTTAACAGAGTCTACTGTTTGGATTACATCAAACAGGCTGATAGCTCGTTTTATTTTGTTTGATTGAAGACTACCAATAAGGTGCAGCTCTACTTTTTCTCTAGTCTTTTCGTTATTTAAAAATTTTTCCTCAGCCTCTTGAACTTTGTTTTCACCAATAATAAAAAGTTTTTCCTTTATTGCTGCTTCCACCGCTTCAATTGGTCTCGTTTTTGTTACCGCTATAATTTTTGGGGTTGTCCCAGGGGTTGATTCTTTTTCTATTGTTTTTCTAACTTTTTTTAGCGCTGTAATGCTTATTAAAGGCCTGGCCTTTTTATCCATACTGTTATTGGTCTTTATTTTCTTCTGTAGATTTTTTTTCAGTGGTTTTTAACTCTTCTTTTTCTTCGCTATTATCTTCATCTTCTTTAATAACTTTTGTAACAGATGCAATTTGAGAGTTTTCTCCCAACTTTAACAGCTTTACTCCCTGGGTATTTCTTCCAATAATATTTAGCTTATTAATTGATTGTCTAATCATAATTCCACCATCTGTTATAATCATTAAATCGTCATTTTCTACAACTTCTAAAATTGAAATAAGTTTTCCTGTTTTTTTATTAGCCTTTAGTGTAAAAACGCCCTTACCACCTCTTTGCTGATCTCTATATTGATCTAAAAGACTTCTTTTCCCAAACCCCTTGCTTGACACAACTAACACCTGTCCCTCTCTTTTAACAATTAACATGCCAATCACATAATCATCTTTAAATGACATTCTTATGCCAGTAACTCCTTTTGTTTTTCTCCCCGTTGATCTAATTTGATTTTCATTAAACCTTATTGACTTACCATTGTTTGTTGCCAATAAAACATCTTGGTCTCCGGAGCTAAGTTTTGCTTGAATTAGTTCATCTCCCTCGTTTACTTCAATTGCATAGATACCACCTTTTCTCGGTTTACTATACAGCATGAGCTTGCTTCTCTTAATAAGCCCTTTTTTTGTACACATTATAAGCTCTTGTTCTTCCGTAAACTCCTTTACAGATACGAAAGCCTTTACCTTGTCATCTGTACCGCAACCGATTAAATTTATTATTGCTCTTCCTTGAGATGTTCTTGAGGCTTGAGGTATTTGGTGAACTTTTAACCAATAACATTTTCCCGTATCAGTAAAAAATAACATTGTATTGTGAGTAGAGGCAACAAAAAGGTGTTCAACAAAGTCGTCTTGTTTTGTGTTTGCTCCCTTCATTCCTTTTCCACCCCTGTTTTGTGTTTTCCATGTTGACACAGGCAGCCTTTTAATATACCCGTTGTGACTTATTGTTACAACCATATCTTCGTCTGCTATCATGTCTTCAATAGAAAGGTCGCCGCTTATAGGTATTATTTCTGTTTTTCTCTCATCCCCATATTTATTGGACACTTCTTCTAGTTCTTTTTTTATTATAATGCTTTGCTCTTCATGGCTTTCTAATACTTTTTTATAGTAAATAATTTTGGTATTAAGATCATTAAGCTCCTCAATCAGCTTTCCTGTTTCAAGAGAGGTTAGCTTCTGTAGTCTCATGTCTAAAATAGCCTTTGATTGAGCTAAAGAAAACTTAAAATTATTAACAAGTTTTTCTTTTGCTTCTTCTGGGTTCTTAGATTTTTTAATTAATGATATAATTTCATCTATTGATTCTAGTGCTTTTTTAAGTCCCTCTAAAATGTGGGCCCTTGCCTCTGCTTCTTTTAAATCAAAGGTAGTTCTGTTTATTATAATTTCTCTTCTAAAAGATAAAAACTCTCCCAACACCTCTTTCAAGGGCATTACTTTAGGAACACCATTAACAATAGCAAGCATTATTATTCCAAAAGTTTCCTGTAATTGGGTGAGTTTATAAAGATTATTTAAAATAATTTCTGCTATAGCATCTCTTTTGCACTCTATTACAATTCTCATGCCATCTTTATCAGATTCATCTCTTAAGTCAGAAATTCCCTCTAGTTTTTTATCTCTCACTAGGTGAGCAATTTTTTCAATGAGATTAGATTTGTTTACTTGATATGGAATTTCATTAATAATAATAACTTCTTTTCCATTGTCTTTTTCTTCTATGGAGGCGCGCCCTCTCATCACCACACGGCCTCTTCCTGTTGTATATGCCTCTTTAACTCCATCAATACCCATAATAAACCCTGCTGTTGGAAAATCAGGTCCTTTCACATGGTTTTCAAATAGTTCCTCATTTGTTATTTGTTGATTTTCCAATAAAGCAATTAAGCCTGAAACAAGCTCTTTAAGATTGTGGGGGGGTATTTTTGTTGCCATTCCCACGGCAATTCCCTCTGAACCGTTCATTAAAAGATTTGGTATTTGTGTAGGTAAAACAGTGGGCTCTTCTAAGCTATCATCGAAGTTTGGCTGGTATGAAACGGTTTCTTTTTCTATATCTTTAAGCATCTCTGAAGCAATTTTCGACATTTTTGCTTCAGTGTATCTCATGGCTGCTGCACCATCTCCATCAACCGATCCAAAGTTACCCTGACCATCTATTAACAAATAACGCAAAGACCATGGCTGTGCCATTCTTACAAGAGAATCATAAATAGACTGGTCTCCGTGAGGATGGTATTTACCTATAACTTCACCAACTATTCTTGCACTTTTTTTATGTTTTCTATTCCATTGCGCACCTATTCCTGAGGCTCCATATAAAACCCTTCTATGAACAGGTTTTAGCCCATCCCTAACATCTGGAAGAGCACGACTAATAATAACAGACATTGCATAAGACAAATATGATTCTTCCATTTCATCTACAAGGTCTCTTCCTAATATATTCTGATTTTTAAACTCTTCTTCCATTTGTTAAATGTCTACATTGGTTGCATATTTAGCATTTTTTAATATAAAATCTCTTCTGGGTTCTACATCATCACCCATTAAGTCTGAAAAAACCTTATTAGGGTCTTTAAGTTGTTCAAGGGTTACCTTGTAAAGAGTCCTGTTTTCTGGATTCATGGTGGTTTCCCATAATTGTTCTGCATTCATTTCACCAAGACCTTTATATCTTTGAATGTCAATTTTTTGACTTGTCTCTTTATATTCTTCTAAAACTCTATCTTTTTCTTGGTCAGTATAAACCCATTTTTCAGTTTTTCCTTTTACAATTTTATAAAGTGGAGGAAGAGCAATATAGACATAGCCGCCCATGATAAGCTCTGGCATTTTTCTATATAAAAAGGTTAATAAAAGAGTTCTAATGTGAGATCCATCTACGTCTGCATCTGTCATTATTATAATTTTATGATATCTTAGTTTTTCAAGATTAAAATCTCCTGCGGATGTTTCGCCTTCTTCTCCTCCATCTCCTCCAAAACCTGCTCCAAAGGCCGTTATAAGTGTTTGTATTTCATTGTTATTTAAAAGTTTGTCTATTCTTGCTTTTTCAGAATTAATAACCTTTCCTCTTAACGGTAAAATGGCTTGGTATCTTCTATTTCTTCCTTGTTTTGCTGATCCCCCAGCAGAATCTCCCTCAACAATATATAGTTCGCTTAGCGTTGGATCTTTCTCAGAACAGTCTGCCAGTTTTCCTGGTAAAGCAGAAATATCTAAAACACTTTTTCTTCTTACTAGCTCTCTGGCTCTTTTTGCTGCTTCTCTAGCTTTTGCTGCATTTTCTGCTTTTAAAATAATCGTTTTTGCAATATCTGGATTTCTTTCCAAAAAATCTAAAAGACCTTCCATTATAATAGAGTCACAAACTCCTTTTATTTCTCCATTACCAAGTTTTGTTTTTGTTTGGCCTTCAAATTGAGGCTCTTGAACTTTTATTGATAAAACAGCTGTAATACCTTCTCTTACATCATCTCCACTTAAAGAAATATTTTCATTTTTTTTGGTTTTTATAAGATTGTTTTTATTGGCATACTGGTTTAAAGACCTTGTTAACGCTGTTTTAAAACCAGCAAGATGGGTTCCACCTTCTATGGTATTTATATTATTAACAAACGTTAGAATGTTTGAGGAGTATGTTTCATTGTAGCTTAAAGCCAAATCTACGGGCACGCTTTCCTTTTCTCCTTTTATATGAACGGGGTCGGGAAAAAGGGGGTTGTTTTTTCTATTTAAATGTTTCACAAACTCTGCAAGACCACCTTCATAAAAATGTTTTTCTTCTTCGTTTGTATTTTTATCTAATAGAAAAATTTTAATTCCACTATTTAAATAAGCTAGCTCTCTAAGTCTTTCGCTTACAATAGAATATTCGTATTTTTGGCCTACAAAAATGGAATAGTCGGGCCAAAACCTTATAGATGTTCCTGTTTTTTCTGTTGTATCTATTTTTTTTATTTCTTCTTCAGCTATTCCTTTTTTATATTTTTGATAAAAAACTCCTTTTTCTCTGTATATAGTTGCTTCACATTTTTCAGAAAGAGCATTTACAACTGAAACCCCTACGCCATGAAGACCTCCAGAAACCTTATATGTGTCTTTATCAAACTTTCCACCTGCATGTAAAACGGTCATCACAAGCTCGAGCCCTGATTTTCCTTCTTTTTTATGTGTATCTACCGGAATTCCTCTTCCATTATCTTCAACTGTAATGCTTCCATCTTTTTCTATTATGATTTTTATTTCTGTACAGAAGCCTGCCATTGCCTCGTCTATTGAATTATCAACGACCTCCCACACAAGATGGTGAAGACCTTTTTTTCCAACATCCCCTATATACATAGCTGGTCGTTTTCTTACAGCTTCCAGTCCTTTTAAAACTGTAATTTTTTCTGAACTATATTGGTTTTTGGTGCTAATTGTTCAACCTCAGTGGCATTAAAAGGTTTATGGTTTCATCTTCTTGAGAGCTATCTGTTTCTTGAATGGTTGCAGCAGATAAAGGTGCGCTTAAATATATATTAACTTCTTTTGTGTTTATGTGCTGTAAAACATCAATTAAATATTTTGCATTATAACTTGTTGTAATATTATCTCCACTATACTCACAGTCAACATGTTCTTTTCCTGATGTTGATGTTTCTGGATCTTGAGCTGAAACAACTATGCCCTTTTCACTAAAGTCTAATACTGTTTGTTTCGTTGTTCTATTTGAAAAAATAGAAACTCTTTTTAGACAAGAGATAAGGTTGCTAGTATTCACGTTTGCCTGCATTGTATTATTTTCTGGAATTACGCTGTTAAAATCTGGATATGATTCTTTTATTACTCTAGTTTCTATAATAAGGTTTCCCTGTTTTGTTGATAAAGAGTTTTCTTTTATATCTATAGTTACCGTTTCTTTTTTATCTATTATATTTTTAATTATATTTAAAAACTTAACAGGAATAATAAGAGATTGATCCGTGTTCGTTGTTTCTTTTGTTATATTTTTAACCAATCTATGCCCATCTGTTGCAACCGCAATGATTCCATCTTTTTTAAAATTAAAATAAACACCGCTTAGGGCTGGTTTTAAATCATCTTTACTGGTTGCATATGCAGTATTGTTTATAATGTTGTATAAAATTTGTCCTTTTAATTTTAACTTGTCTAAAACTTTATTTACAGAGTCTTCCGGAAACTCTTCGGGACTTCTTCCTGTTATTTTATATGCTCCTTGTTTATTGTTGAGCTCTATTAAAAAATCTTCATTTGTAGAAAATTTTATTTTATCATTCGGCATTGCTGAAACTATTTCATGAAGTTTTCCCATTGGAATACAAACATTCCCATCTTGTTCTTCTTCAATTGTTGTTGAAGATGTTATTGTTTGTTCCAGGTCTGTTGTTTTTATAGTTAGTATATTTTTTTCTACTTTGAAAAAAGCTGTGCTCAATATTGGCAAAGTTGTTCTCAGTGGTATAACTTTATGATGCTCTGTTAAGAGATTTTGTAGTGTGTTTTTTTCAATTGAAAATTTCAAAATTTAAAGTGTCAAGTTTTAATGTTTTTTTGTACCTAATATTTTACCTTTTTATTGACTATAAATACAAGATAAATAATATATAATATTTAATTAATTAATTATTTTTTT
>Ga0209036_1000890_pt1 | contig 12928 bp, 10 predicted proteins | sample MarorgKNORR_S2LV_3_FD_188222 | JGI IMG/M metagenome (GOLD analysis project Ga0209036, IMG submission 188222) | Marine microbial communities from the Southern Atlantic Ocean, analyzing organic carbon cycling - DCM_A/KNORR_S2/LV (SPAdes) (version 2) | ecosystem: Environmental > Aquatic > Marine >... | reverse complement strand
TTTAAAAAAGCTTGATATTGAATAAATGAGTAAACCATTTGGTAAATCGGAGCTTTTTTTAATTGAAAATGATAAATTATTAGCACCAGTTATAAAACTTAATGGCCATATAACATTTTCAAATAAGAAAACTGATGTCTTCAATGAACTAGTGAGCATTGTTATCTCACAGTTTATTTCAACAAAAGCTGCTAAAGCAATTAAAAATAATATGTTGTCTAAGTTTAAAGTAGAAGTTTTTAAAATAGAGAATTTTAAAAATCTTAGTACATTGGAAATTAAAAATCTAGGGTTAAGTAACAATAAAGCAAAGTCAATAAAAGATATTATTGCTTGGAGCAATACAAAACCTTCCAGCAAGTATATTTTTGAAATACCTAAGGCTGATCGAGAGAAAGAATTAAAGAGTATTTTTGGAATTGGGCAGTGGAGCGTAGATATGTTTGAAATGTTTTGTATGCGAAACCTAAATATTTTTTCATCTGGTGATGCAGCTTTGAGGGAATCTATGGTTCAACTAGGAATGGTAAATTATGAATCAAATTTAGATAGCTACGATCAGTACTCTGAAAAATGGAGTCCATATAAAACAGTCGCCTGTTTGCACTTATGGCATATGATTGAATCTTAAATTAAAACTTTGACGTCTTTAACGGGGTGTGGAATCGGTGTTGGTCTGATATCCAACAAATGGTCAATTTGTGGGTTTTGAATACTTTGTATGTACTTATAAATTACATTTTTAAATAGATAACTTGCGAAAAATTTTCCTATGCAAGTATGTGCTCCACCAGCAAAAGGGAAATACGCTTGGTTCATATAGGCTGGATCAATAAACCTATATGGATCGAACTTTTGTGGGTCATCCCAATATCTATCATCATGGTGAAGCAATAGCGGACTAATCGTTAAGTATGAGTCTTTTGTTAGGTTATAGTTTTCAATTTTTGTATCTCTCACGACTTGTCTGACGGAAAATGGAACAGGTGGGTAATACCTTATTGCTTCTTTGAAAATAGATTCTGCAACTATACCATTTTTTAAAGATGATACATCTAGGTGGTCAACCTCATTAGCCTCATTAAAAAGATCATGGGCGTAATCTTTGTTTTTAGAAAGATTATATATCGAATTAGTTAGAGTTATAGTCGTTGTGTCATGAGCTGCTAATAATAGAAAGATCATGTGTTCTGCGATCTCTAAGTTGTTTAATTTTGCATCACCCTTATTAGTATTTACGAGTTCTGCAAATAATGTTTTTTTACTATCTTGAGATACCAAACCTGACTTTTCCTGAAAGTATTGAAGTAGATACTCTCTTGCTTGTAGGCCTTTCTTCATTTTTGTAAAAGGTAAAGGCCACCTTATAGCTGATGTCGCAGAAGCAATTGAATCCATAAATAGATTATTCAACCTTTCGGATTCATCTTTTTGCACATCTAGAAAAAATAAACTTAATGAAATATCGAACATTAACTGTTTAACAGATTTATATAAATCAAATGATTTATTAGCATTTAAATTTTGTACCCAATTATCAATTATTGGTTGGATAATTTCTAGATAGCCATGAATAGCTTCATGCCTAAAAGAATCTTGGAGTAGAGATCTGTGGAATTTATGATCTTCAAAGTCTCTTAGCATAAGCCCATTCTCAAAAGGTTTTCCTAAAACTACAGCCCAACCCTCTTTTGATGAAAAATTATCATCTTTATCTAGAAAAATTTCTTTTGTTGACTCTGGAGTGAGCATGACTATAAATTTTTCATTTAGTAGGGATATTTCAAAAACATCTCCATACTTTTTTTGTTTTGCTGATGTAAATTGTAAAGCATTTCTCTGAAAAGGAATTGAATGACCAATAATAGGTAGTCCAGGCACTTTAGGCATTAACATATTTATATTTTACATAGACAATTCTGAGTTCAAAATAGAATATTTGTGTTTTAAAGATTGATTTCTAAAAGATCTTTTCCAACTACAACTTCCCCTGAATAGTATTCTTTTACTTCCCTATATAGTTCCTCTTCATTAAAGACTGGGGGTACAAAATGGTTCAAAATTAGTTTCTTAACTTTTGCATTTTCAGCCAAAATTCCAACTTCTTTTGGACTTGTATGATAATCAGTTATGTTTGTAACAGTCTCTTCTGTCATTCTTGTTTCATTTAAAGTCAGATCAACTAATACCTCGTGAATAAGAAAGTCAGCATTAAGTGCTGCTTGTTCAAGATTTTTACAATATCTTGTATCTCCTGAGTAGATTACTTTGGAGGAATCTAGTTTAATTTCATAACCAAATGCTGGCTCAACTGGGTAGTGGTCTACATCAATCTTGTTGACAGAAATATTATCTAGTGTCAAAACTGAAGTAGAGTCAATTTCGTTTACTAGATAATTTAATCCTGATTCATTTGGTCTGCTCTCCCAATCTTTTCTTAAAGATAATTCAGGATTATACGCCTCCAGTGTTTTCTCAAAAAAAGCTTTGAGACCCTTTGGTCCGTGTACTGTAAATGGTTCGGTTCGACCTGTATGCCATCCAGAAATATACAACTGATATAAATCAACTACATGATCTGAGTGCATATGTGTAATGAGTATATGATTAATTTCAGACGGTTTTATTCCAATCTCACTTAGTCTTTGTGTTACTCCAGAACCAGCATCGATTAGTAAATTCGTTCCTTGATATGAAACTAATGTGCTCGGCCCATACCTAATATGACTTGGGCTCGGGCAACCAGTTCCAAGTAAAATAATTTTATTCAACGAATTACATTTCCACTGAGAGCTTTGCAAATACTGTCTGGGGTCTCATTCCCAAATTTATATCGAGCATGGCTTTTTCAATTGCTTCTGCATCTCTGAATGATTGTTTTGTTATTTCAGAATTATAAATTAAAGAATTTGTCAGGTATGAAATACTCTTAACTATTAAAAAATTTGTAGTCATACTAGAATTTTCATCGATTTCATCAATAATGTCTTTACACGCATTAATAATTTGAAATGCTTTTGATAAATTTTTAATGTCATTTTTCCACTCTGAAAGCAGAGTTAACAATTTTTTAAAGCTTAAGTTTGAATCAATATGCTGATTATCTACAAATTTTATAAAATCGTCTGAAGAATAATCAAATTTTAAATCTCTTTCAGTATCTAGATAAATAGGCCTGCATCGACTTTTAATAGTTGAAAGTATTTGATTGTTAGAATCGTCACGTGCGTGAGACCAAAATACTCCAGCAGATAGAATAAGAAAAATACTTGATTGAGATGGTTCTTCTATGGTTTTTAATAATGCATTCGATGCTTCTTCGGTTAAAGATTTGAGAGGTGGAAAGATAACTACTTTATATCTTCCTTCAAGCGGAGAAAGATTATCTTTACTAATAATATCCCTAATGTCATCAACGCCTAAGGTATATAAATTTTCTGATTCAACTACTTTAATATCTGGATGATTGTCAATGTTTTCTTCATCAAAAGTAAGTAAGCTAGCAAATTTTTTCGCTTGACCAACTAATTCGGTTGATGAATTTGAGAAAATTAGATAAGCATGGAACGGATTGTCTAATTCTTTAAGGAGGGAATTATTTAGAGTTGTCAACTTTTAACCATGTGCAAATTCTTTGTAGGTTTTGCTTTAAATCTTCTTCAGCATTGATAATTAGAAAATTATTATCAAATTGTTCAGCTAATCTTAAATATCCTTCTCTTACTTTATTAAAAAAATCAACTTTATCACTACCAATGCGATCTGCTATCTTTTGTCTTGAGAGAGAAATTTTGGGATCAATATCAAGTAAAACAACCTTTTCAGGCCAAAATGAATTTACTGCAATATCATTTAACTGATAAATAGTTTCATAACCTAGCCCCCTTCCAACTCCTTGATAGGCAACTGATGAATATGCACTTCTGTCTGAAAGAATTTTGGTACCTTTATTAATTTCTGGCTTTATTACTTCAGAAACGAGTTGTGATCTCTGGGAGCAAAAAAGTAAAGCTTCAGTAAGTGCGTCGACTTCATAATCATGACTTAAGAGTAATTCTCTTACACCTTCACCAACTTTTGTTCCTCCAGGTTCACGAACTATTTTGTTCTCAACCTGTTGATTACTGAGCACTTCGGATAAGCCTTTAATAAGACTTGATTTTCCTGATCCATCAATTCCCTCGAAAGCTAAATAATTACAAATCATAAAGGTTCGTCCTCTTCCCTATTAAGGTTTAATGTTAACTTGTTGAAATTGGAATTTTCAAATCCAAAATCTTGAAATATTTGTTTGTACCCCCTTAAAAAAGTAATTAATCCCGAAAGAAGAATGAAACAAGCACTTATTCTAAGAACCAAAAGAACGCCATCAACTTCAAGGTACTGATTTGCAAAATTTGCAACAAAACCAGAAATTAACAAAGAAATCAATATAGAAAGTCTGCCTATCGTATAAAAATTTCCAAAAACCCTACCTCTTAACTTTTTTTCAGTTGTGCTCTGTAAATAACTTATTGTTAGTAAGTAAACAGATCCAGAACCAATTCCTGAAATAAATATTGAAAAAATTATTGTAGGAAACTCTGAAGAGTTAAAAGCAAACAATAGGGAAACTCCTGTAATTATCATACTTAGTCCAATAAAGAAAGGGATTCTACTGAATGTTGTAACAAAATAACTCAAAATAACCATTGTAAAAATAATTCCAAACCCAAAGGAAGCAATCATAAAGCCAAATGAACTTTGAGAAAAGTTTAATGACTGTGTTAAGTAGGTATTGCCAAGAACAAATAATGCACCGGCTCCGATTAAACTAAGTGATATAGAAGTTGTTACAGATCTTAATTCATAAACACTATAAAAGTATTTTATTCCCTCTTTAAGATCTCCTATTACGTTGTTTTTCTTTTTAACTTTTTGGTATGAATTATCTGCTTTGAGAAACAGGAGTAAGTAAGAGGAGATAAGAAAAGTGAAAGCATCAATAAGAAACACTATTGAGCCATTCCAGCTATTCCCATAAGAAACAATATTTTCGATAACTCTATTGTCAGATATAAACCCAAAGAATAAAGATGCGGTAGGTAACATCGCATAGGTACCAACAGTAAATAATGAATTGGCTTTGACTAAATATTCATCACTTACTATGTCAGGAACTATTGATTCTCTTGATGGTTGTCTTGTTAAAGAAAATATCTCTGAAATGAAATTAATTATAAATAGTTGAATAAGAGTGGTAGTAAAAAACAATCCAAGGACAATTAACATTCTTGAGATATCACATATAATCATTACATTTCTTTTATTGAATCTGTCAGCCAATATTCCAGCAAATGAAGACATAAAAGCTGGAATAATACGTGCAATTACTGGTACAACAGAGGTTAATTCGGAATTGCCTCCTTCAGCCCCTAAATAACTTGCCAAAGCAACTGAAGCAAATAATGTAGCCCAATCCCCAAAACTCGAAAGGGTACCTGACCACCAAAGTATGGAAAACTGTGATCTAGAAAATATTTTTACTGAATTCATTGTCTTTACATCATCCTAGTAAAGGTTTGGAATACTTTTTTTCTTAAATCCTGTACATTTCACAAAAATGGTGTTATCAATAAGGGCATGACAAAACCTTTAGTAATTGTCGAGTCTCCAACAAAAGTTAAGACTATATCCAAAATTCTTGGTTCTGAATATATTGTAAAATCAAGTGTTGGACACATCAGAGACCTTCCTAGAAACTCAAAAGCTATTCCACCTCAATTTGACAGTAAAGAAATTCTATGGGGTGCTGTAAAACCAAAAGATTTTGAAAATATATATGTAATTCCAGAAGATAGAAAAAAGATTGTAAATGAGTTAAAAGAGTTAGCGGATATAGCACCAGAAGTTTATCTAGCAACTGATGATGATAGAGAGGGAGAAGCTATCGCTTATCACCTTAAAGAAGCTTTGGAGCTTAAGGGGGAACCAAAGCGGATAAAGTTTAATGAAATAACAGAAGCAGCAGTTACAAATGCTATTAATAATCCTGAAAAATTAGATATAGGAAAATTTAAATCTTATGAGGCAAGGAGAACACTAGACAGAATGATTGGATACGAAATTTCTCCTAAAGTAAGAGATCTTGGTGGTGCTTTTATATCAACAGGGCGAGTGCAAGGTCCTGCAATAAGACTGATTGTAGAGCGAGAGGAAGAAAGAATTAAATTTGTTAAGGCAAAATATTTTGAAATTCAAGCAAAGTGCGCCAGCAACAATTCTGAATTTAATGCATCCTTAAAAAAAGTTCAAGATTTGAGAATAGCAACATCATCAGACTTTGATGACAGAGGTAATAAAACTAGTAAAGAAAAACGTTACTTAGATGAAGTAGAGGTTAACGAAGTTGTAAAACTTCTTTCGAGTTCCGTAGCCAAAATATCAAAAATTAAAGAATCATCAAGAAGCGGAAAGCCTCCTAAGCCATTTAAAACAACTAGTCTTCAGACATCAGCAAGAAGTAACTTAGGTTTTCAACCTCGTAAAACTATGGGTATCGCACAGAGGCTTTATCAAGAAGGTTTAATTACTTACATGAGAACAGATTCAATTCGCTTATCTGATGTAGCAATCAAAGCAGCTAGGGAATATATTTCAGGAAACTTTTCAAAAGCTCACCTACCAAATGAGCCTAATTTATACGGTGATAGTAAAAATGCTCAGGCAGCACATGAAGCTATTAGACCATCAGGTGATAAATTTATTACTCCAGAGGAACTTCTTTCTAGGCACAAAGAAGAAAGTGATGAATACAAATTATATAAATTAATATTCAATACTACAGTTGCTTCACAAATGACAGATGCGAAAGGGATTACAAAAACAATAGAAATCGAAGTTTCTAACACTGATTTTTCACCATTAATACTAAGTATCTCTGGTACAACATGGACTTTTGGTGGATACAGAGACCTAATCAAAGATGCAACTGAAAAATCTCAAGAGCTTCCAGAACTTAAAGAGAATGATGAAATTAAAATAATTCATGCAAGCAGTGAAGAAAAATATACCAACCCACCAAATAGATACTCTTCTACTTCTTTAATTAATAAACTTGAAGAACTGGGAATTGGAAGGCCTTCAACGTATGTTTCTATAATTGAAAGTATAACTTCAGTATTTATTAATTCCGACTCGAGTCTAAAACCAAGAATTCTAGCTATTGCTTTAATTAATAATTTTATGAAGCCTTACTTTAATAATTATATAGATTATGAATTTTCAAAATCTATGGAAGATGAGCTCGATAAAATTCTTGAAAGCAATAGTCCTGAAAAATCCAAAATAGACTTTCTAGAAAGCTCTCACAACAGTATTAAAAATCATATAAATAGTTATGGAATTCAAGATCCTTTAGCTTTGACAACTGTTAATCTTCCATTTCAATCTAGATACGTAGTTAAAACTGGAAGAATTCAAGGAAAGGTTCCTTATCCTTATTTATTAAGAGACGATGAGTTTAAAGTAGGTCTTCCACCTGAGATTACTCTTGAAGAAATTGAAAAAAATTATATTAAGGAACTTGAACAAAATCAGGAAGAGAGTTTAAAAAAAGAAAGAACTGTGTCTGCATGTGGTGACTGCTCATCATCAATATATATAAAACTTGGTCCAAATGGAAGTTTTTATATCCAACACGGTGTTAAGCAAAAGGGTGTCAGACAAGAAAGATGTAAGTATAAAAATCTCATTGGCCCAATTTTTGAAGATGAAGATCCTGACACACTGTCGCCTGAGGAATGTAAAAGTAGGTTTTCGCTATCAGCTAAAAACCCAAGAAAAGTAACTGAAAATGAAGAATGGACATACTCATCTGCTGTTGGCCCATACGGAGGGTATGCTATGAAGCAAAGAGACAGAACAGTTTTTAACAAAGAAGAACTTGCTGAGCTTTCAAAAGAGGAAATTAGAGAACTTCTTGAAAATGAAAAATATAAAAAAATATCGAATTATCTTGGTGGAGAAATTCTTAAAATCCCTAAAAGCTTTACAAAACAAAAAATGATTGATTTAATTTTTGATCACTATAAATTAGATGAAAAATTTATAAAAAAACTTTCAAAAGAACACCTAGTTGGACTTGCAAAGTCACTTGAAATCATTTTCTATAGAGGAAGATTTCGTATGAAACCAGAGGATGCTACAAAAGATAATCTTATAAATAAAATTCTGGTTGAAAAAAAGAATAAGCCGCTAGAGAATCCAAGAGATGCCTTAACTGTCGAGTCTACAGAGATAATGTTGTTGTTTGGAGATGCTGTCTCTAACTAACTTCAGTTATAAACTTCTCTATTGTGCTTTCCCAGGAAAATTTTTCTTCAACAAATTTTTTTGAACTAGTACCAAATTTTTCTATTTGTTCATTATTTTCTGCAAAAAATTTCACTCCATCATAGATTTCTTTTCTTGAATCAACAATAAACCCGGTTTTACCAGGAATGATAGTTTCAAATGCTCCACCAGAAGTTCCTACAAGTAGTGGCAGTCCAAAACTTGCTGCCTCTAAATAAACTAACCCTAGTCCTTCATACTCTTTACCAAAAAATCTAGATTTTGCCGGCATAACAAATACATCTAAATTTTTGTAAAATTCTACAAGAGAGTCATCATTTTCATCATCATAAAAACTGACGTCTTGTGAAGACACTTCACCTAATTTTTTTAAATATTTTTCTAATTTGCCAAAACCAAATATTTTTAACTCTACATTTATCCCATCCTGTTGTAACTCATGGAGGGCATCTATAACCCAATCGATTTTTTTTCTAGAAACGAACCTACTACTAACACCTACAGATATTTTTTCATTTGCTTTGTACTCTTTTTTAAATTCATTTTTTTCAACACCTGCTCCTATCAAAACAATATCTGTTTCTGTAATCTCCTCTAATTTTCTTGAAGTAAAAAAGCTAACTGTGAATATTTTTTCAAGAGAATTGAAGCTTTTTTGCATGATTTTTTTAAATATTGGAATTGAGTTGATAATATTAAATTCAGCCCCATGTATTAACATAAACTGTTTAATTCCTAAATAATTTAATTTACTTACGAGTAGAAATTGTGGATTACTAGAAGCATGGAGAATAATCTCAATATTATTCTGAATGACAATTTCATTTATTTCTCTAATAAATTTTTTTGTAGAAAAAATAAATTTTGACTTTGATCTAATTACATTTTCACCCTCAGCCCAATTAGGAGCATAAATGATTGTTTCGAATTCTAAGTTGTCTTCAAAAGATTTAATGTACGTTGATATTCCACCTTTTTTAGGTGGGTAATCATTCGTTATAACTAATGTTTTCATATCCTATTTTTCCTACATTATATGACCAAAGAAAATATTTGTTTTCTTTCATAACTAAGCAACTAACACCCAAATTATTAGGAATAGTAAATGAAGAAGCTGCTTTTTTCTCTGGGGCTTTAAGTAAGTTTGTAACTGCAGCTTTAATTGTTCCTCCATGGCTAGCCATTAAAAGATTTTTTTTAGGATATTCTTTTAAAAGATCTTCTACTCGGATACCAGCTTCATACGTAGATTCACCATTAATCCCATATTTACATTTATAATCTAAAAAAAGTGACTTGATAAAATTATCACGATATTGTTCTAGGATTTCTGAAGTTGTCAACCCTTCCCATTTTCCTAAATTCATTTCAATTAAATTTTCTGAAGTTAATATATCCTTGTCTTCTATCACTATAGATAAGGTTTCCAGTGCTCTCTGATATGTTGATGAGAGATACACATCATACTCATCAAATGTATTTCTAAGTTTATGAGCGGTATTTTTTCCTGTTTCATTTAATGGATTGTCAACATGCCCCTGCCATATCCCACTTGTATTAGAATCTGTTTGGCCATGTCTTATGAATGTAATCTTGTTTTCTGTTGTTTCTCTGGGAAAATCAATATTTAATTCAGAAAGGTGAAGTGAATCATTAAATTTATTTACTTGAGTAATTGAATCTCTTTTAATAAGTGTTGAAATAGAAGTATTTTCTATATTCCCAATAGGAAAAGGGTAATGATTAAAACCAATCGAAAGCCCTATTGCAGTTCCAATAAAAAAACCATGGGTAATCACTATGGCCTCTGAGCCATTTTCTATATTTCTAAAAATGTACTCAAGTTCATTATTTACTCTTTGTTTAAACTCTTTTACCGTTTCTCCATTAGGAAACTGATAAGAATCATCTTGAAGAGACTGAAAAATTTCATTATTTGATGAATATGTTTGACCCACAGGCATTCCTGTAAAATCACCAACATTAATCTCCCTTAGTGTTGTCCTAAGTTCAATTTTTTCTGAGAGAAATGAAGCTGTTTCTGAAGCTCTTTTTAAATCAGATGAATAAATAGTTGCGTTTGAATCCCTCAATCTTGAAGCTAATAGCTTTGCCTGTCTCAACCCAGTTTTATTTAATGGGGTATCTGTATGACCTTGCCAAACTCTTAAAACATTTTGTTCAGTTTCACCATGTCTTATTAAATGAACTGTTTTCAATTAATTTAAAAAGCAGATGCAAATATAAGACTTACAATAGTCATAACTTTTATAACAATATTCATTGCGGGACCAGAAGTGTCTTTAAATGGATCACCAATAGTATCGCCAATCACAGCAGCTTTATGTTCGTCAGAACCTTTACCTGCTCCACCTCCAGCTTCAATATATTTTTTAGCATTATCCCAAGCCCCACCAGAGTTTGCCATAAATATTGCTAAGAGAAATCCAGTAACCAATGAACCAGCTAAGAAACCTCCAAGTGCTTCCTTATCCCAAAAACCAATTATTAATGGAAGTGCAATAGCTAAGCCACCTGGTAATAACATTTCCTTTAATGCCGCCGTTGTGGCTATATCTACACATTTCGTATAGTCAGGAACAACTCCTTCTTTTCCTTCTCTCAAGCCAGGAATTTCATTAAACTGTCGTCTAACTTCTTCGATCATTTTAAATGCTGCCCTTCCCACTGCGTTAATGGTCATAGCAGCAAACAAAAATGGGAACATACCTCCCAAAAATAAACCTAAAGTTACTTCCACCTCTGTAATATCTAATTTTTCAATCCCCGCACTTTGTACAAAAGCTGAGAATAAAGCTAATGCCGTAACTGCTGCAGAGCCAATTGCAAACCCTTTTGCAATTGCTGCTGTTGTATTTCCTAGAGAGTCTAATTCATCAGTAGCTTCTCTTACTTCAGGAGGTAGGTGTGCCATTTCGGCAATTCCACCAGCATTGTCAGCAATTGGACCATAAGCATCTACTGCTACTGTTATGCCTAATGTAGACAAAACTCCAATTGCTGCAATAGCAATACCATAGATTCCACCATCAGCACCTAATGCCCAGTCTCCTGCTGTATAAGCGCCGTAAATTCCAAAAACAACTACAACCACCGAAAAAGCTGCTGATCTCATACCTTCAGATATGCCTGATAACACAAGAGTTGCTGGACCGGTCTTTGCTTGATCTGCAATATTTTTAACAATTGAATAATGATCAGATGTAAACCATTCTGAAATTTGACCTACTAATAGTCCAACACCAAGTCCGATAATTACTGAGAAAAATAATCCTAGAGGATTTTCTGCATAATCAGCAAACATGAAGTCACTAAGAAAATAAACACCAATAACAGTTAAAAGTGCAGCACTGTATGTACCTCTATGAAGCGCTTGTGCAAGCTTTCCTTCTTTAGGAACAACTAAAAATGAGGAGAGAATTGATGCCCCCATCCCTATTGTGCCGACAGCTAGTGGGAAAAGTAGTAAAGAGGGAAGTACGCTTTGCCCAGCAAAAACAATTGCAGCGTAGGCAAGCGGAGCAACAAGTGAGCCGACATAGCTTTCAAATAGATCTGCACCCATTCCTGCAACGTCACCTACATTGTCTCCAACATTGTCAGCTATAGTTGCAGGGTTTCTTGGATCGTCCTCAGGAATTCCTGCTTCCACCTTACCTACCAAGTCTGCCCCCACATCTGCTGCTTTTGTATAAATTCCACCACCAACCCTGGCAAAAAGAGCTATTGATGAACCTCCGAGACCTATTGCTGCTAGTACGTCATATCCATTAGGAAGATTTAGTACTTCAATAAATAAAAAATATCCTAGAGCTACTCCCAATAAACCCAAGCCTGCAACTGTGAAACCCATAACTGCTCCACCTCTAAATGCTACAGGTAATGCCTTAAGAGTTCCCCCATCCCTGGCAGCTTCTGTAGTTCTACCGTTTGCAGCAGTTGCAATTCTCATACCAACAAATCCTGCCAGTGAAGAAAGTAATGCACCCGCAACGAATGCTACAGAACCCCACGGATAGCCCCACTCAGTAAGTGTGGAAATCAAGATAGCCAAAATTACGACAAAGACACTAATCCATGAATACATTCTTTTTAAAAAAGCCATTGAACCTTGTCTGATGGCGGTAGAAAGCTCTTCTACTCTTAAGTCGGTTACTTTTATTGATAAAACTTTATTTGCGTAAAAAGCTGCAAGTATAAGCCCAGCGGCGGCAGCAATCATAGAATTAATTAGCATTTAATTTTCCCCTTATTGTGACTCATAATATGATACTAAAAATCTAATTTATTGGAGTGTTTTTACTACTCAACGACAGGTGTTTCAAACCTTTCATCATCATCTCTTTCTGATAAAGGTACTTTTTGTAAGATTCTATTTAACAATATAGGAGCTATTACTGTTGTAACTATTACCATCCAGATAATTATTGAGATAATATCACCTGTAATTATGTCTGATAATGTGGTTGTAGCAACAGCAACAAATATCAGCCCAACCTCTCCTCTTGGAGACATTCCAATTCCAATTAAAGAAGTATTTAATCCTTTGCCCATAGCTCCTAGAGCTGATACA
>Ga0209036_1000889_pt1 | contig 12929 bp, 12 predicted proteins | sample MarorgKNORR_S2LV_3_FD_188222 | JGI IMG/M metagenome (GOLD analysis project Ga0209036, IMG submission 188222) | Marine microbial communities from the Southern Atlantic Ocean, analyzing organic carbon cycling - DCM_A/KNORR_S2/LV (SPAdes) (version 2) | ecosystem: Environmental > Aquatic > Marine >... | reverse complement strand
CGGTATTGAATATGCATTACTTTCAACATCAAGCAGAACGACTGGAACAGGCAATGATTAATCAAGTTGTAATGATAAAGACATTTATGGGAATTTGCTCTGACTTACCAGATTTCTATCACACAGAAGAGGGGGAGAAGATGATCAATACTACTAGTCCGACTTACACTGGATATTCAAATGGAGCACTTAGAGGACCTTCAATAATAGGGTTATCACCTGATTTGAATAGAGGGGTTTTGTGGTCAGGAGGTTCATCTTTCTCACACATAATTGAAAGATGTACACAATTTGATAAATTCTATTTTGTTTTCGCTAGCGAATATGGATATGATAATCAATTAGATAGAGCAGTTGCCATGTCGATAATGCAATCCCTCTGGGATTCAACTGAAACCGATACTTTCTTGAGTTTGAGAAAGGAAGGTTACAATGATGAAATACAGCCATTTGAGTTAATGACCTTATTCTCGATTTCTGATTTACAAATTTCTAATATTTCTTCTGCAAGAATGATGAGAACTGGAGATATTGCTCTACTTAATTCCTCTACGATTACTCCCTACGGAGTAACTATTGCAGATGAAGGACATTCCGGCTCAATTGGAGTTTTCTTTGATGGAGGCTATCTTCAAGCACCAGTGGGTAATGAATATGGTCAAGAGCCGCACCCAGCACATGATGCAATAGGTATTTTACCAATCGCTAGAGAAATGGCATTTAATTATCTCTCTGAAGGAATAATAGTAGATACTTGCAATGGTTATTGTGATTTTAGCCCTGATGATTTAGTGGAAAACTAACCAACAGGTTCTCCACCTTCTCCTAAAAATGCAAGTCTCTTAAGTTGATCATTTCTTATTAAGAAATCAATAATTGATTCTGGAACAGATTCTCCTAAAATCATTTTAATTGCATCTTCATCGTTAATTGTAGAAAGCATTCTAGCGGTTTCACGTACTCTCCATCCTTCAAATCGCCCTCTTTTAATTAATGATGTTGAAACAACAGGCCATTCAGAAATTTCATATAATTCAGACGTAGAGCTATCACTACTGAAAAATACCCCTTTCTTACCATGATACCTTTCTGCATGACTTACCCAATTAGGAGGGTCCTCGATATCCGGAATAGAAACGATTGAGGCTTCAAAATTTACTTCATTATCGAGCCAAAACAATATCATCTCGATTCTTTCTGAATCTGACCAAGGATTTTTTAGAGTCTGAGACCTATTTGATGAACCAACTGCAATAATTAATTTCAGTTCAGGATTATTTTCTTTACGAAAGTTTTCAGCAGCGATAATCATGGCAGCATGCCCTTTGTGAAACGGCTGAAAACGACCTAAAACAACAAACCCGGGTTCAGGATAATCTGAAGGAGGGGGAGGGATTAGAGGTAAACTTGTCATTTTTATATCTCTCCTAAATCATAAAGTGAGTCACCATTTAGACTCCATAGCTCGTATTCTAAATACTCGCGACCGATTAATAAACTAATATTTTTCGAGTCTAGATTATTTAGGAAAATATGCAATAATTCGCTCGCACTGCTGTGCGAACCCATGGTAGGCAATATTCTTGGATCTTCAGACGGCTCCATTGTTTCTCCCAATTGTTCTCTTCTATTCATCCAATCAAGAACTACTGACTCTGAGTAAGATTTTTTATCTGTTTTAGATAAAGAAGAAATGAAATCCTTCCATAATGAAAAATTAAGGAATTCATTAGTGTTAGAAATATTGTATTCTAGCAGCGGTTCAATGTATAAGAAAAGGCGGGCATCCCAACAACGCCATTCAGAAAATGAACACCATTTCGCCATTAAGATTGTTAATTCTGCTATATTTGAGTCTTTAATCGATTGTGAAAGTATCGTTTTAGACAAGATTATATCAGAATTTTTATCCGACCATTCCATTATATCTCCTTCTAAATCAACATCAAATTCTCTATGAAAACGATTATCTAATTCAGGCCTATAATCTCTTAATGAACCATCTTCTACTTTTTCAAAGAAATCTTGAAGAGGCATAGATACTAATTTTTTGAAATTAGAATGGTTGACAAGATTTAGAATCACATCTGCCATGTCTGCTCCTCGGGTCTAGCCAAAGAGAAGTGTACAATGAACTATCGGTTAGGCATTCAATTGAAGAATAGGTGACTGGGCCAGTCACATGAGCATCGGTAGCGCTAGGGGGTATAGTTATGGCAACAATCGATGAACAAATTAAATCTCTCGAAGAAGAAATCGGGAAAACACAGAAAAATAAAGCCACAAATGCCCACATTGGAAAACTTAAGGCTAAAATTGCAGCATTAAAAGCGCGTAAAGAAAAGGCACAAGCTCATGCTAAATCAAGCGGTGGGGGACCTGGCTTCGAAGTTAAGAAATCAGGCGATGCTTCTGTAGCCTTAGTTGGATTCCCAAGTGTTGGGAAGTCAAGTCTTATCTCTCAGTTGACAGAAGTAGAATCAGAAGTTGGAAATTTTGCATTTACTACACTAACTTGTATACCTGGATTAATGGAGCATAAAGGGGCTAAAATACAAATTCTCGACTTACCAGGATTAATCAAGGGTGCGGCAGAAGGAAAGGGGAGAGGTAAAGAAATTCTTAATGTAATTAGAGGATCAGACATGGTATTGTATGTTCTGGATCCTTTTCAAGAATCTCATTTTGATATCTTAGATCTAGAATTGTGGAGATCTGGAATGAGATTGAACCAAAAGAAACCGCAAGTTTTCATCACAAGATCAAATAAAGGTGGAATCGTGGTTAGATCTACGGTTAAACAAACAAATCTAACTCATGAAGAGATACAAGAAATTGTCAGAAGTTTTGGAATTGTTTCAGCTACAGTGACTCTGAGAACTAATGTAACTGATGACCACATCGTTGATACCTTAGCCGGAAATAGAGTTTACAGTAATGCTGTAGTTGTCATAAATAAAGTTGATTTAGCGAATGAAAAAGATATTCAAAGAACTATGGAAATGATTCCACTCAACTGGCCAGTACTAGAGGTATCGGCAAAAACTGGTAAAGGAATTGAAAATATGAAAGATTTTGTATTTGAAAATTTACGTTTCATGTCTGTTTTCCTAAAGCCGCAGGGTCAAGAAGCGGATTTAGTCGAGCCACTAATAATCAAAGATACATCGACAGTGAGAGATGTCTGTGTAAAATTGCATAGAGATTTTGTAAGGAAATTTAGATATGCCAGGGTTAAAGGCCCAAGTGGTAAATTCGATTGGCAAAGAGTAGGCTTAGATCATCTACTAAAAGACGGTGATATACTTTCAATAATACTGAGAAGATAGAAAATCTAGTAAGCGATGTATTCAGTAAGTAAACGCCTACGCAGTTACATGGATGACAGGCAGAGGGACATTATCCCTATGGCTGAATTTGTAAACTTAATCAGATATCTGAAAGGTAGAATTACTCTATTAATTGGGGTCTTCATTTTTGGTTTAGCATTGGGTTATCCACTTTCAGGAGATGCGATTAGTTGGCTATTGCAAGCTAATGGATACCTCCCTGAAGGGGTTGAATTAATTATTATCCAACCAATGGAAGTAATTTTACTTAGGTTAAGAATTGCAACACAAATAGGAATTGCATTGGTTTTTACAATGATAATAGTAGATTTGTCATGGAACGGAAGTAAAATTATTAGTAAATCGAATAAAAATAAGATAAAAAATAATACTTCCAAACTTACCAGTTTATTCTTAGTATCCTTGTCCTCAATTGGACTTGGAATAATTGGAGCTATTTATGCTCACAATATACTAATTCCTATGCTTCTTGATTTCCTAGCAAATGATGCAGGTAATGTTGGCTTGACCAACACTTGGCAATTACAATCATGGATGGGATTTGTAATCGGCCTTTTCTTTGGCTCAGTAATGAGTTTTCAAACACCTTTAGTAACATTGTTACTATTAAGAACTAAAATAATTAGTAGATCTAGTTTGATAGAAAATAGAGGAATTATTTGGTTTGCAGCACTATTAGTTGGGGCTGTACTATCGCCACCTGACCCAATTTCTATGTTCTTGGTGGGTGGACCAATTGTATTATTGTTGGAAGTTGCATTGATGATTGATAAAATATTTACAAAATCTCAATCTTCGGAATGAATTCCTCTATTCCTAGCATCTTCTGCTTCAGCATCTGCACGACCTTGTTCAAGATCGACCATTCGCATCATAACTGCACCAATCAAAATTAGCATAGCAATAGATAGGATACCTACTCTACTGTCGTACATCACTGTCATTACACCATATAACAATGGCCCAATAAATGCTGCAACTTTACCAAAGAATCCAAAGAAACCAAAGAACTCCGCACTTCTGGTTTCTGGAACCATTTGACCGAACATACTCCTTGCTAATCCTTGGGAACCGCCGAGCAACGTTCCCATTGCGCAACCTAGGATTAAGAATTGTAAACCTATTGAAATACCCAAAGGCCCCCAAACATTTGAACGAACTGTACTCGGGATAACATCAATCACACCATCACCTAGATTAGTTGGATGGTCAACGCCGACCTTGGTTGACTCACTACCATCTGAATAGACAACACTTACAGAAAATCTAGTATCTTCGAATGAATTAATTAATACATTGATATTTTCATTTGTCTGGGCTCCTAAACTGATAGGAATAGGTTCATTGTCATCATCGAATCCAGCCCATTTGTAAATTTCTGTATCAGAATAGTCTTCATCAATTTCGACTATTCCTACTGAAAGAAGGCTGGTGAAAGCCCACTCTTGTTCTTCTCCATTTTCAACCTGGGCTATAGGGAAATCAAGAAGATTCGCATTTGGAGTATAATGCCATACCCCTGCTTCTGCATCTTCATCCAACTGAACTTGGTAATCACTATGTTGAGAATACTCCAGAGGTGCGAAAGAAAGTGCTGCGAAACAAAGAATAACCCATCCGACCAGTGATACGTTTAGTGCTCTCTTGGTCCCAATACCATTAATTGTGATTAATTTAAATCTATCAGTACTGCTTAAAAGATTAGGTATAGGAATTTTCCCTCCATTGGATAGAGAAGTGAATAGAAGCGCGGAAGGCCAAGCAACAAATTGAATTGCAAGAATTGTTACAATCAAGTCAACAGTCGTTATTCCAAGTACGGTTGAGCCAAATACGCCTCCAAGTGCGGTTACACTATTTATTCCATCAATGAAGAAGAAGTATGCTAACATATAGATGAAAAGTGTCCTAAATTTTTCAACTTCGCCGAGAGTTTTTCTAAGCTCGGAGATGGCTAATTTTGCTGAAGCAGTAAATCCTAAAGATGGCATCTCATTTTCAATAGGAGGTTCAGGGACCCATTTGAATGTCAAAAAGGCAAAGCCGTACCACCAGATACCTGATGAGGCCATTACGAAAGGAATGACCCAATCTCCAGTTAATGTCATCACCATAATTAGATGAACTAGAAGTAAGATTCCTCCACCAAGATAACCATATGCAAATGCTAGATTAGAGATTCGATCCATCTCATCATCTTTACCCATATGAGGGAGTAGAGCATTGTAAAATACACCTGCTCCATTAAGACCTACATTAGCTAACATAAAGAATACCATTAGCCATATCCACTGGGTTTCAATAGGTAAAAGTGGAGCGAATGCTAGAAGGAAAGTTGAACCAGCACCTACATATGTAAGTATCCTTAACCACCACATCTTGATTCTTCTTCTGTCGGCAATTACACCCAGAGAAGGACTGATGATTGCGATGAACAGAGTACCTATTGCCACTGCAAATGACCAAACCGCATCTCCTTGCATCTCTATAGAGCCGATAGTAGTTGTTAAACCGTTAGCCTTCAAGAATAGATATGCATACCATGCAGGCAATACTGCAACTGTTACTGACGTTTCAAATGCTGATTTTGCCCAATCGTAAAATGCATAACCTCTAACTTCTATTGGATTTGATTCTCGGTCAAGTTCTATTGTATCTGACATGTTCATACCTAGGCTCGCGTTGACTTTTCATCTATTTAGCGTTGGGGCGGATTAGTCTTGGAAAAACGCTTAATTAATTATTAGATATATCTCGCAACATACATGGATGAAGACGGTAGTCAATGGATTCGTCCGAGAGAAAATACTGTTGAAGCACTAGTTTATGGAATGAATGAATGCGATGGTGTTGAATTAGACTTAAGACTGTCTGAAGATAATAGACTCGTCCTTCATCATGACTCTAGAACAGAGTTTGGAGATTATCCTGAATGTCTGACATTAGATGAATTACCAGATTATGTAGAGCCAATTGATGATTTATTAGAAAAAAAAGATTTCATTAGAAGATGGACTGAAGAAGGGGCATTCACTTGTTTTGAATTTAAAGCCCCTCACCCAAGTAGTGGCAAAGCAGGTGGTTGGTTCAACGCTAAAGAAAGAGAAAAACATATGATGAAGATGATAGAAGAATTAAATGAAATCTTAGATCCTATTGATTTCTCAGAGAGTAGTACTGTAATTTATTCGTTTGAACCGAAAATCATTTCCGCATCTAAGAAAGTTAAAACAGATTTGAAATTTAGTAGATTGAGACCGAATATACGTTCATGGGGTAATTGGACATCTCAGAGAATTGTAGCAACACCGTCATTTATCATAAATTCATTACCTCGTTTGATGGAAAAACAGAGAAAAGAAAAATCCCCAATGCTACCCTGTTCTCTACAATATCTTAGAGGAATTGAAAGTAACCTAAGTTTAGGAAGAACTGTAGGTCTGGAAGGGAAAAAATTGGAAAGATTGACTAAATATAGAAAAGGATATCCAGTTTATGTCTGGCCCTCAAAATCCAATTCAGAGAGGATGCTGCTAGATGCTGGACTAACAGGACTTACTGATGACTTAGCTCCAACTTCAGTAACTCTAGAATCAGGCTATGCAAGATGGACAAAACCTGCTACACAACCACTAACTAAGGAACAAAGGATAGAATTAGATGGAACGCCGATTGAACAACATTTTACAAAAGTAAATGAAATGAAAAATGAGGTCTCTCCTTGGCATGAACTTTCTGAAAATGAGAGGTTTGATTTTATCTCTACTTGGAAAAAAAGATGGTCATGGGAAAGAGATATAAATTCTTTAATTAAAGAAACTTCGAAATCAAGTTTACCTTGGGAGGCTCCTAGAATTATTGGCCATAGGGGAACGGGAAAGTCTCATAAAAATGGATCTTCATGATTATTCTATTCTTCTAAGGGGTTGATTCTTAGGGATATATTTAGGCCTGTATATGGGAGTTCCTCTACCATCTCTAGCATTTCTCTCATCAAGTATCTGGGCACTTATACCTGCGACTCTTGCCCAACCAAAAAATGTCGTATAATATTCAGGCATTCGGAAACCAACTGAATGAAGTAAACTTCCACTTGCAATATCTACATTAGGGTAAGGGTTACTAATTTTAGGGATTTCACTAAGAATCGGAGGTATTACTTCTCTCAATGCCCTTGCTATCTTGAAATATTCATGGTCAGGGCATATTTGATCACCTAATTCGAACAGTAAACGAGCACGAGGATCTTCGGCTCTCAATACTCCATGCCCAAAACCATAAATTTTCCTACGATTAGCCAATTCAGTGCGAACGAAATCTTCAATCTCTTGATGATCTGAAGTTCCAATTCTTTTGACAAACTCTAAACAAGCTTGATTAGCTTGTCCATGAAGAGGCCCAGAAAGAGCATTCATTGCACTGGAAATTGAAGAATAGACTGAGGCCCATCCAGAAGCAACCGCTTTACCAGAAAATGTTGAAAGATTACCGCCACCGTGATCCATATGAAGAATAAAGAAGAAGCGTAGAACTCTTTCTATATCACGGGCTTTTTCATCTTCAAAACCCATCATATGAACAAAGTTTTCAACTAATCCTAAACCGGGTTTTCGTGGTTTCAGTTTCTCTTTTTCTCCACCCCTTAAACGGAAAATTCTGGCCATTAATTCGGGCATTCTAGCGATAAGATTCATCGCATCCGCCCTAGTATCTCCTGTTTTTTCTGCAGTTCCTAAAGCCATGATACCAATTGAAAGCCATTCCATAGGGTGGCCACCACCTGGAGTTAGAGATTCTAGAACCCTAAGCGCACCTGTGGGAATATTTTCTCCTCTTTGTGTTAATTCAGCTCGGAACTCTTCTGATTCTTCTTCAGTTGGTAATCGCTTATTGAATAATAAAAATATCACATCTTCCTCTTCCATGTTCACTAAATCTTCAACTGGATATCCAACATAGTGTACTCCTTCATAAGGATCTACAAAAGAAGTCTGGCAAGTACCTACAGGGACTCCTCTCAGTCCTGAATCTAGATTCTTATCAGTAATCGAAAATATTACTTCTTCATCATTCATCTAGTACCACAAAACAATGTCCCAATATGGTCAAGTGATAATATCTCCGTTATAAAGTTTAGAAAATGACTTCCATTAATTCAGATTACTATCAAGGTTTTTCAGTTAAATTATCCGTAATAGTGAAAGAAGAAGTATTGTGAGAATATAATATGTCTAAATGGCGCGATCAGCTCGATGAGTATGATGACGAACATAGACATATGCTAGAAGGTGGCTCTATTAGCCAACTATTTTTGAATTATTCATTATCATTCTCTCATCCGGTTTTTGTTGGTATTGTTTATGCAGTAATGATAAATTTGACATTACTATTACCCATATTTTATGACGGGAATGCAAACTCAGAAAACACCTCAGATATTTTAAAGAAATGGGTAAATGAAAGCTTGGTGATCTTACTATTTTGTGCGTCTTTGGGAGCCATCTCTACCATGATATCATCTCTAGTTAGATGGCCACCTGTAAGACTTGAGAGAAGGAGGAGATATCTGTACCCATTACCGTTTATTGGCTTCTTGATTACTACAATTGCAATTATTTTTTCAACATCAGAAGAATTGAAAATATTAGGTTATTTAATTCTAATAACTCCTGGGCCGCTATATATCCAGATTTCATATGCTCCAAGATGGAGAATGATTGAAAGAATTGATAGAGACTTAGACCCCTTTGAAGGTATGAAGAAAACAATTTATCTTGAAAATAAAAATGATGAGTTAATCGAGAAAAATTATAATGAATTAGAAAATGCCATTGAAGAATTAGATTTATGAATCTAATGATATATAATTAACTTGTGAAACTGCAACCAATTTATCATCCATATCAAAGATTTCTGCCTCTGCCAAACTTAATGTCCGTCCTGTCTTAACTATTTTTGCAACACATCTAACATCAGTCTTACAAGGTCGTAAAAATCGGATATTGAAGTCTGTGGTAGCAACTTTACGTTCAGAACCGATTTTTGTCAAAATTGCCCAACATGTAATACTATCTGCAATTGTTGCAAGAATTCCTCCATGAAATGTTTCAAAAATACCATCCCACATAGTATCCCTAGGAATCAAAGCCTCACATTCACCTTTATCGAGTCTCAAAATTCGCATTTTCAAAGTCTCAGTAATTGGAACAGAATTGATCCTTTCCAACATTGCATCAATTTCTTCTTTGTCTAAAGTTGATGTTTGAACCATACTAATACCTCATATCAATTTGAGTCGGGAGCCTATTTCTTCTAATATTCGAAGAACATTATCTAAATCATCACGACTTAAACCTGCAGACATCTGAGTTCTGACTCTAGCCTTATCCCTAGCGACCATTGGAAAAACTATAGCCCCTGCCATGATATTTTTTTTACTAAGTTCTTCAGATAATTGTTTTGCTGCAAGAGATTCTCCGCACATTATAGGTATAATAGGAGTTTGAGAAGAACCTGTGTCAAAACCTAATGATTGTAATTCTTTACGGAAATAATTTGTATTTTCCCAAAGTCTTGAATGGTGTTGTGGCTCACTCATAAGAACCTCAATAGCAGCCTTTTGCGCAGCAGCAACTCCTGGTGGTTGGCTACCTGATAAAAGCCAAGATCTAGAATGATTTAATGCGTGATTTCTAACCTCTTCAGAACCTGCAAGTATTCCGCCTTGGACCCCTAGTGCTTTTGAAAATGAACCTGTTTCAAAATCAACTTTACCTTGTAAGTTAAAATGATCTACAATTCCTGCACCTTTTTCGCCCAAGACACCTTCGCCGTGGCAGTCATCGACATAAACCATTGAACCATATTCTTCGGCTAACTTGCTTACTTCATCTAATGGAGCTATATCCCCATCCATTGAAAATACACCATCAGTAATAATTAATTTTCTTTCAGCATCAGAATTTGACTTGAGTACTGCCTCCAACTCCCCCATATCATTGTGTGAGTAAACACCTCTGCGTGCCTTAGTCAACCTGACTCCATCAATTATTGAGCCATGATTTAGTTCATCACTGATTATAATATCCTCTGAGCCTCTGACTAAAGTTGGAATTAATCCTACATTAACTGTATAACCTGCAGAGTAGATTAATGAAGATTCAACTTTCTTAAATTCCGCTACTTTTTTCTCTGCTTCAAGGTGTATATCCATCGTACCAGATATTGCTCTTACTGAGCCGCTACCTGCCCCATACTTACGAGTAGCAGAAATCATTGCTTCTATGACTTTTGGATGATTTGTAAGATTAAGATAATTGTTTGCAGAAAGCATTATTGTTTCTTCGCCATCAATAATACATCTTGCATCATTAGACGTTTCTAGTGTCGGGGGATTCCAATCTAAACCTTGTTTTCTAATCTCACTATAACGCAATGACATCCACGATGTATCTGCAGCCATGAACTGTCGAAGAGGATTGAGTTCATTGGTTCTTCTATGAAATGATTACTAATTTTTAAAATCGACGAGTTAAAGTTCGGTACCCATTCGGATATTCAGATGATGTCAGAGGTTAGTGTAACCATATTAGGGACCGCTCAAGACGGTGGTATACCGCAAGCCGGTTGCTCATGTAAAAGATGTCAAGAGGCGCATGAAAACTTAAAATTAAGAAAATATCCTGTATCTCTAGGAATCCTTGGAGTTGACGGAACTAAGCATATTATTGAAATTACAAAAAATCTATCTGAACAATTAATGATTTGGACTCCAAATGGAAACGATTTATTTATCCCTGAAACAGTATCTATTACACACCTACATCTAGGTCATGTAGAGGGGATTGGACAATTAGGGAAACCAGTAATGGGATTAAGCGCAGTGGAAGTCTATCTAAGTCGAAATAATAAACAGATTTTAGATAATAGAAGCGATATAAAATTAATGAAAGATGAAGATAATATTAGGATTTATTCAAAGGATTTCCATCACCCTTTTGAACCAAGAAAAGGATGTGGATTTAGACTACAATTTATTCCAATTCCTCACAGAAGTGAGTTAGGAGATACTGCTGCAATAATTATCAAAGGAAAGAGTAAAAATATCCTCTTTATGCCTGATCAGGACTCATGGGAGGATACATTGGATTATTACTCGAAAGAGAATATTAGAGATTTTTTGAAGATGTTTGATATTGACGAAGCACTAATTGATGGGACATTTTGGAGTATGGATGAATTACCAGGAAGAGATATTTCTAAAATACCACATCCAACAATAAAAGATTCTATCAAACTTCTAGGTCGAAAAATGGAAGAAGACCCTGAAATCTCATTTTTACATCTAAATCATTCAAATCCAGTTAATGATTTAGGTTCAAAGCAAAGAAAAATCGTTGAAAAAAATGGGTGGAGAATCTCTGAAATGGGTGATGTACTGAAATTATAAGATATTCTAGCGGCAATCCTCTTGAATAAACAATTAGGCGCACAATCATGCACCTATCCGGGAAAGTATCTAGTGGACTTGGAAGAGCACATGTATTCATGGCTCAACCACATTATCAGGAACAATTTAAGAAAGTTCTCCAAGTTAGTGCATGGCCAGGAACTTTGAACCTTGATATGGATAACTCTAGCCTCAAAGATTATCAAAATCTAAGAATATTATCAGGACTTGATGAAGGGGAAATCACGCTAAAGGCTAATCCATTTAGAATCAAAGGTTTCGAAAGAGATGGGAAATCTTTTGGAGGAGCTACGGCTTTTCTTGCAAAAATTTCTTCAGATAATGAAAATTGGATAGATTGTGCAATATTGATTCCGGATCTGACAAGACATACTGAAACTGCTGAAGTGATTTCAGGTTCATTTCTAAGAGAATCGCTGCCATGTAAAGATGGAGATAAATTAGAAATCAAGCTTTATTGAGTGAATTTTCCCAATCTCTTTCAATTAAAAGCCCCATTTCTAGTTTAGCCATTGATAACCATCTCTTGAATCGATACTTTTTTTCTGGAGGTGTAGAAAAACCAGTAGTATCTGGTTCATTGTCTAAACCCATTCTTTCAGAATATTGGTGTTCAATTGACCAAAGTATCAGTCCATTTGAAGAAGCCCTACCGAGATCGACTGACACATCAGGATTTTCTAATGCTGATTTGAATAAAGAAAAATCAATTCTTCCAGTTGCAACTCCAGTAATTGCAGCTGCGAGTCTCCTAACCTGATTCCAGAGAAAAGCCTCAGAACTCAGAAAAATACCAATAATTCTCCCATCTGATGAAAACCATGGTTTACAAAAATCGATTGTACGGATTGGATTCTTATCTTCTTCTAGTTTACAAAAATTTGTAAAATTATGCGTACCAATAATTAATTCGCAAGCATTAATGAATAAATCCTCATTAATTCCTCCTGACCATTCTTCAATTAATTCTGTTCGATACATGTATGTTCTATTTATCGCAGCTCTACTCCTTACATCGGGATTAACTTTGACTAAATCCCAAGCACATAACCCCTCAGGGAACCGGTTATTCAGGACCTTTAGGATAGTTTTTTTCTCAACTTCTTCCC
>Ga0209036_1000886_pt1 | contig 12938 bp, 13 predicted proteins | sample MarorgKNORR_S2LV_3_FD_188222 | JGI IMG/M metagenome (GOLD analysis project Ga0209036, IMG submission 188222) | Marine microbial communities from the Southern Atlantic Ocean, analyzing organic carbon cycling - DCM_A/KNORR_S2/LV (SPAdes) (version 2) | ecosystem: Environmental > Aquatic > Marine >... | reverse complement strand
GTATTCACATGGAGCTGGTTGAGCATGCAAGATCGGTCCTAAAGACCTTGCTCAGGTTCTGAGTAATCTTAAAAATGAAAATAGTAAAAAAGTTATTGTTGGTTTTGATGAGAATGATGATGCGGCTGCAGTTCGAATTTCAAATGATAAACTTTTGGTTCAAAGTGTAGATTTTTTTACGCCAATAGTTGATGATCCGTACACTTTTGGTCAGATAGCTGCAGCAAATGCTTTATCTGATATTTACGCAATGGGAGCGACACCTACTTTTGCGCTAAATATTTTTGGTTTTCCAATAAATGACTTGCCAAAAGAAGTTGCAGGACAAATTCTTAAGGGAGGATCTGATAAAGCTAGCGAAGCTGGAATACAAATTCTAGGCGGTCACTCAATTGATGACAAAGAACCAAAGTATGGTTTGATAGTTAATGGTGAGGTTGACGAAGATAAGTTAATTCGTAATTCTGCAGCAAGTGCAGGTGATGTCTTAATTCTAACTAAGCCAATTGGAACAGGTATAATATCAACTGCCCTCAAAAATGGTCAAGTTCAAATCGATGTTGAAACAACTGCTGTTGAATCAATGAAAACATTAAATAAAAATGCTGCTAATATTATGCATGAACATAAGGTAAATGCTGCAACAGACATTACTGGTTTTGGCCTGCTAGGTCATTTGATTGAAATGTGTAAGTCTAGTAATGTTTCTATGGAGCTAGATTTTGAAAGTATTCCATTTTTTCCTGGAGTAGAAGAGCTAGCAAATAATGGTTTTATTCCATCGGGTACAAAACGAAATCATGATTACGTCTCAAATTACTGTGAGTATGACGATAGCATATCCATCACGCAACAAATGATGTTATCCGATGCTCAAACATCAGGAGGATTGTTAATTTCACTTCCCTCTGATCAAGCAAACAATTACATCAAAGCATATAATTCATCTTCAAATATTAATGCCCATATTGTAGGAAATGTAACCGCCCAATCCTCAAAATTTGTTAAAATAGTTTAATAATTTTATATACGATTAAAATTGTCGTATATACTTGTTGTAGACCGATTTTTAATTATTTAAATTTATGTGCTTCGAAAGCAATAGAATATGTTAAAAATTACTCGAAAAGTTGAATATGCATTGATAGCATTGCGTCATATGCAACAGAGTCCAAATAACTCTGTTTCGAGCGCAAGTCAGATTGCTTCACAATATGGAATACCGCAGCATCTGTTAGCAAAAATCCTTCAGCAAATGGCTAGAGACGGTTTAATTCAAGCCGTGAAAGGTCCTGCGGGTGGATACAAAATCAAGGCTGACTTGAAAAAAATATCTCTTAAAGATTTTTTTGAAAAACTTGAGGGACCTCTTGGTCTAATGGACTGCTATTTTAATACAGATTGCTTGCAGATGAAGGCATGTAATATTCTAAGCCCTATTCAGAAAATTAATCAAAATATGCGTGATATGTTTTCAAAGACTACATTGCTGGAGATAACCCAATGAAAAGTTTAGTTAAAAAAGAGGAAGTAATTAAAATTTTAAAACAATGTTTTGATCCTGAGCTTCCAGTAGATCTATGGAATCTCGGTCTCATATATGATATTAAAATCCAAGAAGCATATGATGAAACAAAATCGGATATTAACATTATAATGTCTTTAACTACTCCAGGCTGTACGATGGGCGATCAAATCTCTCAAGATGTTCGGAACAAGCTTGAGGCTCTTGATAAAGTCAATCAGGCTTTTGTTGAGGTCACTTTTGATCCACCATGGAATCCTGAGATGATAACAGAAGAAGCAAAGAAAAAATTAGGTCTGGGTATAGTGAAACCTGAAAATCATGATCATATTAAAATAAATGAGGAGTGGGAGTAATGAGCAACACAACTACCAAAGAGATTTTTGATGCAGGAATTGAAATGACTAAAAAAGCTGCTGACAGACTTGCGGCTGTTATGGAGGGTGAAGGGAAAAAAGGTTTTGGGCTTAGGATGGAAGTAACTACTGGAGGCTGCTCAGGTCTAAACTATAATATGTCTTTTGAAGAAAAGCAGAAAGAATTTGATAAAGTTTTCGAAAGCCAAGGTATGCGAATTTTTTGCGATCTGAAAAGCTACTTATACTTAAAAGGCATCAAAATTGACTTCTCAAATGATATTTTAAATGGTGGATTCAAAATTGTGAATCCCAATGCAGAAAGGACTTGCGGCTGCGGAACCTCTTTTTCAGCCTAATTATAATATGAGTAAAAACCAACAAATAATTGATTCAGCGATAAAGCAAGAATATGAATATGGATTTACAACGGATATTGAACAAGACACTCTGCCCCCGGGGCTTAGTGATAATGTCATTAGGTTTATTTCCGCTAAAAAAAATGAGCCTGACTGGCTTTTAGACTGGAGATTAAAAGCTTATCATAGATGGCTTGAAATGGAAGAGCCGGATTGGTCAAAGCTTAAATATTCGAAAATAGATTTTCAGAAAATTTCGTACTACTCGGCTCCAAAAAAACAAAAAAAACTCAAAAGTTTAGATGAAGTTGATCCGGAATTATTGAAAACATATGACAAGCTTGGTATACCACTTGAAGAGCAAAAAATGCTTTCTAATGTAGCAGTGGATGCTGTTTTTGACAGCGTCTCAGTTACTACGACTTTCAAAGAAGAACTCGAGAAACATGGTGTAATTTTTTGCTCTTTCTCTGAAGCGGTTAAAAACCATCCCAGTTTGGTTAAAAAATATTTAGGAAGCGTAGTTCCAGTTTCTGATAATTACTTTGGCGCTCTCAACTCCGCGGTTTTTAGTGATGGTAGCTTTGTCTACATACCTAAAGGCGTAAGATGTCCCATGGAACTATCAACCTACTTTAGAATAAATGCCGCAAAAACAGGCCAATTTGAGCGCACTCTAATAATAGCAGATAATGATAGTCATGTTAGCTATCTAGAGGGATGTACAGCTCCCATGAGAGACGAAAATCAACTTCATGCTGCAGTAGTTGAGCTTATTGCTCACGATAATGCTGAAATCAAATATTCTACTGTACAAAATTGGTACCCTGGAGATCCAAAAACCGGTAAGGGCGGAATATACAATTTTGTGACAAAAAGAGGTAATTGTATTGGAGATAATTCAAAGATCTCATGGACTCAAGTAGAAACCGGATCCGCACTGACGTGGAAGTATCCAAGCTGCATTCTAAAAGGCGATAACTCTGTGGGAGAGTTTTACTCTGTGGCGCTCTCCAATAATTTTCAGCAGGCTGACACGGGAACAAAAATGATTCATATTGGCAAGAATACTAAAAGCACTATCATATCTAAAGGGATTTCAGCTGGAAAAGGCCAAAATACATATCGCGGTGGCGTTAAAATAATGAAAGGTGCAGAAAACGCGCGAAACTTTTCTCAGTGTGATTCAATCCTGATTGGTGATGAGTGTGGAGCTCACACCTTTCCGTATATTGATGTAAGAAATCCTTCAGCACAAATGGAGCATGAGGCGTCAACTTCAAGGATCGGTGAAGACCAACTGTTTTACTGTAACCAGAGAGGAGTATCTACAGAAGATGCTGTTTCAATGATAGTTAATGGTTTTTGCAAGGAAGTGTTTAATGAGTTGCCGATGGAGTTTGCTGTTGAAGCTCAAAAATTAATGGAAGTTAGTCTTGAGGGATCTGTTGGCTAATGTGGAATAATTGAGCATAAAATGTTAGAAATAAAAAATTTACATGCTGGAGTAAAAGGGAAAGCTATTTTAAACGGCTTGAATTTAAAAGTCAACCCTGGAGAGCTCCATGCAATTATGGGTAGAAATGGTTCTGGAAAAAGCACGCTCGCAAATATCATCACTGGACGTGATGATTATGATATAATCTCAGGTAAAATAGAATTCAATGGAATCGATCTTAATGAAATGGCTCCAGAAGATCGTGCGCTAGAAGGAATATTTATGTCTTTTCAATACCCTGTTGTAATACCTGGTGTAAATAATACATATTTTCTAAGAGCTGCTTTAAATGCGCAGTTAAAGCATTTTGGAAAAAAGGAGATCAATGCAGCTGACTTTATGCGGCTCATTCGAGAAAAGTTAAAATTGGTCAATATGGATGAAAAATACTTGAGTAGAGCAGTAAACGATGGTTTTTCTGGTGGAGAAAAAAAACGAAATGAAATTTTACAAATGCTTACTTTGGAGCCCAAATTATCAATATTGGACGAGACAGACTCTGGGTTAGATATAGATGCGCTTAAAATAGTAGCAAAAGGCGTTAATGATTTTCGTGATTCTACTCGGTCTTTCATTGCGATAACACATTATCAGCGCCTCCTTGAGTATATGGAGCCTGACTTCATTCATATATTGATTGATGGAAAAATTGTTAAATCTGGAGATATCTCTCTTGCCCAAGAGGTTGAGAAAAAAGGATATTCCTGGCTGGAGTCATGAAATACTTTAGAGACGAATTTGATTCTTTTCTAGATTTAAATAAAGATGAAAATGATACGCTTATTAAATTGAGAAAAAAGTCCTTTGAAAATTTTATGAAGACCGGTCTCCCTACTAGCAAATGGGAAGACTGGCAATTCACAAATTTTTCTTCTTTGAACGCTGGTAACTTTCGCCTCTCTTCAGCAAACGATGTCATTAAGCCTCCTGGTATTGTTCCAGGCCAAATTCCCCATTCACATTTTCTGCTGATAATTAATGGTCATTACCAACCAGGTTTGTCAAAATTGCCGAAAAACGTTACTATTTCTTCAGGGGCCGACCATTACTTTTCACATCCCGAGTTTTATTCACATAAAAATATGGAATCTAAATGGTCCAAAGGGCTGAACCCATTCTATTCCCTGAACACATCGATGATGAATTCTGGAATTTGCGTACAGGTTGAGGAGAATACTGTTCTATCAAATCCAATACAAATAATTTATTTAACAACTGCTATTCAAAATGAAATAATGAACCACCCTCGTTTTGTTTTTGAGCTAGGAAATAATTCAAAAGCAACTTTTGTTGAACATTATATTGGTTCTACTCCAATTGGGTACTTTAATAATTGTGTCACCTTAGTTGAATTAGGTCAAAATTCTTTTATGGATCATATTCGAATTCAAGAGGAAACAAGTGGCTCTCATCATGTTGCTAATTCATTTTATGGGCTAAGCCAAGGAAGTACTTTGAATGTAAATAATACCTCAATTGGAAGCTCGCTTTATAGACATAATATTAATTTAAAGTTTTGCGATGCCAACTCTAGCGCAAATTATAATGCTTTATCTTTGGTTGACAATGAGCAGCATCATGACCAACGTATAATCGTTGAGCATTCAAGCGACTCATGTCAAAGTAATCAGTTGTTCAAATATATACTTTCGGATGAATCTTCAGGTGTGTTTAATGGAAAAGTGATCGTTGAAGAACACACCAGACAGACTGACGCTAATCAATCGAATAAAAATTTAGTCTTAAGTCCCTCAGCTCTGATGAACGCAAATCCCCAACTAGAAATTTACGCTGAAGATGTGAAATGCTCTCACGGGTCTACAACTGGGCAAATTGACCCCGAAGCCTTGTTCTACTTAAAATCAAGAGGATTGAGCCATAAGAAATCTATGGAGCTCATAATGAATGGATTTATTTCAGATATTAGTGAATTAGTTAATGATAAGCATATCAGTGAATACTTAAATAAAATAGCATCACAGCAACTTCAAAAGATAATGAAATAATGTCTTCAATAAATAAAAAATTAGATTTAATTAAGGAAGAATTTTCCATTTTTTCTGATCCGCGTGATAAGTACATATATCTCGTAGATCTTGCAAAGACATCTAAAGGTTTATCAGTAGATGAAAAAATTGAAATCAATCGAATCCAAGGATGTACATCACAAGCTTGGGTCATTAAAGAAGATGAAAACAATCAGCTTTTTTTTAAAACAGATTCAGATGCAATGATCGTTAAGGGTCTATTGTCCTTAATCGAGCGCTCATTTAACGGTCATTCTCCTAGCGAAATAATTGAAATAGATGGAAGTAAATTTTTAGAGTCCGTTGGTCTAGATCGAGCAATTAGCTCTCAAAGAACAAACGGCTTTAGTAATGCAATAAATAAAATTCAAAAAGAGATTTTGGGATAATTATGTATTCAGATATAGATGAACAAGTAACTATTGAGAGAGATTGTGAAGCTACCCTCATTCCATTTGGCAATAAAATTACTCTAAAAAAAGGCGAAGAAGGACATATAACACAAGCGCTCGGTGGCTCTTATACTGTTATGATTCGAGGTAATCTTGTTAGAGTAGAAGGGGTTGATGCTGATGCAATTGGAAAAATACCCGAAGTTCAGCCATGGCTTGAAGAAACTGAAACCGATGGAAAGGCAAATGAGAAAGCCGTTTGGGAGGCAATGAAAACATGTTATGATCCAGAAATTCCTGTAAATATTGTTGATTTGGGATTGATTTATTCTTGTGAATTAAATGATAATCAAAGCGGTGGTTCAGATGTAGAAATTAAAATGACTTTGACTGCGCCTGGCTGTGGAATGGGAGATATGATAGCGGGCGAGGTGAAACAAAAAATTGAAGGAATTCCTGGAACAGCTGATGTTAAAGTCGAGCTTGTTTGGGATCCACCTTGGGACAGAGACATGATCAATGAATCTGCAAAGCTCCAGCTGGGCATGCTTTAATGCTCAATACCAACCATATTAGAAAAGAATTTCCTATTTACCAGGAAAGAGAAGGTTTAGTATATCTTGACTCAGCATCAACAACTCAAAAACCGCAATGTGTTATTGATTCAGTTTCATCCTTTTATTCTAACTACAATGCTAATGTTCATCGCGCTCTTTATGAAATAGGCGAAAAAGCAACCAACGAATTTGAAAGCGTTAGATTAAAAATAAAAAAATTTCTAAACGTACCTGATTCACATGAAGTAATCTTTACACGAAGTTCGACAGAGTCAATAAATCTAGTGGCATATTCATGGGGCATTAGCAATTTAAATAAAGATAATGGAGTTTTAGTTACTGAAATGGAGCATCATAGCAATCTAGTTCCATGGCAAATAATTTCAGAAAGGACCTCCTCTAAATTAAGATACCTTCCATTAGAAAAGAATGGAACGCTTGATTTGTCTTCTATTGAAATAGATTTAAATGAAACCGGGTTACTAGCAATGGTTCATCAGTCCAATGTTTTTGGTACAATTAATCCGATATCAAAAATTGTAGATCTTGCAAAATCCAAAGGAGTTCTAACGCTAATTGACGGAGCTCAAGCAGTTCCGCATTTTGCTGTAGATATTTCTAAAATTGATTGTGATTTTTATGTTTTTTCTGGACATAAAATGGTGGGCCCAACTGGCGTAGGCGTTCTTATTGGAAGAAAAACAATTCTTGAAAAAATGGATCCTTTCTTAGGTGGTGGTGAGATGATTAATAACGTGACTATGGACAAATCAACGTGGAATGAAATTCCATGGAAATTTGAAGCTGGAACACCAAATATAGCACAAGTCATTGGGCTTGGCAGAGCAATTGAGTTTATTGAAAGCATTGGTATAAAAAACATTCAGCAGCATGAAGATCAACTACTAAATTACGGTATTGACGAATTGTCAAAAATCGAAGGAATGGAACTATATGGAAACCCTTCAAACAGAGGCGCAGTAATTCCATTTAATATCCAAAATGTTCATTCTCATGATTTAGCAAAGTTCTTAGATACCGATAAAATATGCATACGTGCAGGCCATCATTGCGCTCAACCAATTATGAATGTGCTTGGAATCTCAGCATCAGCTAGAGCCAGTTTTTATCTGTACAACGATGCACATGATATCGATAATCTTGTTAAAAGCATTGTAAAAACTGCGAAAATTTTAGCATAATTATTTCTTAGCTTCTAACTGATTCCTACAGCACTTAAAGGAGAGCAAAATGAGTAAAAAAGACAAAGAATCAAAAAAATATAAATATTTAGTTACTATGCGATGGTATGTAGAAACTGATGAAAAACTAGTAGCGGGTGCATCTGAAACAGATAAGAAGCTTCTTGATTTAGTTCAACGTAAAGCTGATGGAAGGCCCTCATGCAAAAGCTGCCCCACTCGTAACTACGAAGGGTATGGTATCTTAGATTATCATCACTTTATGGGTGACAACAAAGAAGTCTATATGTCTTCAGATAAAATTGTAGAATAAATGGAAACCGTTCACCTAGATGATTTTCTCGTAGACGGAATTCTAAAAGAAAAACCGTTTAGAGAAAAAGTAAAGGAAACTGATTGGAGTATTTTTAAAAATAAGCGTGTGCTTATTAAAGGTTGCACTGATGTTCCTGTACCCACTTGGGCCTATCTAATTATTACGGCTCATCTTTCGCAAAATGTAGAAAGAATATATTTTGGGGAGCTACGCTCTGCGGTTAAAATCTATAATAGAAATCCTAAGTAGGCTCTAGGATTGAAAAAAATAGTCAAACTTTAAAAATAAAGAGTTTGATTTTGACTGGCTCCATTCTCCGTCTTGATCCGAATAGTAGTTATTATCATTTAAATTGTAAACGACGTATAACAAGCTACCAGGTTGATACTCCCATCGATAAACGAAAGTACCTCTTTGGTTATTTATTTCAAAATTCTTGTTCTCTGAATAGTTAAAACTGCTAGTTTTAAATGAATTCTGCTCATCGAGCCTATAATAATCCTCATAATTCATATCTACATTAAAAGGTTGATAGAATGCTTCAAAAGTCATTCGCGAATTAAATGCAATGTTCATTCTCAACTTCGTGTTGGATTGACTTCTTTTGGTTTTCGCATAAACAATATCGTATCTACCATTACTATCAAAAAATTTGCCGTCGCTACCATCAACAATGTCAACCCATTGCATAAATCCTGGTCGATTCTCAAGAGATGAATTAACTGAGAAGCTAATATTGTTTGTAGGCTTTAGCGTTAATCGAACTCCCAATTCAGTTTGATCTCCCCGCGAATTATTGTCAATTCCGTCACCAACATTAATTTTATAAAAAGGCCTAATAATATATTTCTTTCTCTGATCGGTAGAGAACCAGATATTTAATCCCCGCCAAGCTTCATCTTTAATTATGAATGCGCGAGAATCACGATAAATGTCATCATCAACGTATGTTTCAGGATTAATTTCAACCTGCATTCCAAGATTCCAGTAATTAATGAACTTGTTTTCGAAGTCAATTTCAAGATTGTTTCTGGTTATCATTCCATTGTGAAGACCAGAAAGCCATAGCCTTACGCTCACATCTTGGTTCAAAAATATACCTTTAGGTTGATCTCTTCTTAAAGAAACACGTACTCCAGAATACCAATTATTATTCTTTTGTTGAAACCCCATCGCATTAACATTCCAATCGTCATCGGAGAATCCTGCCCATGTTGCTATCTCCCAAAAAGTTGGATCCCTATAGCTTAATCGCAAACGACCCGCGTAACCATTCTCTTCATTGATTGTAGTAGCATATTCACCTGTAAATTCGAGCTTATTATCCATAAGGTTCAAAAGCCAATCGCCCTTAAGGCTTGATGCTTTAATATTGTGACCATTTCGGTGGAGGTCTGTAGCCATAAATCCGACTGTTGAAAGGTCATTGACTATCGGCTTTGTAAACCTACCAACAAAATAGTTCGAATAAGGTTCAACCAAAAACCGATCTTTTTTAACCGCACCATTGAAATCATATTCACGTGTACCATATTCCTCACTTGTTACTGCATTGATAATACCATACTTAATTCCAGATCTTGTTTGACCTAAAACCTTTGCAGCTGATAAAATGGTTGTTTCATTAGGCTGATCGATGATATCTCCGGAGGTAGGTTCGTTGAAGTTTGGGCGGCGACCAATTCTTCTAGAATTAAAGATTCTGAGCCAGCTATTAAAAAAACTAGCTCCTTGAACAAAGAATGGGCGTTTCTCTTCTAAGCGCGTTTCAAATGCCGATAAATTTAGAACTGAAGGGTCTGCTTCAACTTGTCCAAAATCGGGATTAAATGTCATATTTAATGTAGCGGTAGATGTCAAGTTATAGCGTAAATCTAAACCTACATTCCCTTCATTATTTAATTCATCAGATTGCGTTTGTCCTGCTAATACATATGGTACCAACTCAAGATTTTTTGGTTGAGGAATATTTTTGATTCCATTAATAGCTCCATAATAGGGAACGGTATTTTTTACACCTTTCGATCTTCCTGGCCAATGAATCTGTTCTTGGTCTTTAAAGTATCCCCGCTGAAACGTCGCACCCCATGTTTGTATTTCATTTTTAGAAAATTGAAACACATTGAATGGAATTCTAATTTCAGCTGACCAACCTTCTGAATGTATTTGGGTCTTGCCGTCCCATACTGCATTCCAACTTATATCATACTTATCTCTCCACCCTCCGCTCTCATTAATTGAAACATCTAACTGAACTTCTGCAGCAGTTAACATAAACCAGTTTCCAGTCATATCATCATTATTAGAGTCAATACCAAAACCAACCCAATCAACGCTCTTTTCAATTGCTTCATAATCATCTCTTCTGCTAATTCTATCCATTATTGAAGACGGATCTGGATCGTAATTTTGAAAAGCTATATATACATAGTAATCGTCATACAAAACTCTTACTTCTGTCTCAACAGTAGGAGATTCAAGATTGTATGGTTCGTATTGAATGAAATCTTCTAATACTATAGCATTTGCCCATTCTGCATCGTCAAGATTTCCATCAATTTTAGGAGATGTGTTTGTTCTGACAGCGCTCATAGATTTAAACTTCAATGCATCAGAGTCAAACTCTGAAGAGTTCGCAAACAGCGCACTTATAACTAAAACACCAATAATTGGTGTAAAATTAATTTTATTGGACATTATTAAATTCTTTCCGCAACGAGTTCGGCAATGTCATAAACTTCCATGTTCTTATCTTGACCGGTAACTTTTCGTCCGTCTTCCATCATAATCATGCAAAAATTACATGAAGTTGCTACTTTCTTTACACCGGTTTCAATGGCTTCTTCAAATCTTTCAACGTTTATGCGCTTACCTTGTTTTATTTCATACCACATATTACCACCTCCAGCACCACAACAAAAACTATCTTGCTTGTTTCTGGGCATTTCTTTTATTGTGGCTTTTTCTGACAAAACGGACTGTAGAACGTCACGCGGAGCATCGTACTCACCGTGGTGTCGACCTACGTAGCATGCATCATGAAACGTAACATCTTCCTCAAGAGAGGCTTCTGGTTCAATTTTGCCATCTTTGATAAGATCCGAAATAAATTCTGAATGATGAACAACTTCAAGGTCTGTTCCAATTTCAGCATAATCATTTTTTAATGTAGTTAAACAGTGTGGGCACTGCGTCACAATCTTCTTAACATTATACTTTTCAAAGTTTTGAATATTTTGATCAGCTTGCATTTGAAATAAATATTCATTACCAATTCGTCGAGCTGAATCACCTGTACAGGTTTCTTCATTGCCAAGAATTGCAAAGTCAACGTCGGCTTTTTTCATTATTTTTGCAACAGACCGCGAAATATCTTTACCCCTATCATCGTATGCTCCAGAGCATCCTGCCCAGTATAAATATTCAGCAGACCCCTTTTCTCGCATGACGGGAATATCCATTCCTTCTGTCCACTTTTCCCTATCTTGCGAAGACATACCCCACGGATTGCCGTAATTTTCAATTTTATCAAAAACCTCCATTGCTTCCCTTGGAAATTTGCTTTCCATAAGCACTAAATCCTGGCGCATCCTGAGGATGTCAACCATTGGCTCGTTCCCTACCGGGCAAGCTTCAAGGCAAAACCCGCATGTTGTGCAGGACCAAGCGGCTTCCTCGGAAAGCATCCATTTCGAAAGGGTATCAAGACTTTCAGCTCCGCTAGAAAATTCTTTCATATTCTCATTATAGTAATAACGTTTATTTATCTCAAGTGAAGCAGGTGATAGCTCTTTTCCTGTTTGATATGCAGGGCATATATCTTGACATCGATTACACATTATACATGCATATCCATCCAGAAGTTCTTTTTGTGGAAGGTGTTCAAGTTTTGATGCTCCAAATTGTTCAATACTCTCATCTTCTAGATCCATTATCTCTAAGGTTGTCATGGACCTGCGCTTGGTTTCTGCCATATAATTAATGGGGGCCATAAATAAATGAGCGTGCTTAGAATATGGAAAATACGGCGTGAATAGTAAAATTAATCCAAGTGCCATCCACCAAGAGAAATGCTCTCCAAATACCAAGGTTTCGTATGGTAGACTACTCCAAAATGAAGAAAGCATAGTTGCACCAGGCTGACTCCAATCCGATCCATGCAATGCAACCTCAAAAGAGGCACCAACAAATCGAAAACCCACGTGAAGAATTATAAACAATCCCACTATCAGCGAGTCTCTTTTAATTCCTTTTTTTGCCGTTTCGCTAAGCATTACTGGTTCAGTTGTAATGAGACGGTCATCTTTTAGAGCAAATCTGCGAGCTAGAAAGAAAAGAACGCCCAACAAGACAACAATACTAAAGCTATCTACAAAGAATCGATAAACATCGCCAAAGAAGTTGTTGGGTAGAAACTTAAACCCTGGGATCATGCCGTACATGATATCAATTACATTGACCAAAAGATATAATGAAAAACCCCAAGCAACTCCAGCATGAATCGCCCCAATAACCGGTCGAGTTTTAAATAGTGTTTTTTGACTAATAAAAACCGCTAGGCCTTTTGGCCAATTCTTAAGAACCAATCTCCAATTTAAGGGTTGTGTTCCTCTGGATATGATTTTAAACATCCTAGTAAAGGTTATGTAGGATAAGCCCATTGAAAAAATAACGAGCAAAATAAACGCGATGCGTTCTATCGCAGT
>Ga0209036_1000880_pt1 | contig 12973 bp, 7 predicted proteins | sample MarorgKNORR_S2LV_3_FD_188222 | JGI IMG/M metagenome (GOLD analysis project Ga0209036, IMG submission 188222) | Marine microbial communities from the Southern Atlantic Ocean, analyzing organic carbon cycling - DCM_A/KNORR_S2/LV (SPAdes) (version 2) | ecosystem: Environmental > Aquatic > Marine >... | reverse complement strand
ATTATTATTCCAAATATCAACAGATTTTTCTTCTGCAACAATATTTTGAAAAAAAAATAAACCAATAAAAACAAATTTAAAAAAGTCAGCATATAAAAATATGATGCCGCTGGGAGTGATGCCCTGTTTTGGCTTTATTGACAACATTCCCCGTTTATTTGACACTCCGGCGCGTGAACTTTTTCTCATCTCGTTTGCAGCTTTTGCTCAATTCAACACTGGTTTTTTTCGCTCTTTTAACGTTTGAAAAAAAGGCGATGGCTGACTGGACCGAGTTTCGCGGGCCGCTTGGCACGGGGCACATCCCCGGTGGCCAGGTGTTGCCCAGCGAGTGGAGCGAATCGAAAAACATCGACTGGAAAGTGGCACTGCCGGGCCGTGCCTGGTCATCCCCGGTCATCTCCGGCGACACCATTTGGCTGACAACCGCCGACGAAAAAGGCCACAAGCTGACCGCGCTCGCCGTCGATGCCGGGAGCGGTGAGATTGTTTTTGAAAAACAGCTGTTCCACATCGAGAAACCTCAGTACGCGCACAAATTCAACACCTACGCATCGCCGACGCCGATCACCGAGGGTGACCGGGTTTACCTGACATGGGGCTCGCCCGGCACGGCCTGTCTCGATGCCAACACGAGGAAGGTGCTCTGGAAACGGGACGACTTTAAGTGCGACCACTTTCGCGGCTCCGGCTCGTCACCAATCATTCACGGCAACCTGCTGATCCTCACCTTTGACGGGGCCGACCTGCAGTACATGGCCGCGCTCGACAAGCGCACCGGCAAGACCGTCTGGCGCACCGAGCGCAGCGTGGATTTTCAGGACCTCGGCGCGGACGGCAAACCATTTCGCGACGGCGACATGCGCAAGGGCTACTCGACACCGCTCGTCATCAGGCACGGCGGCAAGACGCAGTTGATCAGCATCGGCGCGATGGCCTGCTACGCATATGAGCCTGAGACCGGAAAGGAACTTTGGCGCATCACCGAGCGGGCGCAGCACTCCGCCAGCACCCGGCCAGTGTACGGGCACGGGCTGCTGTTTTACCCGACCGGTTTCGCCAAGGGCCAACTGCTCGCCGTCGATCCCGGGGCAAAGGGCGAGGCGGCCGACACCCACATCAAGTGGCGGCTCAAGCGCAGTGTCTCCAACAAGCCGTCGATTCTGCTGATCGGTGACCACGTTTACATGATCGCCGACGGCGGGGTGGCCAGTTGTGTGGAGGCCAGGACCGGCATGGTCGCCTGGAGCGAGAGAGTCGGTGGCAACTACTCCGCCTCACCGATCACAGACGGGAAACGCATTTTCTTTTTGAGTGAAGAGGGCAAGACCACCGTCGTCGCGGCCAAGCCGGAATTCAAGGTGCTGGCCACCAACCAGCTCGACGGCGGATTCATGGCTTCGCCGGCTGTGCACAGGGATGCGCTGATCCTTCGCACCAAGACCCACCTCTACCGGGTCGCGAATAAAAAGTAGGCTAGGCAAAAAAAAGGGACTCACGTGGAGTCCCTTCAAAATTCTTTGCCGCCGCTCAGGCTTCCGGCTTTTTCCAGTTGCGCTTGGGCGGCTTGGTCACGAGACCCTTCTTTATCGCCTTGGCCGTGACGCGAATGTACTTCACCTCGCCATCGACCACTGCCTTGACGCGCTGAAGGTTGGGCAGGAAACGGCGCTTCACCACTTTGGTGACGTGCATGCCGATACCGCCCTTTTTCTTGGCCTTACCGCTTCGGCGGATGCGACTCCCTGTGACGGGACCGGTTCCTGTTAATTCGCAAACTCTGGACATTTTATGCCTCCCCTCCTCAAAAGAGGGCCGAAAAAACTAATGGAAAAAGCAGCCCTGACAAGCTCTTTTTTCGATTTTATCGGCAAACATTTTTGTAGACTTGAATATGAAATGATAATATTTTCAATTTTTCAGTAGCCGGATTTACCTATGAAAATGAATTGCCCAAACTGCGATCAGCATCTGGATATCCCGGATGAGTTGGCGGGTCAAACGATCGACTGTCCCGCTTGTGGTGATAATTTTGCCGTTGAAAACGCCGTATCCGAGGCACCGGAATCGGGCCAATCAAAGTTAAAATTCGCCCAATCTCCGAAAAAACCGGGCCTTTCGAAAAAACCGATTTCCCAACAGCAGTCACGACAAGCTGGCCCATCGGAGGACGTCCTCCGAGGTCTGAGCGAGGACATCAGCAAAGGCTCCCCGACTGCCATGCACCTCGCCAACCAGTTGGGCGGCACCAGCACCCCGTTGCGGGAGACCGCCGCCAGCTCGTTTTCCGGCCCGGTGACAAAGGTACTGATCGGTGTGGGGATTGCGTTGTTCATCCTGTTTCGCATGGGGGGCGGCGCGGGAGGGTGCATGATGGGGAGTACCGCGAAAATGCAAAATGAACTTGCGTCCATTGAGTCTGATATGGTCGATGGTATTCAGGATTCCGAGACTCTGGAGGAAGCAGGTGAAGTTGTGGCCAAGGCGGTCACCAAGCTCAAAAAACTCAACATCACCAAGTTGGATGACGAGTATCAGGCTGCCATAAAGGACTACACCTCTGCGCTTCAAAAATGGAGCGTCGCGCTCAAGCGGGGTGATTTCGTTAAAGCGGATCAGTACGATGACGAACGACTGGACGCTACATTCCGACTCAACGAGATCATGAAAAGAAAAGGGAGATACAATTAAGGGGCGGGAGCCGTCCCCGGGTCGTGACGCCGCCTGGCTTTTGGGTCATCCTCCCCGCACATGATTCTTCGACTGCTGACTGGCATGGGGCTTTTGTCGCTTGGCCAAGCGCTTGGCCAAGCGGAGCCGGCGGACGACTTGCGCGTGCTGGAGGGCGACCAACGGCAGGTTCTCTGGAACGTCCTCATCAATCAAAGTCGCCAACTGGATCAACAACGGGCCAAGCGCCTGGACAGGGCGCTCGAGTCTCCGGACGCCCTTGAACAGCACTTGGCAAAGCTCCGGGAAAACTACCGGGGCGCCCTCGGCCGGTTCCCTGAGAAAACACCGCTCAACGCCCAAGTCACCGGGCGGTTGGACGGCGGCAGTTACCGTGTGGAAAAGGTGCTCTTCGAGAGCCTGCCCAATCACCATGTCACCGGGCTGCTGTATCTGCCGGAGAAGGGCGGTGGCCCCTGGCCCGGTGTATTGTTTGCATGCGGCCACTCCGCCAACGGCAAGGCGCACACGGCATACCAGACCGCCTGCGCGTTGATGGCACAAAACGGCTTTGTTGTGCTGAGCTACGATCCGATCTCGCAGGGCGAGCGCACACAGCAACCGAAGGCGCGCCGGTATGGCACGACCACACACACGCTGCTCAACCACGGCTCGCGACTGGTTGGCCGTAGTGTTGTCTGGTACTCGGCATGGGACGGCGTGCGCGCGATCGATTATCTGCTTTCCCGCTCCGAGGTCGACCGCTCGCGGCCGATCGGCATGACCGGCACCAGCGGTGGCGGCACGCAGACCACATTCCTCATGGCGCTCGATGACCGCATCGGCCCGGCGGCACCGTCGTGCTACACCATGCAGCGCACCGATAAGTTCACCGGCAAAAGTGGGCCGTCCGACGGCTGCCAACACCTCGCCTGCGAGGGGCTGCACGGCATCGATCACATTGACTACACGCTGATGCGGTTTCCCCGCCCGACCCAGATTCTCGCGGCGATTGAGGATTTTTTTGAGATCGATTCCACCCGCGAAACGGTGCGTGACGCCCGGGCCGTTTTCTCCACGCTTGGTCGGGCTGAACGCTTTGGCTACCACGAGGCCGAGGCGAAACACGGCATGCACGTTGGCCACCGGCAGGAAGCCACACGTTGGATGTTGCAGTGGCTTTACGGCGAGCCGTTTTCCGTGATCGAGCCGGCGGACATCCGACTGTTCAGCGATGCGGAATTGCAGGTGACGCAAAGTGGGCAGGTGTACCGGGAGTTTGAAAACGAGGAGGACATCGCGGCGATCAACCTGCAGCTGGCCAAGCGGCTGGAAGCCAAGCGCAAGCAGTTTTGGAAGGGCGACAAAGCAATGGCTCTGGCCAAGGTGCGGGAGTTAATTGGTCTGCCGGAGACACGGCCCAAGGCCACAGTCCGGCGCAAAGGCCGGTTCCAAAACGACTGGGCGCAGGTGGACAAATTGGTGTTTCAACAACCGGACGGGATGCCGGTTCCGGCGCTGCTTTTCCGTCCACCCAATCACGGCAACAGGCGGCTGGACGCCGTCATCATCGCTGATGGTCGCGGCATGAAACGGGTGGCGGAGTCGACGCTCGTCCGCGAGTTTTTGAATGAAAAAATGGCGGTGTTCACCGTGGACCTGCGAGGGTTCGGTGAGACACGCGACGCCGGCAGCAACGCAAAGTATCAAAGTCACTCACACCGCACGGCCAACGTGGGCACGCACATCGGGCGTCCGCTGTTGGGCCAACGCGTGGGAGACCTTATGTCGGTGGTCGATTTTTTGGAGGACGTCGGTAGTGACCGCGTGGGGGACATCAGGCTGGTTGGCATCCACGCGGCCGCCCCTGCGGCGCTGCACGCCGCTGCCCTTGACGATCGGGTTCAGCGGACCATCCTGCAGCAATCGCCGGTGAACAGTTGGGTGGACGATGTGGTGGCCAAGCCGCTTCGCAGTGACATGGTCGACCATGTCGTCCCCGGCGCCCTCCGCTGGTACGACCTGAGCGATTTGGAGTTCACCCTCAAGGATCGTCTTTGGAAGTAGCCGATTTGGGGTTGCTTGGCGGCGGGTGGGAGGTAGCCTCGCCGGGACCCGTTAACGAGTGAAGCGCTCGGTTCTCACAACTTGCCTGCTGGTCTCGACGCTGATGCTGCATGTCAGTGCCCGCGCCGATGCCGCGCTTGGCCAAGCGAACGCCCCGGTGCAGTCGCACTGGTCATTCCAGAAACCAAGCGAGCCGGCTATGCCAGATGTGCGCGACGGCGCTTGGCCAAGGTCTGAGGTGGATCGTTTTTTGTTGGCGAAACTGGAGGCGGCCGGGTTTGCGCCGCTTGGCCAAGCGGACAAACGCACGCTGATCCGCCGCGCGACTTACGACCTCACCGGCCTGCCGCCCACCCCGGCTGAGGTGGACGCATTTCTCGACGACCCTTCCCCTCGGGCGTTTGCGCACGTGGTCGAACGATTGTTGGCCTCGGAGCGTTACGGCGAACGCTGGGGGCGGCACTGGCTGGACGTCGTCCGGTATGCGGACACCGCCGGCGAAAACACCGACATGCCGGTGGCCGATGCGTGGCGTTTTCGCAACTACGTCATCCGTGCCTTCAATGAGGACAAGCCGTTCGACCGGTTTATCCGCGAGCAGTTGGCCGGGGATATTTTGGCCAAGGCTGATCCGAATATTTCACCGGAACAGTACAGCGAGCTGATCACCGCTACCGGTTACCTCGCGATCTCACGGCGGCACGGGCACGACGCGAAAAAGGATCACTACCTCACCATTGAGGATACGATCGACACGCTGGGCAAGTCGTTCCTCGGCCTGACGATTGCCTGTGCCCGCTGCCATGATCACAAGTACGATCCCATCTCGGCGCGGGACTATTATGGCCTGTACGGCATCTTCGCGAGCACGGTGTATTCCTTCCCCGGCTCGGAGGGCAACAAGCCCATCACCGACCTGATGCCGCTGAAGAATTCGGCGGAATATAACGCGCGTGTGGCTGAGTGGAACAAACGAAAAACCGAGCTGGAACAAAAATTGGCCCAATCCAAAAAGGCGCTTACCAACGCTTCCGCGAAGTTTGCCAAACTGGACAGTCAGCCGGCCACGCAGCTTGCCAAGGGACAGATAAATGTTCGAGAGGAACAGTCGTTTTCCATTGACGAACTGACCGTGCGCCGGGGCGACATGATCCAGCTTATTGTTGACCCGAACGGCAATTACGGGGCGGACACGACGATCGTTGAGTGGGCGTTGACCGAGATTGGTGGCGAGGAGCGTAACTGGAATGTGACGCACGATGTCATCGATGATTTTCTCGCCGGCAACCCGCACGCGGACCGGCTTGGTAATCCGCGAACGTGGGCATTCCTCGACGCACGCCAGTCGGGCAAACTGCTCACCGTGTCGGTGAAGGATAACGAAAACCGGGCCGGCAACCACGTTTGGCGTGTCGACCCGTTGCCGTCTGTTTTTGTCAACGCAAACGACACGCCGATCGCGGCGTGGACCACGCTGCCGCCGAAGACTTTTTTTGTTCACCCGGCGGCGGATGGCCCGGTGGGGGTTGGCTGGACGAGCCCGATCGAAGGTCGCGTTCGCATCCGTGGCCTCGTGAAGGATGGCCATCCGTTCGGCGACGGAGTCGGATGGAAACTGGTTCACAAAAAGGGCGACTTCCTTCCGGTCATCGCCACTCCGCAGTTGGAGTTGGCCACGCTGCAGGCTGCGGAAAACGAGCTGGCCGATTGGCTGACGAAGGAAATTAAAATCGAACACGCCTACGGGGCGGCCGAGGGAAAAATGGTCGACGAAAAACTGCACCGCCGAGGCGACCCGACCGACGTGGCCGAGGCGGTTGCGCGGAAAAACATCGACCTGCTTGGTGGTCAAAAAGTCACCGAGGGCAGCGGCCGGTTGCAGTTGGCGGAGTGGATCGGCCACCCGGACAACCCGCTGACCGCGCGCGTGATCGTCAATCGCGTCTGGCTCAATCACTTTGGTCGCGGCCTCGTGACCACGCCTAATGACTTTGGCACGCAGGGCCAAACGCCCACGCACCCGGAGCTACTCGACTGGCTGGCGCGGCGCTTCGTCCAGAACGGCTGGTCGATCAAGCAACTGCACCGGCTCATCATGAATACGGCCGCCTATCAGCTTGAGGCCGGCGGCGGGCCGGAGCAAAAACTGTACGGCTCGTTTCAGACTCGCCGGCTCAGTGCCGAGGAGCTGCGGGACACGCTGCTGTCGCTTGGCCAAGCGCTCGATTACTCGACCCCGGCCGGGCATCCGTTCCCCGCCACCCGCAACTACACGCAGCACAATCCCTTCCGGGCGAAATACGATCACAACCACCGCAGTGTGTTCCTGATGACCCAGCGCATCCAACGTCGACCGTTGATGGCGTTGTTCGACGGGGCCGATGCCAACGCCAGCACCGGGCAGCGCCGGCTGAGCAACGTGCCGACGCAGGCGCTTTACTTTTTGAACAACGACTTTTTGCACCAGCAGGCTGCCGCCTTGGCCAAGCGCTTGGCCAAGCGCACGGCGGAACCCTCCGGACGCATCCGCGAGGCGCACCAGCTTGCGCTTGGCCGGCCGGCCACCGGGGAGGAGGTCGCACAGGCCCGTGAATTCATCACCGCCTACACTACTGCCGCAGATGAGGCCAGGGCATGGGACGCGTGGTGTCGTGTCCTGCTGGGCAGCAACGAGTTTTTGTACGTGAACTGACATGGAACCACTCCGCCACAACCCTAGCAGACGTTATTTCCTGCGATCGATGGTTGCCGGCTCGGTGATGATGCCGGCGCTGGTTTCCGACATGATGGGGGCGGAGCAGGCCAACCAGTATGCGCCGCGGAAGACTCATTTTTCTCCGAAGGCCAGGCGCGTCATTTTCATCAACCTGAGCGGCGGCGTGTCGCATCTCGACACGTTCGACCACAAGCCGCAGCTCTACAGCGAACACGGCAAGGAGATCGCCAAGGGGGATCATCCCGAAATCCAAAACCGGCCCGGCTACGAGCGGATTTTTCTCAAGACACCCCAGTGGCAGTTCAAGCGGTACGGCCAATGTGGCAAGGAGGTCAGCTCGCTTTTCCCGGAGGTGGCCCGGTGCGTGGATGACATCGCGTTCATCAACAGCATGCACACCAGCCACTCGAACCACTACAACGCCACGCTCGGTATGCACACCGGTTCGTTCACCGTGACGCGCCCGAGCATCGGCGCCTGGGTGAGCTACGGGCTGGGGACGGAAAACCAGAACCTGCCGTCGTTCATCGTGATAGCCCCGCACTCGCCCTACGCCGGGGGACAGGTCTGGGGCTCGGACTTTTTGCCGGGAGCACATCAGGGCACGCGCGTTGTACCGGGCAGCAACCCGGTGCCCAACATCACGCCGCGCGTGTCGGGCAAACTGCAGGAGCTGGAGCTGGCGGCACTGCGCCGGCGCAACCAGCAGCACCTGGCCAGGCAGCCGGCCAACCCGGAACTGGCGGCGCGAATGCGGGCGTTTGAAACCGCGTTTGGGATGCAAATGGCCGTGCCGGAGGCGTTTGATTTTACGCGGGAAACGGATGCTACGCACGAACTGTACGGCTTGAAATCTGGCCAGAACAACGGCTTTGGCTGGCAGTGTCTTGCGGCGCGGCGCCTGGCCGAGCGCGGGGTTCGTTTCATCGAATTGATCCACACCGGCTCCTCTGGTAACTGGGATTCTCACGGGGACATGATGGATCACGAGCGCCTGGCCAAGCAGGTTGACCGGCCGATCTACGGATTGCTGACCGACCTTAAGCAACGCGGCCTGCTCGACGACACGCTGGTCGTCTGGACGACGGAGTTTGGCCGTACACCGTTCAACAGCTCGGCCGACCACAAGGGGCGCGAGCACCACAACTGGGCGTTCACGACCTTCCTCGCCGGGGCCGGGGTGAAGGCCGGTCACACGCATGGGGCCACCGACGAGATCGGCCTCAAGTCTGTGGTTGATCCGGTTCACACCCACGACTTCCATGCGACCATCCTGCACCTGCTCGGTCTAAACCACGAGCGGCTCACCTACTTACATGACGGCCGCGACTTCCGACTGACCGACGTTTCCGGTCAGGTTGTCAACGGCGTTTTAGCCTGATTTTTTGGGCAATTTGGGTTGGCTTGAGGTGGTTTTTCTCCGTAGGTTTTCCGGTGTCCGTAGCGTTATGAAATTTTCTGATCACGAACGTGCTGTACGCCGAATGATGCATGCGCCGAAAACCCGGCGCGAGATACTTAAGCAGTTGGGAGCCGGCATGGGCACCATTGGCCTGGCTGGGTTGATGGCCGACAAGGGGTTGCTCGCCCCGGCCGCGCAGGCGTCCACCTCGCCGCTCGCGCCCAAGACGCCGCACTTCGCGCCCAAGGCTAAGCACATCATTCAGTTGTTCATGCCGGGTGGCCCGTCGCAGGTCGACACGTTCGACCACAAGCCGGCGCTCACGGAGCACGCCGGCAAACGCCCGAGTCTTGTTGATCGCAAGACGCTGCGGAACACGAAGAACGGCCTGATGCCCTCGCCGTTTGGCTTCAAGCAGTACGGCCAAAGCGGCAAGTGGGTCAGTGATATTTTTCCCGAGGTAGGCAAGATGGTGGACGACATATGTTTCGTCCACTCGATGCATACCGACATCCCGGAACACGCCGGGGCGATCATGATGATGAACGTCGGGCACATTCAGCCAAACCGCCCGAGCCTCGGCTCATGGCTGGCCTACGGGCTGGGCAGTGAGAGTGATAATCTTCCCGGGTTCGTCGCTATGTCTCCCCGTGCCCAGCCGCGTGGCAAGCTGGCCAACTGGGGCAGCTCATTTCTCCCCGGTGCCTACGCCGGCTCGTACGTCAACATCGGCAGCATGAAGCCTGACGCCGTGATCGCCGACCTTAAAAACGGCAGCCTCAACCGCAGCGAGCAGCGCAAGCAGGCCGATCTTTTGGCCAAGCTAAACCGGGGGTTCCTCGCGCGTCGCGAAAAGGACGCACAAATCGAAGCCGGTATCGAGGCGATGGAGATGGCCTTCCGCATGCAGTTCAGCGTGCCGGACGTGTTTGATATCTCGAAGGAAAGCCAGGCCACGCGCGACCTGTACGGCGACAGCGAGTATGCCAAGGGCTGCCTCATCGCCCGGCGCCTCGTGGAGCGCGGTGTGCGTACGGTGCAACTTTCGCACTCGATCGACGGCTACGACATTGCCTGGGACACCGGACATGGCGACATCAAGGGCGGTCACGCCCGCCTGGCCAAGGCCTGTGACCAGGGGATTGCCGCACTGCTCAAAGATCTCAAGACCCGTGGCCTCCTCGATGAGACGCTCGTTGTCTGGGGTGGTGAGTTTGGCCGCGCACCAACTTCCGAGGGTAAAAACGGCCGCGACCACGATCACTACGGCTTCACCGTCTGGATGGCTGGTGGCGGCGTGAAACCCGGCTACAGCTACGGCGCCACTGATATGTTCGGCTGCTCGGCCGTCGAGAACCGTGTCCACGTCCACGACCTGCACGCGACCATTCTCAATCAGATGGGACTCGATCACGAGCAACTGACCTACCGTTACAGCGGCCGCGATTACCGGCTCACCGATGTCCACGGTAAGGTGGTCAAGGACGTCATCGCCTAGCCGACTTCATGGCTTGCGGTCGTGCATTGTTGAAACGTAAGTGGCTGCTCATCCTGTTTGCCGCCCAACTGGCTGCCCAAGCGGCGCCGGATTTTCAGCGCGACGTTCGGCCGATATTGGCCGGGCATTGTTTCAAGTGTCACGGGCCGGACGAGAAAACCCGCAAGGCCGATCTGCGGCTGGATGTACGGCCGGAGGAGGAGGCGTTCGCCTGCTTGGCCAAGCGCATCGACCACCCCGACCCCGACGAATTGATGCCGCCGCCCTCGGCCAAAAAACCGCTGTCCGCCGCCCAAAAACAGGTGCTTCAGAAATGGGTGCAGACCGGTGCCGGGTACACTGAGCACTGGGCTTTTATCCCACCAAAGGCCAAGCCGTTGCCGAGGGTGAATCAGACCGACTGGCCCCGGAACGACATTGACCATTTCGTTTTGGCCCGGCTTGAGGGAGCCGGAAAACCCCCTTCAACGGAGGCCGATCGTTACCGGTTGATTCGTCGCCTGTCGCTCGATCTCATCGGCCTGCCGCCCGCGCCGGGAGAGGTTCGGGAATTCGTGGAGGACACACGGCCGGATGCCTACGAGCGACTGGTGGATCGACTGCTCGACCGGCCGGAGTACGGCGAGCATTGGGCGTCGTCGTGGCTCGACCTCGCGCGTTATGCCGACACGAACGGTTATGAGAAGGATCGCCCGCGAACCATCTGGCCGTGGCGAGACTGGGTGATCCGCGCCATCAACGACGACATGCCGTTCGATCAATTTACCGTCGAACAGATCGCCGGCGACATGCTGCCGGGCGCCACATTGTCGCAGCGCGTGGCCACTGGTTTTCATCGCAACACGATGGTCAACGAGGAGGGCGGCATCGATCCGCTCGAGTTTCGATTCTACGCGATGGTTGATCGCGTCAACACCACCGGCACCGCCTGGCTTGGCCTCACGCTGGGCTGTGCGCAGTGTCATACGCACAAGTTCGACCCGGTACCGCACCGGTCGTACTACGAGCTGATGGCGTTCATGAACAATACGGCCGAACCGGAGCTGCCGCTGTTCACGCCGGAGCAGAAAACCAAAAAGGAATCGGTCGAGAAACAAATTCGCGAACAACTCTCGACGCTCTCGGTCGACGATGCCAAGTACAAGGCTTGGCTCAAAAAAGAACGGGCGACTGCCGTGCCGTGGCAATCCATCGTCCCCACAAAAATGAACGCGAGCATCGGCTGGCTGGAGTTGCTCGAGGATCAATCCATTTTTGCCAGCGGCGACACGCGCAAACACGACACCTACGAGCTTGTGTTTAACGACCTGCCCGAGGGGATCACCACACTGCGGCTCGAGGCGTTGCCGGATGCGCGTCTGCCCAAGGGAGGCCCCGGCCGCGCGTATTACGAGGGGCCCAAGGGCGATTTTTTTCTGAGCGAACTCAGGCTCATCGCAGACGGCCAGGTGGTGAAACTGGAATCCGGCTCGGAAAACCACGCCAAGCAATGGATTGGCAGCGGCAAACCCGGCGCGATGGCTGCTCTGGACGGCGACCTGCAGACCGGCTGGTCTGCCAGCGGGCGCGAGGGCAAGCCCAGTCAGGCCGTTTGGCAATTGGCCAAGCCGCTCACAGCCAGCTCGCTCACGGTGCAAATGGATTTCAGCCGCCACTACTCCGCGAGCCTTGGCCGGTTTCGATTCTCGGTGGCCAAGCGCGACGAGGCGCCCAGGGCGAAGGAACTGCCCGGCGATATCGAGGCCCGCTTGGCCAAGTCGGCTGATGCGCTTGGCCAAGCGGACCGCGACGCCCTCCGCGCACACTACATCGAGACCACCGGCGACGCGGCCGAGCTTCGCAAACCGATTGAGGCACTTCGCCGGGGCATCCCCAAGCCGCCCACCACGCTCGTGATGCATGAGCGCCCGGCAAACCGTGTTCGCCCGACGCACCGCCATCATCGCGGCGAATTCCTTTCCCCTCGCGAAACGGTTCTGCCGACAGTGCTGCCGTTCCTGCCGCCCCTCGCGGAGGAACTGCCGCGCAACCGGCTCGGCTTTGCCCAGTGGCTGGTTGACCCGGCCAATCCGCTCACGGCCCGTGTTACTGTAAACCGGCTGTGGGCATCCATTTTTGGTGAGGGCATCGTGCGCACGACGGAGGATTTTGGTTACACCGGCGCCTCCCCCACGGATCCGGAGCTGCTCGACTGGCTCGCGCTGGAATTCATCCGGCAGGGTTGGTCTCAGAAAAAACTGCTGCGGCTCATCGTCACCAGCGCCACCTATCGGCAGCGAGCCGGGACGGAGTACCGCCTGAGGGCGGAGCAGATTCGTGACTCTCTCCTGAGTGTCAGCGGCCTACTGCATCAGCGGATCGGTGGGGCGAGCGTGTTCCCGCCGCAACCCGGCAGCATCGGCGAGGGTATCTACGGTGGCGGCGGTTGGAAAGCCAGCTCAGGCGCGGATCGTTATCGACGGAGCCTATACACCTACCGCAAACGCTCGATGCCCTATGCGATGCACGACACATTCGATGCCCCCAGCCACGAAACCTGTGTGGCGCGCCGTGAAATCTCCAACACCCCGTTGCAGGCGTTGACGCTGCTGAATGATCCACTCCCCATCGAGGCCAGCCA
>Ga0209036_1000878_pt1 | contig 12976 bp, 11 predicted proteins | sample MarorgKNORR_S2LV_3_FD_188222 | JGI IMG/M metagenome (GOLD analysis project Ga0209036, IMG submission 188222) | Marine microbial communities from the Southern Atlantic Ocean, analyzing organic carbon cycling - DCM_A/KNORR_S2/LV (SPAdes) (version 2) | ecosystem: Environmental > Aquatic > Marine >... | reverse complement strand
GGTATCCCTTGTCCGTTGGCTTGATGGCAGGCTGCGCAGTTTGTGGCATAAAAACTTTCACCTCTTGCCATTAGCTCGTCCTTAGTCCAAACCTTTGAGGTAAGCATCCTTTCTTCTTCAGCTAAGGCCACTTTCTCAGCTATAAATGCATCGAATTCTTCTCTTTCTACAGCCCTTACTACTACAGGCATGAAAGCATGTTTAATACCACAGAGTTCTGTGCAGGCCCCTCTAAAAATTCCTGGTTCGGGCACATTTGTCCAAGCTGTATTTATAAAACCAGGTATTGCGTCTTGTTTTACTGCAAAGTCAGGTACCCACCATGAATGGATAACATCATTTCCGGTAATTAAAAATCTAACTCTCGTATTTGTTGGAATGACTAAAGGTTCATCAACCTCTCTTAAGTAAAACTCTCCCTTTGGCACTTCACCATCTATTTGCTCTTGGCTAGTAGATAAGTTGCTGAAAAAACCAACCTCGTCTTCTAGGTATTCATAATGCCATTTCCACTGATGACCCGTAATAAGTATGTTTATTTCACCTTCAGCATCATCATACGCTTCAACCATTACCTGAGTAGATGGAACAGCCATCCAGACAAGAACTAAGGTTGCAGCTACAGTCCAACCTATCTCCAACCAAAAATTATCGTCAAAATCTGCAGCAACTGCTCCTTTAGATTTTCTATACTTCCATAAGGACCAGAACATTATCGAGAAAACTATTACTCCAATAACAACGCATATCCAAAATATGAGCATGTGGAGACCAAAGATACTCTCACTAACTTCAGTCACACCAATCGGCATGTTGTAATCTGAACTTTCGGAAGAAATAAGCGATGAAAATATGAGAGGCAATACAAGGATAAACCCTGTGAAAACTTTTCTAATATAAGCCATTAAATTTTATATATTTATTTTTGTAGGTGGGCGTACCGAACAGCGAGCGTATTCTAAACCAATCAGATACCTCAAACAATAGTTAAAAGCTAAACTTATTTAAAGTTTATAAACAACAAAAATGCTACAAAAGCTCGTCTTTACTTATACTAGAATTCGGTATTTGTCCGGTCCAGATTTTGAAACTTAGTGCGGCTTGATGAATTAACATCCCTATTCCATCATGATAATTTTCTATGCCCTTAGACTTCGCTAGCTTTAGAAAAGGAGTGTCTTCAAAAGAGTAAGAAAGGTCATAAATGCACATGTCTTTTGTCAATATATCCTCAGGTAATTCAAGACTTTGATTCTTTATGCCCGCAGAAGTACTATTGATGAGAATTTCAGGCTTAAAATTTAAATTATCGGTCATTTGAATAAGATTCATTTTATTTCTAAAAGAGGAAAAGCTCTCTAAAAGTTCCTCAGCTTTTGAAATCGTTCTGTTACCAATACTTATTCTTTGTGGATCTTCTTTAAGCAAGCTTGGAATAATCGCTTTTGCGGATCCACCAGCTCCCAAAATGACTATCTCCTTATTTTTGAGATTTATTTTCTTTTCTTGAAGGTCTCTGATCAGACCTTTTCCGTCTGTACTATCACCGTAAATAATGCCCTCTTCTTTCCAAAGGGTATTTACCGATCCAGACAATTTAGAGTCATCACTTAATTCATCGGCAAGTTTAAAAGCCAATTCTTTTAAGGGTAAAGTAACATTCAGTCCTGCGTACCCCTCTTCGAAAAGTCTAGTAACAGAAGAATCAAAATGCTGCGGTTCAACATTGATTGCTTCGTAAGTAATTTCTATTCCTAATTCTTGTGCAAAAATTGAATGTATCTTTGGAGAAAGGGAATGGTCGATCGGACTGCCTACTACTGCAAACTTTTTTAATTCGGTCATAACTACCTCAGAATTATATCCGTGACAACATCTTGAATGGTAGAAGGTTTTTCAAGGCCCCCTAGTTTGCCATTTAACACCTTAACTTCAGGAAAATATTCTAAAATCTCATGTGGTCCACTCAAAGTAGGTTGCCCTTCTTTATTGGCCGAAGTTGAAACAACCGGTCCACCAAAAGCATCGCATAAATTACATACGATCTTATGATTGCTTAGCCTTAAAGCGACCTTATCGTTATTACCTCTAATAAGGGGGCTCAAGTTTATTTTCGAGGGGACTAACCAAGTATGGGGTCCTGGCCATTTAGATAATAGTTTATCCTTGTAATCTTCTACATAAGAAAAGTTGAGGAAATGCTCAAATTTTGAACCAATCAAAATTAAGCCCTTTTCACGAGAACGTGCTTTGAGTCTTAATAAGTTTTCGATTGCATCCTGATTTTCGGGATCGCATCCTAAGCCCCACACTCCTTCAGTCGGATAAGCTATAGGTTTTCCGGACTTTAAGTGTTGAAGAACAGAGCCAAGAGAGCTCATCTTTCTAAGAATTTTCTAGCTTTTTATTTGATTCTTTTATTGCTTCAATTCCGTCTTGTCTAACTTTTAACAGTGCTGCTTGTATTTCAGCAGACTCTATACCCAACATTTGTGCTGCCAAGTAAGCGGAGTTAATTGCGCCGGCAGACCCTATTGCAACCGTTGCCACCGGAATGCCTTTTGGCATTTGTACGGTAGACAAAAGAGCATCCATTCCATTTAAGGGACCCCCATCACCGGGAACTCCTATAACAGGAAGAACTGTTTTAGAAGCAACAGCACCTGCTAAGTGCGCCGCCAATCCAGCCATCGCAATAAAAACTTTAGTACCGCCTGCTTCACATTCTCTTATATGACTTTCAAGAAGGGTTGGGGTTCTATGAGCCGAAAGAACTTGAATTGAATTTGAAATTGAAAGTGAATCCAGAGTTTCAGAACACTTATTTGCTAAGTCCAAATCTGATTCAGACCCTATTAGTATTGATACGGTTACAGTCACAGTTTTCTCCAAAACAAAAATTGTATACTAATATATCGAAATTAAATAATGGCATTATTAAAAATACTTATATTCCCTGACCCGCGTCTACGCACAGTTGCAAAAACTGTAGAGGTAGTTGACGACTCCATTAAGGAACTTGCCGAAGATATGTTAGAGACTATGTATCAAGGATCGGGTATAGGTTTAGCAGCTACTCAGGTAAATGTTCACAAAAGAGTTATTGTCTTGGATATAAGTGAGTCTAAAGATGAGCCCTTGATATTAATAAATCCCAAAATAAAAAAAATTACTGATCCGAATAAAAAAATATTTTCTGAAGGGTGCCTCTCCGTTCCTGGATTTTATGAAGAACTTAAAAGGCCTGGTTCAGTTGAAATTTCATATCTCGACATTGATGGAGAGAGAAAATTACTTTCGGCAAATGACCTTTTGGCGGTAGTAATTCAACATGAAATGGATCACCTTGATGGAAAAATGATGGTTGATTTTATCTCCAATATCAAAAGAGAAATGATTAGAAAAAAACTCTTAAAAGCAAAAGGAGGGTAGCTCATGAAAATTATTTTTGCAGGAACTCCTGACTTTGCTGCCAAACATTTAGAGATTGTCTTGCACTCTAAGCATGAGGTCTTGAGCGTACTAACACAACCAGATAGAGAATCTGGTCGAGGGAAAAAGATCAATCTAAGTCCAGTAAAGCAAACTGCATTAGACAATGACCTAGATGTGTACCAACCAGAATCTCTTAAAACAAAAGAGGTATTTGATAAATTAAAAAATACAGATCCGGATCTGATACTAGTAGTTGCATATGGTCTTCTCCTACCAAAGGATATATTAGAGCTGCCCAAATTTGGTTGTGTCAATATTCATGCTTCCCTTCTGCCTAGATGGAGAGGCGCATCACCAATGGAGCATGCAATCATGTCAGGAGACAAAAATATTGGGATAAGTTATATGGAAATGTCACAAGGTTTAGATGAAGGTCCGGTTTATGAAATGCATGAATGTCCACTTGAACAAAATGATACTCTATCTACAGTTGAAGAGAAGTTTATTAAGCTCAGTGAAAAAAAATTAGTTTCCTTTTTGGATAACCTCCAATCTGGGACTATCAAGCATCAAGCTCAGGACGAAACTAAAGCAACATTTTCGCCGAAAATTGATAAAAGATTATTACAGATCGATTGGCAAGGTAATTCTTCCACAGAAATAATTAGAAAAATAAATGCTTTAAGCTCAAAATATGGTGTGCATACTTTTTTAGGAGGGAAAAGAATTAAGATACATAGAGCCCAAAGCTTTGAATCAGATATCAATCTTGATCCAGGTTACATCAGCATTAAAGACGATCAGTTGGTTGTTTTTTGTAAGGATGCTTCAGCGATATTGATAGAGCAAGTACAAATGGAAGGAAAAAATAAAGTCTCCGGTAAAGATTTTATTGCTGGCTATATTGGCCTCATAAGGGAAAACGAAAATTTCGAACTTACTATCCAATAATTATTCTCTATTGAAAAAATAGGATTATAATCAGTTAAAAGTTGTCTTAAATAAACTTGTGAAAATAGTCATTTTGGGGGCCGGAGCTGTAGGTAGCACGCTAGCGGATCTATTGTCTGAGGAAAATGATTTAACCATTGTAGACAATGATCCTGTCAAACTGCATAAATTAGAAGAAGAAGCTGACATAAGAACGGTCCTTGGCAGCGCATCTTATCCAAATATTCAGGTTACAGCTGGCATCAAAGAGGCAGACATGGTTGTAGCTGTAACAGGAAGTGATGAAATTAATATAGTGTCTTGCATGATATCTAAAGTATTAAATGATTCTGTCAAAACTATTGCTAGGGTCAGGGAAATTTCTTATCTAAAAGGTAAAACAAAAGAAGCAATGGAATCAGGACAGATTCCAGTGGATATTCACATAAGCCCAGAGCAACTGATCACAGATCACATTGAGGGACTGATTGAAGTTCCTGGATCCTTACAGGTTATGGAATTTGGTCAAGGTCAACTCAATTTAGTAGCCGTAAAAGCTGTAGATGGAGGTCCTATGATAGGACACGAAATAGGAGATCTAAAAAAACATATGCCCAAAGTTGATTCTCGCGTAGCGGCTATTTTTAGAGACGGTCAATCAATTGTACCAACAGGCCAAACAACTATAAGTGCTGGCGATGAAGTATTTTTCATATCAAAAAAAGGCGAAGCTTCTAAGGTTGTTAATGAAATGCGTAAAAAAGAGGAACCATATAAAAACGTAATAATAGCTGGCGGAGGCAAGATAGGAAGTAGATTGGCGAAAAGAATTGAAAAAAATCACAGAGTAAAAATCATAGACTCTGATCATAACAGGGCGAAAAGATTATCGGAAAAGTTGGAACAATCTATAGTACTGGAAGGCAATGTTTGCGACAAACATTTGCTCCATGAAGAAAATATTGAAGGGACTGACGTATTTGCTGCCGTAACAAATGATGATGAGGCAAATGTAATGTCATGTCTGCTAGCAAAAGACATGGGAGCTCATAAAGTTGTGGCACTAATTAATAATCCAGCTTATGTAGATCTTGTTCAAGATAAAGGTATAGATATTGCTATTGCACCCTCTCAGATAACGATTGGAACTTTCATAGCAGAAATAGAGGGAAAGGATGTGGTAAAAGTCCATTCATTAAGAAGAGGTGCGGCAGAGGCAATCGAAGCTATTGCAAAAGAATCACCCTCTGGAAAGAAAAGTAGTATTGGTAAAGAGTTAGGTGAGATATCTTTGCCAGATGGAGCTACCATTGGTGCTCTAATAAGAGACAATAAAGGGAAGATAGCGCATGATCACGTTCATTTAAGGGAGAACGACCATGTTATAGTATTTTTAACAGACAAAGGTGTTATAAAGCAAGTCAAAGAAACCTTCTCTCCCGAATAGAAATGAAGTTTCCCTATACAACCAGCATTCTAGGCGCACTTTTGATGTTATTCAGTGGAGTTGCACTTTTTATACCTGCGTTTCTGGCTTACTTCATGCAAGAAACTGGATTTATTTATAACTTTGGTTTAACTGGCTTTATAACTTTCATTATAGGGTGTTTTCTTTATTTTTTATCTTCAGAAAAGGATGGAGATCTAAGGACAAAAGATGGTTTCATAATAACTATTTATTTCTGGACTGTTCTCGGATTTTTCGGGTCTGTTCCATTCTTTTTAGCGGATTTAGAAGGAGTTTCATACATAGATTCACTATTTGAGTCGATCTCAGGTTTAACGACTACGGGTGCAACGGTTTTGGTAGGTTTAGACGAAATGCCTAGGTCCTTGCTTTTCTACCGCCATTTACTGCAGTGGCTGGGAGGTATGGGTATTATTGTCCTTGCTGTTGCAGTTCTTCCTTTATTGGGAGTTGGAGGCATGCAGCTATACAAAGCAGAAACTCCTGGACCTCTCAAAGACTCCAAGCTAACACCCAGAATCACTCAGACCGCAAAGGCTTTGTGGTTTGTTTATGTATTGATGACAATATCCTGTTCATTTTTATACAAGTATTTTGGAATGAGCTGGTTTGATGCCATATGTCATGCATTTTCAACTATATCTATCGGAGGCTTTTCAACTCATGATGAGAACTTTGCTTATTTTGAGAATAGCAGTTTAAGGTGGACTGCAATTGTATTTATGGTTATTTCCGGAGTAAATTTTGCACTCCATTACTTGGCGTGGACTAAAAAAAGGTTGTTTCACTATTTTTACGATTCCGAAGTAAAACTTTACCTGTCATTATTGGCAAGCACAGCATTAGTAACTTATCTTACTCTCTACTATAGCAATAATATATATGATGAAATGATAGTAGATAGTGTGTTTCAAGCTGTCTCTATTGGAACAACTTCTGGTTTTCTAACTTCTAACTATTCAAGCTGGCCCTTATTTGTTCCAATTATGCTTCTCATAGCGGCTTTTATAGGAGCTTGTGCCGGTTCTACTGGAGGTGGAATCAAGGTCATAAGAGCCCTTATTCTCGTAAGGCAGGGATCAAGCGAAATAACTAAGCTTATACACCCTAATGCAGTTGTGACAATAAAGTTTGGCAAGAGATCATTAGATCCAAGAGTTTCAGAATCTGTGTGGGGATTTTTTGCAGTCTATGTGGCTACTTTTCTAATAATATTAATGTTTCTCTTGTCTCAAAACATAGATTTTCTCAGCGCATTCTCGGCGGTAGGAGCTACTTTGAATAATTTAGGTCCTGGACTAGGCATTGTTGCCGAGAATTATAAAAATATCTCCGATGGCTCAAAACTTGCACTTTGTATGGCAATGTTACTAGGGAGATTAGAAATATTCACATTGCTTTTGATATTTACTCCAGCCTTTTGGAGAAATTAAGTGACATATGTCACGTTATGATGTGTTATATAAATTAATCATAAAAATCTTAGAAGCAATTCCTTATAAAGGGCTATTCTATATAGGGAAAGTTTTAGCCCTTCTGCTATATACACTGCCAAATAAGCATAGAAGAGTTTCTGAAGCTAATCTTAAATTAGTCTTTCCTCACAAAACTTCCTTGCAAATTAATTCCATATTAAGAGATAGCTTGTTTCACAGCATAATGAATATGCTTGAAGCAGGACTTGTTTGGGGCAAGAAGGATTATAAAAAAAAACTGGGGTTTGTAGATGTTGAAAATTTTTCACAAATTGAAAGTTCTTTGTCATCCGATAAAGGTGTTCTACTCTTTACTCCCCACATCGGAAATATAGAAATTATCATAAATTTTCTTGGCCAACATACAGATTGCACAATTCCATATACGCAACCAAAAAATAAAGACTTGGATAACATTATCACTAATTCAAGAAATAAATCTGGTGTAAAAATGGTCGATATAAATGTAAGCGGAATAAAAGATATGCTTTCTGCTTTAAAGAATAAAAAGTTGGTAGCTGTGGCATCTGACCAGGTCCCAAAGAAAGGAGCTGGCATAATCTCAAAATTTTTCAATAGGGAAATCTATTCCATGTCTCTTTTACCGAAATTACAACAAAGAACAGGATGCGTTGCTCACTTGATGTATTGTGAGAGAAAAGAAAACGGCAAAGGTTTTGTTATTCATTTCGATAGCAAAATTGATCTATCTTCTAATATTCAAGATGGAGTAGATAAAATGAATAACGAGTTTGAAAAATGTATAATGAAGCTACCTGGACAGTATTCTTGGGAATATAAGAAATTTAAGAGAACAGAGCTAAATTCCATATATAAATAACAATTAAAACATAGTAAGTACTCACTAACATTATGAAAAATACCTCCATGGAAGACTTAGTATCTTTATGTAAAAGGCGAGGTTTCATATTTCAATCTAATGAAATTTACGGAGGTCTACAGGGGCTTTATGATTACGGACCTCTAGGAGTTGAACTCAAAAATAATCTCAAAAAATCATGGTGGAAATCCATGATATATGAAAGAGATGATATAGAAGGAATAGACTCATCCATTTTAACTAACCCTCTGGTTCTAAAATATTCTGGACATGAGAATACCTTTACTGATCCTTTGGTAGACTGTAAAAGTTGTGGTGAAAGGTTTAGAGCAGATCAGGTACCAGATTATTGTAAAAAAGAAGATTTAACAGAACCAAGACAGTTCAACCTAATGTTCAAAACAAATGTTGGACCGATTGAGGATGGTAATTCATTTGCTTACTTAAGACCTGAGACAGCACAAAATATTTTTACCAATTTTAAAAATGTTTTAGATTCTAATCCTCACCCTCTTCCGTTTGGTATCGCTCAGATGGGTAAAGCGTTTAGAAATGAAATTACGCCTAGAAACTTTATATTCAGGGTGCGCGAATTTGAACAAATGGAACTAGAATTTTTTGTAAAACCTGGTGAAGACGAGGAATGGCATAAAAAGTGGACTGATTTAAGATTGCAGTGGTGGGAAGATCAAGGAGTAAGCAAAGATAGTTTAGAGCTATATCATGTTCCTAGTGATGAGTTAGCACATTACTCTAAAGCCACTGTGGACATTATGTATAATTTTCCGCATGGCCTAGAGGAACTCGAAGGAATAGCCAATAGGACTGATTTTGATCTAGGATCGCATACTAGGGGTCAAAAGGAACTTAACATAGATGCAACTGTTGCAGAAAATACTCAATCCAATGCAAAACTAGCTGTTCAAGACCTAGAAACTAAGAAATGGGTTGTTCCATACGTAATTGAACCTTCTGCTGGGGTTGATAGGGGCTTCTTAGCTATTCTCAACGAAGCATATAAGGTTGAGAGCCTTGAAAACAATAAAGAAAGGACCGTTTTATCTCTAAAACCACACCTTGCACCTATAAAAATAGCAGTTATTCCTCTTAAAAGGAATGAAAATTCTATAGTAAAGACATCAATAGATCTAAAAAATGATTTACAGCGAACAATTGAAGGGCGAGTTCTTCTAGAAAATACAGGTAACATCGGTAAAAACTACAGAAAACATGATGAAATTGGCACACCTGCTTGTATCACCGTCGATTTTCAAACTCTTGAAGACAATAGTGTAACTATAAGAGATAGAGATTCAATGGAACAAAAAAGGTTGAAAATAGACGAAGTTAGAGACTTTTTGGCACAAAATTATTATATTTAGAAAATAATGGACGACGTTTTGGTCTTAGACAGGGACGGGGTTATTAATGTTGACCTCATGACTTATGTGACTAGACCTGAAGATTTTGAGCCTATTAAAGGTAGCTTAGAGGCTATTGCACTTCTTAACAAATATGGCTTTAAGGTTGCGATTGCCACAAATCAGGCTTGCATTGAAAAAAAAATTATTTCAGACGCCGATTTATTAAAAATTCATGACTATATGAAAGAACTGCTCAAAGAAGTAGGAGGGGAAATATCTTATATCGCTTACTGTCCTCATGCACCTGAAACTAAATGTAAATGTCGAAAGCCTGAGACTGGCCTTCTAGAAGATATTGAAAAGTCTATGAATGTTGATCTCAAAGGAAAATATTTTATAGGAGACAAAGAGTCAGACATTTTGGCAGGGAGAAGACATGGTTGTGTTCCTATGCTCATTAAAACTGGCGGTTATGGAGAGAAGGTGTATGGTACTGATATAAGTCCTCCTAACGAGCACTGTTTTAATAATCTGCTTGAAGCTGCAGAATATATTTTAAAGATCCAAAAGTGATTGTTATTAGATCTACTATTTTTTACCTTGGCTATTTAAGTTCAGGAATAATAGCTAGCTTCTTAGCCTGTGTAATCGGGCCCTTTTTAAGACTGGAAAATAGACTAAAGCTTTTTTCACAATGGCCAAAATTTGCTAATTGGTTTCTACATATATCTTGCGGGATTAAAGTTGAGGTTATTGGAAAAGAGAATTTACCAACTGAACCTTGTGTCATTGTTTCTAATCATCAAGGTCAATGGGAAACATATTCGATGCAATACCTTTTTCACCCCATGTGTACCTTGCTGAAAAAAGAATTGCTGTACATCCCTCTTTGGGGCTGGGCAATGAAAATGTTAAATCCAATTGCAATTAATAGAAACAAACCAAAAGAAGCTATTTTACAAACACTTGAAGAAGGCTCGGATAGATTGAAGAAGGGTATGTATGTTTTATTGTTCCCAGAAGGAACAAGGGTCAAAGCTGGTAGGGTTGGAAAATATGCAAGGAGTAGTTTTGAATTGGCCAAAAGAAATGGTGTTATGGTATTGCCATTATGTCATAACTCGGGAGATTGCTGGCCAGCACATAAATTTATTAAAAAACCTGGAAAAATTACGTTAATTATTGGGGAGCCTTTTTATGTTGAAGATTCAAAGCAATCAGCTAGCGATGTAAAAGAGTGGGTAGAAAAAAAACTGAATTCTTAGATCAAACTAAACATCAAGATTAACAACGAGTTTCGCGTTTTCATCAATGAACTCTTTGCGTGGTTGAACTTCATCACCCATTAATGCCTCAAAAAGTGAACTAGCAGTTGCAGCATCATCTATTGTGACTTGACCAAGAATCCTCATGTCAGGATTCATGGTGGTGTCCCATAGTTGTTCGGCATTCATCTCACCTAGCCCTTTATATCTTGATTTTGTGAAAGATCTTTCAGAAATTTGTAAAACCTCTTCTAGAGCATGTTCAAAGTTATCAATGTATATCTGCTTACCATTAATTTCAAAATGAGCTTCTTTACTAAACATATCTGTCATATCTGCTCCATGACTGGAAATATCTTTATATGCCTTGGATTTAAAGAAACTTTTATTCAGCTGCCATTCCGACTCAGTACCATGTTTTGTTAAAGAGATTCTAGGTTCCATTTCGTCTGAGCCTTCACGGGTGATAGCTTCAACTTTCCAAGCTGATCCTTGTTCAGCTTTTTCGTTTAAGTACCCTTCAATACTTGATGTCCATTTTTTTAACGCCTTTTTATCATCTAATCCCTTAAGTTGGGCTGTATGCTTCACGCCTTCTAGTAACTCTACAGGATATATATGAGTTAACCCCCTCAGAGTGCTTTGTATCTTTTCATGTTGCGAAATAAATTTACCAAGAGCTTGACCTGTAATTGATTCTCCTTTCTTGTTTAATACAAGCTTTGCATCATCCAAGATTTCAGCAACTAGGAGTTCTCTTAATTCCGAATCATCCTTGACGTAAGTCTCTTGTTTGCCTTTTTTAAGTTTATATAGAGGTGGCTGCGCTATATAGATATAGCCTTTTTCTATAAGTTCAGGCATTTGACGATAAAATAAAGTTAATATTAAAGTCCTAATGTGAGAGCCATCAACATCAGCATCAGTCATAATTATTATTCTATGGTATCTCAATTTCTCTTCTTGCCAGTCTTCTCCTTTTATCCCGCAACCTAAGGCAGAAATCAAAATAATAATTTCTTCTGACGATAGAACCTTATCTAGTCTTGCTTTTTCTACATTGAGAATTTTTCCTTTCAAAGGCAGAATAGCTTGAAAATGTCTATCACGTCCTTGCTTTGCAGAACCTCCTGCTGATTCTCCCTCAACCAAATAGATCTCACTTTTTGCAGGATCTTTTTCTTGGCAATCAGAAAGTTTTCCAGGAAGACCACCACCTTCAAATACACCTTTCCTCCTAGTGAGTTCTCTTGCTTTCCTGGCAGCCTCTCTAGCTCTAGCCGCTTCTATTATTTTTGTAGCGATTAGCTTTGCCTCTGCAGGATTCTCCAATAGATATTCCGTTAAGGCTTTATAAGTTTCTTGCTCAACCACTGGTCTTACCTCGGAAGAAACTAACTTGTCTTTGGTTTGTGAGGAGAACTTTGGATCTGGGACTTTAACAGAAACAACAGCTACTAAACCTTCTCTGGCATCATCGCCTGAGGTAGACACCTTCTCTTTGTTCATGCCCTCCTTTTCCATATAGTTGTTCAGTGTCCTTGTTAAGGCTGTCCTGAATCCTACTAAGTGAGTTCCACCGTCTCTTTGTTTAATATTATTTGTATAACATTGAATATTTTCTTGGTAGCCGTCATTCCATTGAAGGGATACTTCGATGGTTATGCCATCTGAAGCTTCTTTTACAAAATGAAATACAGAATTAACAGTTGTTCTTTTTGTATTCAAAAATGATACGAATTCTGCCAAACCGCCTTTGTGAAGGAATTCCTTTTTCTTAGAGTTTCTCTCATCAATTAAAATAATTTTAAGGCCTGCATTGAGGTAGGATAGTTCTCTAAGTTTTGTTTCCAAAACATCATACTGAAAATTAATATCTGAAAAAGTAGTAGGCGATGGCACGAACGTAACTTCAGTTCCTGTTTTATCAGTTTTTCCTGTTACCTTTAGTTTTCCTTTTGGAGTACCGTCTGTATATTCTTGTTCATGTATTTTGCCGCCTCTGTAAATAGTTAGTTTTAAGTCCTCAGATAAAGCATTAACAACCGAGACACCGACCCCATGCAAACCTCCTGAGACCTTATAGGAATTATCATCAAACTTTCCACCTGCATGCAACTTCGTCATGATAACCTCTGCTGCTGACATGCCTTCCTCGTGCATATCAGTTGGAATACCCCTTCCATTATCCGAGACAG
>Ga0209036_1000872_pt1 | contig 13003 bp, 14 predicted proteins | sample MarorgKNORR_S2LV_3_FD_188222 | JGI IMG/M metagenome (GOLD analysis project Ga0209036, IMG submission 188222) | Marine microbial communities from the Southern Atlantic Ocean, analyzing organic carbon cycling - DCM_A/KNORR_S2/LV (SPAdes) (version 2) | ecosystem: Environmental > Aquatic > Marine >... | reverse complement strand
CCGGCGCTTGAGGCGCTTGGGGCTGGTTCGCTGCTGAGCGTGGCCAAGGGCTCTGCAAGGCCGCCACGGCTGGTTCGCCTAAGCTGGAACCCGGCAAACGCCACCGGCGACTCGCACCTGTTTCTTGTCGGCAAAGGCGTGACGTTTGACACCGGAGGCCTGTCGCTTAAGCCGGCGAACTCGATGGAAAAAATGAAGTACGACATGGCCGGCGCGGCTACCATGCTCGGGGCGATCACGGCGATCGCGCGGCTGGGTTTGCCGCAGCGCGTTAGCTGTTTGCTTGGCTTGGTTGAGAATATGCCCAGCGGCACGGCCACCCGACCGGGGGACATCGTGCAGGCGATGAACGGCAAGACGATCGAAGTGATCAACACCGACGCCGAGGGCCGACTCGTCCTCGCCGATGCCTTGACGTATGCCGTGCGTGAGGGCGCGACACACCTGATTGACGCCGCGACATTGACCGGTGCCGTGAGTGTTGCGCTGGGCGCGGTGAACATCGGCCTGATGAGTAATAATGATTCGTTGCAGTCGCACATCACCGCCTCCGGGCAGTCGATCGGCGAACAATTCTGGGCGCTGCCGATGAACGACGAATATCTCGAGCCGATGAAGGGCGACCTGTCTGATCTGCGCAACGCTGGCACGGACCGCAAGGCCGGGACAATCACGGCGGCCAAGTTTCTCGAGCAATTTGTTGACGGCACACCATGGGCGCACCTCGACATCGCCGGCACGGCCAACCTCGACAAGGGAGTGCCCAACGCGCCGAAGGGAGCCTCCGGAATCGCGGTGCGTTCACTCGTGCGCGTGGTCGAAAACTGGGCGAACGGAGGGCTCAGATGATTTCCGCACAGGAAGCCATCGCCCGGCTGAAGGAGGGCAACGAACGATTCGTCTCGGGCAGTCCGCTGCTGGAGTCGTTGGCGAATCCGGAGCGCCGCAGCGAGCTGGAGTCCGGTCAGGAGCCGTTCGCGATTATCCTCGGCTGCTCAGACTCGCGCGTGCCATCGGAGATTGTTTTTGATTTCAGCCTCGGCCACCTGTTTGTCATCCGCGTGGCCGGCAACATCGTCGCGCCATCGCAGATCGGCAGCATCGAGTACGCGACGTCCCAGTTCGGCACGCGACTGGTCGTGGTGTTGGGGCACCAGAATTGCGGCGCCGTCTCGGCGACAATCAGCGAGCTGCGACAGCCAAGCGAAGATCGGTCACCAAATCTCAGCGCGATTGTCGATCGGGTTCGCCCGGCGGTGGAGCCGTTAATGGGCGGGGACGCGGACGAGGCCGCGTTGCTCCAGCGCGCCGTGCAGGCGAACATCCGCCAATCAGTCGAGCAACTCCGCGCCGGCTCCGACATCCTCTCAAGCCAAGTGCAAAATGACGGCCTCGAGATCGTCGGCGCACAATATTCGTTGAGCACCGGCCGGGTGGAATTCCTCTAACCACAAACCGGACTCGCTGGCTCGTCCCTCCATTTTTGCGCTTGGCTGAAGATGGGGGGACGAGCCTGCGAGTCCGCAAAACTCATCCCAAACAGGCCAAGCGTTATGCCCAGGCGGGTGGGTTGGCCAAGCGGAACAGGCGTTCGCCGGCGTGGGGGACGAGCAGGATGCCTTCGTCCTCGCGGTTGGCAAAATCCTCCGGGTTGATCGTCGCGGGATCGCGGTAGCCAAGGTTGATTTGTCTGCACTTGGCCTCGGGGATTTGGGTGGCCAGCGTGACCTCGGCGCGTGGCGTCTCCACCCCGTTTTCGTAGGTGCCCAACCCCTTCACATGCACGCAGTGCGCCAACGCACCCCACGGCATGTCCTTGAATTGATCCCATTGCTTGAGGAAATAGTCGCGGCAATGGTAGCCGACTTTCTCGATCGTTTCGCCGTGCGCGATGCAGACATCGCTGATGTGCGGCGCGTAAATGATCAGCTCGCCGCCATCAGCCAGAACGGACTCGAGCTTGTACATACATTTGCCGGCGGTCCAAAGCTCGTCGTACATCTCCGGCGCACAGGCGAGGATCGTGTGGAATGGCTTTTCCATCGTGCGCGTGTGACGTTCGGAGGAAAGGTCGGCTGCCGCGGACCACGCCTCCTCGACTGGCCCGGCAAACAGGCCGCTCATGCCGTCGCTCTCGACGACCATGCAAAAGGCGAGCTTGGGAATCTTCAACATTGTACCGGCGCGGTCGACGACCTTGCGCACTGGCGTCCACTTGTGGCCGATGATTTTTGGGGTGGTGATCACTGCGCCGAGCCAATGGAAAAAGTTCAGCACCTGCGGCCCGGCGACGCCGGGGAAGAGGTATTTGTTGCCGCCGGAAAAGCCGACCACCTCGTGTGGGAAAACCGGCCCGATGATCACGATGTGATCGTAGTCGAACAGCTTGGCATTGACCTCCACCGGCACGTCCATCTCAAACAATCCGCCGCTGAGGTCGCTGATTTCGTCGGCGGAAATGATGCCGATGTTTTTGAGCGCACTAGGGTCGTCCCACGCGTGATTGAAAAACTGCACCGCAGCGTATTGGCCGGTGCGCTCGTCGTGCGTGATCTCCAGCCGTTGCTCAATCGCCGCCTCGCTCATGGCCTGATGCGTGCCCAGCGCGATCATGACATCGAGCGCCGCCGAGACACCCCCGACTTGCTCGTGGACCGCCTTAAACATCGTCCCCACCGGCGCCGTGCGCGTGGCATCGGGGATGATGAGCAGCACCTTGCGACCGCGGAACTCCTCCTCGGGCATCGCCTTAGCCACGACCTCGACCGCCTGCTCATCGGTGAGCAGTCTGCCCTCGGATACTTTTTTGGAAAAGACCCCCACGGCGCGTCAGATGGTTTGGCTGAGGAACCCGCCGTCGACCACGATGTCGGAGCCGGTCACGAAGCTCGCCGCCTTTTCGCTGGCCAGATAAACCGCCGCACCGGCCAACTCGCTTGGGTCGCCGAAACGGCCCATTGGCGTGTGGCCGAAAATCGATTTCGCCCGGTCGCTTGGCGTACCGTCCTCATTGAAAAGCAACTTCTTGTTTTGTTCCGCCGGGAAAAATCCGGGCGTGATGCTGTTCACGCGCACGCCTTTCGTGGCCCACTCGCGGGCGAGAAATCGGGTGGCGCTCAGCACGGCCGCCTTGGAGGCGGAGTAGGCGATCACCTTCGAGAGTGGCAGGTGCGAGGTGACGCTGGCGATGTTGATGATACTGCCCTTGCCTCGCTCGCACATCGCAGGTCCAAACTCCTGGCACGGCAGCAGAAAGCCGCCGACGAGGTTCAGGTCGAACACCTTGGCCCAGGCCGGTTGCGGGATATTCTCGAACGGCATCTCCGGTGTCACCGTGGCGTCCGGGTCGTTGCCGCCGGCGGCGTTGAGCAACACGGTTGGCGAACCAAGCGCTTGGCCAAGCGCCTCGTGGCACGACTTGAGGCTGGCAGGATCCATTGCATCGCAGCTAAAAAACTGCGCCTGGCCTCCGGCATCGGTGATCTCTTTAACGCGAGCCTCGCCGCGCTCGGCGCTGCGGCCCACCACGGCAATCTTCGCCCCGGCCCCGGCCATTGCCATCGCGCAGGCTCCGCCCAATGCCCCGGTGGCACCAATCACCACCGCGACTTCTCCGGTCAAATCAAACAAGTTATCCGACATGGCCGCGCAGTCTCCACCAGCCAGTCGCTTGGTTGAAGGAAAAACCACCCCGGCCAAGCGCTTGGCCAAGGCGACGTTTTTACGTTTGCACGGCGTAAAAATCAGGCGTACGGTTGGCTGTTCATGAAGTGGATTCTCGTAGTGTTGGCCATTGTGGCCGTGGTGTTCCTGCAACTCAAACCCGGTAAAGTCGGCGTAAAACGCGGCGATGACGGGCTGTATTACAAGGCCGGGGAGACGAACGTTTACACCGGGCCAGGTACCGTCTTTCACCCCAACGGAACCAAGGCACAGGAGGGGCAGATCAGCGAAGGCAAACCCACCGGCCCGTGGAAACAGTGGCACGCCAACGGCCAGTTACACTGGGAGGGCAACTACAAGGAGGGCAAACAGGATGGGGACTGGGTGCAGTACGACGAGGCAGGGAAGCAGGTTGAGAAAGTCACGTACATCGATGGTGTCAAGCAGACGCCTGCCGACCCCACCGCCACCCAGACACCCGACAAGGTAGATTCCGCTTCAGCGCCCGCTGAAGCACCAGAAGCAAAAAAAGAACCAAAAATAGAATAATGGTGATGACATGAAACCCATTCATCTCTTCCTGTTGGCGGCGACTGCAATCTTGGTCGCCGGGTGTGCGTCGGCCGAATTCGCTGCGAACAAGCAAAAGGTCACGCGGTACGAGCCCAAGCTGGAAAAGAAGGCGAACGGCCTCTATTACGCCGCTGGCCAAGACAAACCCCACACCGGCACACACACGGCGTGGTATGCCAATGGAGAGCTGGCCTGGGTGGGTCACATGAAGGGGGGAGTTCGTCACGGCGAATACACCCAATGGCGTGCGGTGAAGGATCTCCTCCACGTGAAGGGCCAGTACAAGGACGGCGAACGCGATGGCGACTGGGGCCAATGGTATTTCAACGGGCATAAGGAGATGACTTCCACGTACACCAAGGGCAAGGCGGGTAATATCGTCTACTATTCCGAGGACGGCGAAGTCATCCCGCACAGCGTGTATTTGGCCAAGCTCCACAGGCAAATTAATAAAGAGAGGAGACAATCCGATTGGTTGCAATCAGCTGGGGATTCGCAGGGAGCGATGGGTTACTTGGGCGGCGGTGGTGGCGGCTTCGATGGCGGCTCCATCGGTCTACCCGGCGGTGGGTCTGCCAGTGACTATCACAACTCGACCATCGGCAAGTAGCCCGGCTGACAGCCCGTACGTTTTGGCGGGGTAGTGTTTCTTTTTGGAGATACAGCCTTGATTTGAACAGGCGTCTCGTTGATTTTCTCCGCATGAGATTTTTGCCAATTTCATGTGCGTGCGCAGCTCTGCTGGTTGGATGTGGCTCGGGGGAAACCCCGGCAACCGCGCCGCCGACTGAGCCGGCCGCCGAGACCAACACTCCCGCCGCTGCTCCCGCACCCACACCTGCTCCCGAACCGGTTGCCCAGACTGTGCCTCCAGCACCTGCCGTGGAGCCGGTGGACCCCGTCGCTCCGGTGTCACCACCTCCGGCCGAGCCGACGGTTGATGTCGGCACAGCACCTGCGGAAGAGGAGCCGGTGGCCGTGGCTCCCGCAACGGTTGAGCCCTCCGACCCGACTGAACCGAAGATCAAGCTATCCGAAGACTTGGCGGCTCCGAAACCGCCACCGGTTGAGCCGCGTTCCACCGCAGCCATCCGAAGCGCGTTGAGGGAGCGGTTCGTGGAGGAAAACGTATTGAGATTGGTCGAGAATCGCTGGCATTTCCCCGGTGAATCGGAGCCGTACACCGGCCGTGTAAAGCGCTGGTCGGAAGAGGGTTGGAAAGTGGCAGATGGTAACTACAAAAATGGTCTACAAGATGGACGCTGGAGAACATGGTGGGACAACGGCTTAATAAGGACTGCAGTGAACATGAAAAACGGCAGGGCCGACGGTGAAGCTAAATACTGGTACAAGAACGGGCAGATAAAAGAGGAGGGCAATTGGGGGGATGGGAAGTTCATCGCCACGGCCAAGTGGAACGAGGCCGGCGAAGAGATCCCAGTCAAATAGCCTTTGTCCGCCCCCGCTTGGCCAAGCGCCGTCTTCAAACCGCCGCTTGACGGAGGCGGATTCCAACCTATTATGCCCGGCCGCCCGCGTTGGGCGGTTTTTATGACAAGAATCGAAAGCATCCAGGCCCGTGAGATTCTCGACTCACGAGGCAACCCGACAGTTGAAGTGGAAGTCGGCCTGCGCGGAGGAGCGCTTGGCCGCGCGGCCGTGCCCAGCGGCGCCAGCACCGGCGTGAATGAGGCGCTCGAATTGCGCGACGGCGTCAAGAGCCGTTACCTCGGCAAAGGCGTCAACAAGGCCGTCAACAACGTCATCAAAAAAATTGCACCGGTACTCGAGGGGATCGACGCGACCGACCAGTTGACCGTCGATAACACCATGCTCGGACTGGACGGCACCGCCACCAAGTCCAAGCTCGGGGCCAACGCCATCCTCGCCGTGTCGATGGCCAACGCCCATGCCGCAGCCGATGCCCTTGGCCTGTCGCTGTACAAGTACCTTGGCGGCCCCAACTCCAAGGTGCTGCCGGTGCCGATGGCCAACGTCATCAACGGCGGCGCCCACTCGGACGCCCCGATCGACTTTCAGGAATTCATGATCATGCCCAAGGGCTTCGACACATTCAGCGAGGGCCTGCGCGCGATCACCGAGATTTTTCACGCCCTCAAGGCAGTGTTGAAAAAGAAGGGCCTCTCCACCGCAGTAGGCGATGAAGGTGGTTTTGCACCAAACCTCAACAGCGCCGAGGACGCCATTGAGGCCATCCTCAAGGCCACCAAGGACGCCGGCTACAGGCCGGGCAAGGAGATCTTCCTCGCCCTCGACGTGGCCTCCAGCGAGTTCTACAACAAGAGCACGCGCAAGTACGTCTTCAAGAAGAGCACCGGGGAAAAACTCACCGGCGCCGACCTCGTCTCGTTTTACGACGAACTGACCGCCAAGTACCCGATTATTAGCATCGAGGACGGCTGCGACGAGAACGACTGGAAGAGTTGGAAGCTGCTGACCGACAAGATCGGCGACCGTGTGCAACTCGTCGGCGACGACCTGTTTGTCACCAACACCAAGTTCCTGCAGAAGGGCATCGACACCGACGTGGCAAACTCTATCCTCGTGAAGGTGAACCAGATCGGCTCACTAACCGAGACGCTCGACGCGGTGGAACTCGCGCACTGCAACAACTACACCGCCGTCATCAGTCACCGCTCCGGTGAGACCGAGGACGCAACAATCGCGGACATTGCCGTGGCCACCAACGCCGGCCAGATCAAGACCGGCTCCCTCAGTCGCAGTGACCGTACCGCCAAGTACAACCAGTTGCTCCGCATCGAGCAGGAGTTGGGTGCCAACGCCATTTACGGCGGCAAAATGTAACAGCGGCCGTCCAGACGCTTTCAAAACCGCGCGGCAACGCGCGGTTTTTTTGTGCCCGGGCTTGCCGTTGGCCAAGCGCTTGGCCAAGCTCCGCCCATGAACCTTTCATCGCTATCGCGCTTGGTCATCGCGCTTGGTTTGGTTGCCGTCACTACTGGTGTTTACGCCAAGGACACCTCACTCAAGTCAGCCCTCACGTTTTATGCCTCGTTCGACAATGGCACCGATGCCGACCTAGCCAAGGGCGACAAGCGGCTCTACACGCTCGTCGACAAAAAACCCAAGGCCGGCAACCACACTGAAAACCTCACGCAATTGGCCAAGGGCAAGGGCCTCACCGGCGATGCACTGCTCTTCACCAAACGCAACGCCAAGTGGCTGTTCTACGACGGGGCAAAGAATTTCGAGTTCAAAGAGAAAAGCTGGAGCGGCACGCTGAGCTTTTGGATGAAGGTCGACCCGATCAACGGACTCGACCCAGGCTACGTCGATCCCATTCAGGTCACACCGTTCACGTGGAACAACGCTTCCTTTTTTGTGGACTTCAACAAGGACGGCAATCCCCGGTCGTTCCGGTTGGGTGCGTTTGCCGACAAGCCGGTGTGGAATCCGGAAAACAAGGACGTCCCGGAGCCGCAGCGACCACTCGTGCCAGCCAAGTCGAACCCGTTCAGCAAGGACAAGTGGACGCACGTCGCTTTCACGTGGAAAAAGTTTAACACCGGAAAAAAGGACGGCGTGGCCACGCTCTATCTCAACGGAAAAAACGAGGGCAGCATCACCGGCTGGAATCAGCAGTTTTCGTGGTCAGGCAAACCACATCGCATTCTCATCGGCCTCTATTACATGGGCCTGTTCGACGACCTCGCCTGCTTCAATCGGGCATTGACCGACAAGGAGATTAAGCGCCTCCATGCTCACCCTGCCAGCGTGGCCAAGCTGCTGAAGTAGTGTTCAGGCGGATTGGGGAGAGGGAAAAAGAATCAACCCAGCGCACTTGGCCCTGTTAAGGGCTTACTCGTTGCCGCCTTCTTTTTGGGTGGCTTGACTCAGGGGTTGGCCTTTGCGGACTTCGCTGAACTCCGGGGTGGTGATGGAGTAGGGGAAGTTGGCCTGGGTGCCGGCGGCTCCGAACTCGCCCTGCTTGTTGATGGCGATGAAATTGATGGCGAGATCCATCCCGGCCGGGTCGGTCTTGGCGATGCGGCGGATCGCCTCGGCGCAGGCCTCGGTGGGTGACATGCCGTGGCGCATGTTCTCGACGACCGCGTACGAGGCGCAGTAGCGCATGACGTTTTCGCCTAGGCCGGTGGCTCCGGCTGCACCGACCTCGTTGTCGACGTACAGGCCGCTGCCGATGATGGGCGAGTCACCAACGCGTCCCGGGATCTTTCCGCTCCAGCCGCTGGTGGAGCAGCCGCCGGCAAGATCGCCGTTGGTGTTGAGCACGATCAGGGTGACGGTGTCGTGGTTGTCCGGTTTGTCCCCCTTGCCGGGCGACGGTTTTTCTCGGGCAGCAAGCCAAGCCTTGTAGCTGGCCTCGTCTTTGGCTGGGTCGAGTACCTTCAGGCCCTGTTGCTCCGCAAACCACCGGGCGCCCCGGCCGACGAGCATCACGTGGGGGGTTTTTTCCATAACCAACCGCGCGGCAGAGATGGGATGCACCACGCCCTCGACTCCGGCGACGCTCCCGGCCTGATGCCCCGGGCCGTTCATGATGCAGGCGTCAAGTTGCGGAACGCCGGCGGCGTTGGGCTTGCCGCTCAGCCCGACGGAGGAATTACCGGAGACCTCGACCAGCCGGATGCCCTGCTCGACGGCGTCCAGTGCTGAGCCGCCGCCCTGCAAAGTGCGGAGCGCGAGTTCGTTGGCCGGCTTGCCAAAGCCCCAGGTGGAGATGATGACCGGCCCGCGCTTGGCCAAGTGCTTGGCCGATGGGGTGGTTGAGCAACCGGCACCGACCGCGGCTGCTGCGGCTGCGAGTGTGGTTTGATGGAGGAAGGAACGCCGGGTTGTTTGTGTCATGACGCGGCAAATTTGAAGGCCAAGCGCTTGTGATGTCAAAGCCAAGCGCTTGGCCAAGTGCAAAAAAAACGCCCGGCTGCCCGGGCGTCAACAAATGCGTTGGTTCGCCTACTTGGCTGACTCGTCCGTTTCGTTGGCGGTGGTGTCAGCAGCCTCGGCCGGCTTGGCCTCGGCGGCCTTGTTTGCCGCAACGGCGTCGTCGAATTTTTTGATGTACTTGTCCGTATTGGCCTGGAATTCGTCATCGCAGCCTTTGCAGCAGTATTTGAATTCGCGCCCTTCGTGCACAAACACGTAAGGCTTGCCCATGCTGCCCAGTTTTTTGTCGGCCACAATGCAGGTGTCCAGCGGGTAGGCGATCACGTTGGGATCGACGGCTTCGCTGGTTGCGGCGGCTTTTTCACCGTCGCCGCAAGCGGTCAATAACAGACCGGCGGCGAGACTGCTGAGGAGTGTTGTCCACTTGATCATAACACCGCGAACGGTTGCGCTGGTGTCGGTTGAAGTCAAATCCTTCTTTCCTGTCGGGGTCGCTTCTGGTAGCAGGCGGGCACAGGATGCCTACGGCAGAACAGAGAGAGGCCGATCCGCGCGCCACCGTCACGGGGGTGCTGCGTTGGAAGCAGGATGCCACCGTCGAGGAACCGGACTGGTTGGCGTGTGAGGAGCCGCTGGAGATTCGCATCAAGGGCGAGTCGGTGGCGATCACCATGCGCACGCCGGGCCACGACGAGGAGCTGGCACTTGGTTTTCTGCTGTCAGAGGGAGTGATCACCGGTGCGGGGGATGTGCTGGAGGTGGCTCATTGTCAGCAGGGCGTAGCAGCACTCCACGGCAATGTGCTAAACGTATTCCTGTCGCCCCATGTCGAGGTCGATCTGACCAAGCTCAAGCGAAACGTCTACGCCAGCTCGAGCTGCGGCCTGTGCGGCAAGGCATCCATCGAGTCGGTGCAATGTTTGTTTGAGCCGCTGACTGTCCGTGAGCGGCTTATCTCTGTCGAGTCGGTCGTCTCAATGCCGGGACAAATGCGGGAGGTGCAGCAGACGTTTGAAAAAACAGGCGGCCTCCATGCGGCCTGCCTGTTCGATGCAGACGGGAATTTTCTGGCGTTGCGGGAGGATGTCGGCCGGCACAATGCGGTGGACAAAGTGCTTGGTCACGAGTTGGCGTCCGACCGTCTGCCGCTCGAGGAATGCGCACTGATGGTCAGCGGCCGGGCCTCTTTTGAGATTCTGCAAAAAGCCCTCGCTGGTCGGGTGGGAATGATTTGTGCCGTGTCCGCTCCGTCGAGTTTGGCAGTGGAGTTCGCCCGCGAGAACGGGCAGACGCTGGTCGGTTTCCTCCGGGGCGACACGTTCAACGTGTACAGCCACCCGGAACGCATCGCCGGGCTGGTGCGTTAACCTTCGCTGCCTTCCGGGAAATCGGCGTTGGTGAACACGTCGCTGACGTCGTCGTTTTCTTCGAGCACATCTACCAGCCGCTGAATCGTCGATGCACCGGCCTCGTCCACTGCGGTGGTTTGCTGGGCGATATAGGTGACTTCTGCTGACAGTGTCGCGATGCCCTTGTCCTCGACCGCCTTGTGCACCGGCTCAAAGTCATTCGGCTCGGTCACGATCTCGTAGCCGTTTTCGTCGGCGGCAAAATCCTCGGCACCGGCCTCCAATGCCAATTCCATCAGCGCATCCTCCTCGGCGGCTTCGCGGTCGATGATGATCTGTCCCTTGCGCTCGAACAGTCGGGTCACGGCACCGGCGCTGGCCAGTTGTCCGCCGGCCTTGGTGACGGCATGGCGCACGTCCGAGGCGGTGCGGTTGCGGTTGTCGGTATTGGCATGGACGAGCACGGCTACGCCGCCCGGCGCAAACACCTCGTACGTCAACTCCTCGTAGTTTGCGCCGTCGTCATCGCCGGCCGCCTTCTTGATGGCGCGGTCGATGTTGTCGGCCGGCATGTTGGCGCTGCGGCACTTGAGCAGGATCATGCGGAGGCGCGGGTTGAGGTCCGCCTCCGGTCCGCCGACTCGAACCGCAATACCAATCTCGCGAGCCAGCTTGGCAAACACCTTGGCCTTCTTGGCATCGGTGACCCCCTTCTGCCGCTTAACCTTGGACCATTTATTATGACCAGCCATGGGAAAAAATCCGCCGTAAAAACCATCCCGGCGGGCGGAAAGGCTTACCAACTAATCGCAGCCAATGGAATGAAAATTGCCCGCTTGGCCAAGCGCTTGTTTTACGAAAAAAGCCCGGACGCGCTGTCCGGGCTTTTGGAAAAGTGGATGAGCGTTTTTACAGGCTCAGGTCGACCTTGTCGCTGAGGCCGAGTTTTTTCAGGGCGGCTTTCAGTTCGTCGACCTCCTGCTTGGTGATGCCGTCTTCCGGAGCCACGCTGAGTTGCAGCTTGAGTTTGGCATCCTTCACGAGGCCGAACCGCTGCAGGATGTCCTTCTGGAATGCGGCCAACTGGTCGCCAGTCAATTCGCCGGACCAGCCGGTGCTGTTGAAAGTGACCAACTCGGGCTGACGCGGGGTCTCGACTCGCACGCCAAACTTCATCAGGCGCGCAAACTGCAACCGACTGTCAGCGGCGCCGTCAACCGGGTTACCCTTCATGTAGAGGCGCAGGAATGGGGCAAAGTTTTTTGGCCCCTTGTAGTCGGCGCCGGCCATGCTGACGAGTGAGTCGAGCTTGGCCACCTTGTTGTTTTCAAGAAATAGGAAGTGCAGACGGGTGAGCCCGTTGAGCGGGCCAAGGTCGGCGATCTCGTTGTTACCGGCCGAGAGGGTGGTGAGGCCCTTGAGCGCTGCGACGCCGTCGAGCTTGGTGATCTGGTTGTGGTCCAGATAAAGCGACCACAGCTTGGTCAGCTTGAGCGCGGGCGAAAAGTCGCTGATGCGGTTGTTGGACAGGTAGAGCGAGCGCATGTTGCTGAGCTTCTCGAGCGGCTTCAGGTCCTTCACGCGGTTGTTGGACAACTCGATGTACTGCAGCGCAGTCAACCCGGCGATCGGTGAGATGTCCTCGATCTTGTTCTTCGCGAGGTTGAGGTACTGGATACGCTTGAGATCCTTGATGGCGCTGAAGTCGGTAATTTCGTTCCCAGACAAATCCAGCGAGGCGAGCGCGCGACACTTCTCGAGGCCGCTCAGATCCTTGATGCCGGCGTTGGTGACCTTAATGGTGGAGAGGTGGATCAGGTCGCCCTCGACCAACGGCTCCTTGTTGTAGCGCTTGGCGAATACGAACTTGCGCACGCCTTCCTCCAGCGCCTTGTCCTTGAAGACCGACTGCGGCTTGGGCTTCTCCTCTTTTTTCTCCTCCTGTGCGATCAACCCGGGGGTGGTGATCAGCCCCAGCGCCAGTCCGGCCAAAACGATACCTCTGGTGAACATCATGTTTTTCATGCGAAATGCGACCGGCAGGAAACCCCAATCCGCTGCCGAGGCCAAGTGTTTTTTTTGGGGGCTTGAAACCGAGATTCAAGGGCCGAATACTCTCCCCGTGTCCAGCCTCTACTCACAATGGCGCCAACAGGCGATGCCGGCCGTCCTGCGAGAGGGGCACACCCCGCCGCCTGAGCATCTTCTGCAGCAAATCTGGCAATATCAGCGCATTCACCGCGGCGAACTTCGCACCACTGACGGCCGCCGGGTCGCGGTGCTGCATCCTGGTTTCATGAATCTCGAGGCCGGGCCGGATTTTCAGCGGGCGTATATTCAGGTAGGCCGCGCAGCGCCGGTCGAGTGCGACGTGGAGATCGACGTCGCGTCTGGGGGCTGGCAACAGCACGGGCACCACACCAATCCGGCGTTCTCCGGGGTCGGCCTGCAGGTGGTCTGGCAAGCCGGCAACGGCGGGCCGACCGATCTGCCGGTGGTTGAGTTGAAGGATCAACTCGACGCCCCAG